>Ga0075424_100000422_pt1 | contig 32383 bp, 17 predicted proteins | sample SoiMethybrSBSTD3_FD_75301 | JGI IMG/M metagenome (GOLD analysis project Ga0075424, IMG submission 75301) | Bulk soil microbial communities from a Populus tree surrounding site in Tennessee, USA - Soil MetaG P. TD hybrid SBSTD3 | ecosystem: Environmental > Terrestrial > Soil > Tree plantation... | reverse complement strand
CTTGCGATGTTGCGAGTCTTCAAGCCACAAAGTCCTATGTCTGTGGGCGCGTGGACTCTGCTGGGATTCTCGACCGGAGCAGCCGCCACGGCATTCGCTGGATTCCTCAGTGACCGTTACGGTCCGTCACTTCCACTGCGCGTGGTGGAAAATGCCGGTCAGGCAGCGTCTCTGGCGTTCGGGCTTCCTTTTTCGAACTACACAGGTGTGCTGATCGGCTCGACTGTGATTCCTGTTTGGAACAAGAATGCGGGTGATCTACCACTCCATTTCGCTGCTTCGGGACTAGGCGCGGCCGTTGGAATGCTGGAGTTAATGGGACACCGAAAGAGTCGAGCATTGCACGCCCTCGGTATCGGGGCAGCGTTATTCGAAACCTGGGAGGGTTTGCGAATTGAAAGCCGCTCACACCGTGCCCTCGAGCCTCTGAAGGGGGGCGCCAGCGGTTGGATTACACGCACCGGCGGAATCCTGTCCGGGCCACTACCCACCGTCTTTCGAGCTGCCAGCCTTCTCGCCGGAAAGAAAAAGTCTCAATCCCTTCGACGCTGGGCGGCCTGGTCCGCAATTGCGGGGTCCTTGATTACACGCTTTGCGTGGGTTCATGCTGGACACGTTTCCGCGCGCGATTGGCAGTTACCTCTGCAGAACAAGTGAGAGAACGTCTGGCACCGGCTAACTCGATTTAACTGCAAATCGAACTTTCAGCTCCGTCGTGGGCAAGATCAACGCTGTACACCCTATTTCGGTGGTTGTTGTTCTGCTTTCTTCTTCTTCCCAAAAATCCCCAACAATTGGTCCACGGGGTTTTGCTGCTGGGGCTGTTGTTGTCCTTGCGGTGAAGCTGTGTTCTGTGCCGGGGCCTTTGCACCTCCGAGCAGATTCTGCAGAGTCCCTGTGAGCGAAGCTGGATCATTCAGGTTCGGAACCAGCCCCTTAAGTTTCATCTGCCCAATCTGCTGGACATCAGGCGCAAACTTCGGATTTGAGAAAGTTCCGGTCACCAGAGCCGGAATTACCAGTTCACCCTGCTTGTTGGCCAGTGCGGTCTGCATGAATCCGCCGATGCTGTTGCCGCCAACCTTCTGACTGTTAGCTTGCGAAAGCACGGCTGTCACTCGCAAGTTAAGAGTGTTGTCCACCAGATTCGCAGTACCCACAGCTCCGACGTTGCCCAAATCCATTTTCGCCTGCAAGTCATTCGTCTGAGCGATCCCGTTCTTCACCAGGATGTTGCCCGTCATCTTGGAAATGTTCGTGCCGCCAGAACCCGATTGCGCGAGGCTGGAACCGAGAAATCCCGCAATCGCGCCCAGTTCGTGATTCACGTCCGCGCCCGAATATTTCACATTGTTGAAGTCCAGATTCATCTTGCCATTAAGCGCACGCATGATTTCTGGAGTGCTCAGCGACTTCACTGGTCCCGACGCATGCAGATCCATGTTGAGCGTGCCCGCACCGTTCACCTTCTCGAGCGCAGTCACACCGTAAGCTTTGGCCATGGCGAGGACCGCGGGAAGTTGAGCATTTGGTGCACGTACACTCGCGTCGACGAGCGGTGTGGCAGACGTGTAATTGCGCATCGTCAGCTGCGCATTCAAGGTAGAGCCGCCCGACGTAATGGTAAAAGGGTTGGATTGGATGTCGGTCGGGGTGAGTTTCAAATTGAGCGACGGAATCTGCACGGGTTGCACGATGTCGTTCCCGCTCAATTGAATATTGGTGCCTACAAGGTTTCCATTTAAAGCAGGTTTATTAGCTGCGCCACGTGCCTGGATATCCGCATTCAAATTGCCGGATACATTGGTGCCTTTCGACAGTGCCATTCCCGACGCTGCCGCCAGCTTCGCCGCTTCTGCGATCGAAATGTTATTTGCTTTCACATTGAGATTCAGCTGCGCCGGCGTCGACTTTGAGTTCACGGTTCCTGCCATCTGTAATGGCGTCGATCCAAGTTTCAACAGGAAATTTCGAATCGTAAGCACACTCGTCGATATTTCATTGGTCAAATCGTATTGGGCCGTGATGGGATACCCCAGCTCCATTCCATGCACTTTTGCGTTTTGAATGTTGGTCTCGCCTTGCGCAGTCAGCTTGCCAGAATCGTTGTTGATCTTGGTTTTTCCGGTTAACGTTCCGTCCGTTCCGCTGAGCGCTGGCGAGTTCAGAAACTTTGAAAGATCGCTGATTCCCACCTGCTTCAACTCGAGCGTGCCCCGGAAAGGCGTTGCTGCCGGCTCGCCCTGCACAATGGGCCCACCTTCGCCTTGCAGGCGGGCTTCTTGCGATCCTGATCCACTCATATGCACTGCCGCATCGATGGTGAAAGGCCTATCCGGCGCAAAGTTCTTGAGGGTGACATCGATGTGATCGTAGAGGGATGGTGTCTTGGACTGCTGCCGGTCGAGCACCGAGATCTGCCCGTCCCGGATGGTCAGTTCACCGAGAGAAAACTGTTGGCCGCTCGATGCGGAAGGAGGTTGAGAGGTCGTTGGAACCCGCGCGTTTGGCTTGGCACCCGAGGGATGATCGTCTTGAGGAGATGTCTTTGACGATTGAGCATTATCAGCAGGGTGGCCCAAGGATGCGAAGTTCCACGTCCCCGATTCGTTGCGAATCAGGTTCACACTCGGTCGTTGCAGCGTTAAGGAATTGACCTCTACTTGCTTCCGCAAAAGCGGCAACAGGTTCACTGAGACGTCTAGCTCTTGTGCCTTCACGAAAAGCGCGTCCGGATTGAACTTCGCATCATCAGAGATTGCCAGATCCCGGACACTGAGGCTGGGTGGGAACACCTTAAGATGCATATCGCCCAGGTTCACCGATCGTCCCAGGTGCTGCTGAAGCTGCGCCTGAATGGTGCCGCGATATTGGTTCACGTCGAAAGTCGCGACAAAGATCAGTAAGGCACCCACAATGACGATGACGAGGATGCCGACGATGATTGCAACTTTCCGCATGATGGCCTCCCAAGCTTATATATATAAGCGCTTACATTTCTGTGATGAAACCAGAAGGCCGGCGGTTTGTCTGCAAAAATATTCGACCGAAAAGAATGTAGGGAGGAAAGCATTGTCTTCCAGCAACTTGCACTAGGCTGCTTTTTGGCCGGGCGCTTTTGCTTCGACGTGCCCGTGTTCTGCGGCCGCATGCTCGACAGTTGCATTGATTTCGCCACCTATGAGGAACGCCAGGCCGGTCACATAGAACCAAAGCATCAGAATGATGACGGCCCCCAGTGATCCGTAGATCTTGCTGTAGGAATCAAAGAAATGCAGATAGAGGCGCAAGCCGGCAGATGCCGCCGCCCAAAGGAGCACCCCGACGACAGACCCTGGCGTGATCCAGTACCAGTGCTGCTCTTTCACGTCGGGAGCAAAATAGTAGATGATGGCGAATGCAATCGTCACGAATCCCAAGGCGAGGGCCCATCGCAGGATTTTCACGGTTACAAAAGCGAAAGTCGTTAGACCTACCAATTCTCCCATGGATTCGATGAACTGCCCGCCGATGAGCACAAGCAATAACGCAGCAACCACCAGCATGGACATACCGATCGTCAAGGCGAGTGAGATGAGGTGGACCTTAAGCCACGATCGGCCCTCCCGCACTTCATAGGCCGCATTGAGGGTAGACATCAATTGCGTCATGCCCCCCGATCCAGAGAACAGAGCGAAAAGAAGTCCGAAGGTCAACTTGCCACCGACCGTGTGCTGCATCACCTCATTGATGGTCTTGACCAGCAGATCGTAGGCAGTTGGAGGCAGAGCTAATGCCACGTACGCAAAAAGGTCGGTGCGAACTCGGGTTCCCGCCGACGCGAGTGACTGGAGCAATGCCACCAGAAAGAGCAGCAATGGAAAGACCGCGAGAAGAAAGTTGTAGGCGAGTTCGTAGCCACGATTGAAAAGGTCGTTTTGATTGATTCCGCCCCAAACACGCCGCGCTAGTTCGCGCCACGTCAGTCCTCCAAGTGCCCACAAGGATTTGAGCTGATCCTCGGTTTTGAGCCGCGAGGTGGCCATGGCATTACCACGGTGAAGGGGCGCTTCTGGAAAAAGCATGTCCACGTTTGCGATGCTCACCCTCGCAGCAAGGTTGGGGATGGAAGTCTCCTCCTACGTCGAATTCGTATTTAAATGTGCGAATTCTCGTTCGCCTAGGGTGTTTTCAGGACGTTACGACTACGCAGCCTTCGATTCCTCACAGAGGTGTTGATAGTACTCGCGTCCCCGCTGGTAACCGCGCGTATATGCTTCCTCGATACTGGCTCCCGGATATCGCTTCTGCAACTCTTCGAGGTTCGTGGCCATCTCGGCGGAAACTTGATCGAATTCCTTGCAACGGGAGCGCGCGTGCAAGGCTGCCTCAAATCCAAGACGATAAAACTTCTCGTCATCGTCGAATTTTCTGCCGGTGACTCGGTAACGTTCGCGTTCGGCGCTGCGTAGGCCAATCCACCATTCATGGCGGGCCGCGTCGACGGTTTCAGCTCCCTCGGTTGTGAGCACTTCCCGCAGAATATCGGCTTGATCGCTGTCTTCTGCCAGAGCGATAACCACCGAGCGTCCCTTACGCAAGGCGTCTTCATAAACAAAAATCTCATCCTCAGGCAGCCCTTGACTCGAGGAATTCTCGATAGCTCCTCCAACTGCTCCGCCAATCGTTGCACCGGCGGCTCCGACTATGGCTGCTCCCAGCATGCCCAACGCCGTTACCGGCCCAACACCAGGTATCACGGCCATCAGCAGGCTGCCTCCGGAGAGTCCACCGGCCGCTCCAACCACGGCGCCAATCGCTTTCCCGATGCCCGGTGCTTCGCTTGTATCCACCGGAATGGGCTCCTCATCATCCGCGTCGCGTGGTGTAAGCAGCGTGATCCTGTCCTCCGGCACGCCCTTGGAACGCAAGGTATCGATTGAGCGACGAGCATCGGCCAAAACGCGAAAAACTCCTGTCACGGCTTCCACATTGCACCTGCTTTCTTTTCTCGTGAGAATTGAATCGATGAACGAGAACCGACACTCGTCCTCATGCTCGATTTTCCAGCGCACCTCTGGATGGCGCTATACCTTGGATACCTGACGCCTTCGCAGCGAACACCTCAAGAGAAGCTCCCTCTCGTGAAATCAGAATTGGCCTTCCCGTCGGCACCCGGACGTGAGAAAATGTTCACGACCTCGCGTTCCCCAATGGAAATGTCCTCAACTAAAGCGCTTTACTTAATGCGAAGGACGGCAGATTCCCCCGTGAAACTTCGATTTCTTCGTTCGCTTTTTCTGGCGCTGCTGTTGGCAGGCTCCGCCGCAACGCTTCCGGCGCAAACCCCCGAAGTGATCACCGTGGACGCCTCGGCTCCTGCTCATGCGTTCCCTCATTTTTGGGAACAGATGTTTGGCTCAGGACGTGCCGTTCTCTCCCTTCGCGACAGTTATCGCCGCGATCTGCGCGAAGTGAAGCAGATCACCGATTTCCGGTACGTGCGCTTTCACGCCGTCTTCCACGATGAGATGGGTGTATACGACGAGGATGCGCAGGGAAGTGCCATCTATAACTTCTCATACGTCGATCAGAGCTATGACGGACTGCTGGCCAACGATGTGAAACCTTTTGTCGAGATCAGTTTCATGCCCAAGAAGCTGGCTGCGAAAGAAATCCTGCACGCCTTCTGGTACAAGCAAAATGTCTCGCCGCCCAAGGACTATGCAAAATGGGACGATCTCATCACGCAGTTCGCGAAACATCTCGTCGACCGCTACGGTATTGACGAAGTGAGCCAGTGGTATTTCGAAGTCTGGAACGAACCCAACATCGACTTCTGGGGAGGCGAACCGAAGCAGGCGACTTACTGGGAGCTCTACGATCACACCGCCCGTGCCCTGAAAGCAGTAAATCCACGCTTGCGCGTGGGCGGCCCTTCTACCGCTCAGGCTGCTTGGGCGGCGGAGTTCATTCGGCACTGCTCCGAAAATCACATTCCCGTGGATTTCGTTTCATCGCACGTGTACGGCAACGACAGGTCCGAAGACGTTTTCGCGTCCCATGAAGACATCCCCAGAAACCGCATGGTGTGCCGATCAGTCAAGAAAGTCCATGATGAGATTCAGAGCTCACCCATGCCGAAGTTGCCGCTGATTTGGAGCGAGTTCAACGCCAGCTATAAGAATGAACCAGAAGTCACGGACGCGGCCTACATGGGCCCATGGCTGGCCGATACACTTCGCCAGTGCGACGGCCTTACCGAGATGATGTCGTACTGGACGTTCTCCGATGTCTTCGAAGAGCAGGGAGTGGTTCGCACGCCACTTTACGGCGGCTTCGGACTCATCTCCGCCGGCGACATCCTTAAGCCGGCATTCAACGCAATTAAGCTGCTGCATGAGTTGGGCGATCAGCGCATCGAGCTCGATTCTGATTCTGCGCTGCTCACCCGCAAGAAAGATGGTTCCCTGGTGCTGGCCGTGTGGAACTATGCACCGCCGGAAAAGGAAGGGCAGCCAAAAACCATCACTCTAAGGTTCAAGGGCGCGCGTGCGAAGAAAGCATTGATTTCCACGGTCGATCCTGCACACGGCGATATGCATTCTGCCTACGCAAAAATGGGATCGCCGCGCTATCCGACACAGGCCCAGATCCGTGAACTGAGAAAGGCTGCGGAACTCGCAGCGCCGGAGAGTCGTAATCTTCGCAATGGAGAGCTCACACTGACTCTGCCTTCATACGGACTGGCGCTGCTCACGTTGCAATAACCAGCGAAGATAAGTGGAAGGTTTTATTACAAGCCAAATTGTAAGCGTTTACAGGTATGGCTCCATGTTAGATAATTCCCCGTCCTAACGCTTCACCTCGCGAGGCGCGAACTTATGGATCGACGCAACTTTCTCAAGAACACGGGAACTTTGATCGCGGGCGCAACGATCGCTCGAGCACCATTTGCCGATGCCATACCGGATGCGAACCCCACCGAGGGACGCCTGGTATTGCCAATGAACCGCAACTGGCGCTACAGCCGCACGGTGGCCGAAGGCTCTCACGCACGCGACTTTGATGATTCCGGCTACGAGCGCATCACGATCCCGCATACCAACGTCAAACTGCCGTGGCACAGCTTTGACGAGAAGACTTACGAGTTTATCTCGAGCTATCGGCGGCGTTTCAAGCTCCCACCTGAAGCTCGCGGGAAGCACGTTTTCGTCGATTTTGAAGGCGCTATGACCGCGTCCACCGTCTACATCAACGGAACGCGCCTTGGAGAATACAAGGGAGGCTACACGCCATTCTCATTCGATCTCACACCGCACCTCGATTTCAACGGCGAGAATGTCCTTGTCGTAGACCTGGATTCGAGCGAACGGGCCGATATTCCGCCCTTTGGTTATGAGATCGACTATCTGACCTTCGGTGGCATTTATCGCGAAGTTTCGTTGCGCATGGTGCCCTCGACATTTATTGAAAATGTTTTCGCGAAGCCGAAGGACGTTCTTTCCGGCAAGTCCATTCTCGATGTCGATTGCTTTGTGCAGCGCCTGGAGGCGTCCCGAGAAGCATTCCGCGTCGAGGCGGTTCTTCGTGAAGGGGAGCGCGTAGTCGCCAAGGGATCGCAGAATGTCCCTGCTGGGCCTGCGGCCGCTGATCCTGCCGTGTACACAGTTCACCTGGCAAACCTGACTTCGATCAAGCTGTGGGATCTCGAACACCCCAATCTTTATCAGGTGGATGTGACACTCTGGCGCGGAACGCGACCGGTGGATCAGGTATCGCGGACAATCGGCTTCCGTGACGCGCAGTTCACCGATCACGGCTTCGAGCTGAACGGCAAGGTCGTCAAGCTTCGCGGACTGGATCGCCATCAGACCTTCCCATTCGTTGGTCAGGCAATGCCCGGCCGTCCGCAGCGCCGCGACGCGCACATTCTTCGCCATAACCTACGCTGCAACATCGTGCGCACTTCGCACTATCCGCAGTCACGGCATTTTTTGGATGCGTGCGATGAAATCGGTCTTCTTGTTCTGGAAGAAATTCCGGGATGGCAGCACATCGGCGACGACGCCTGGAAACAAATTTCGATCGATAACGTCAGCCGGATGGTCCGCCGCGACTGGAACCATCCATCGATCATTCTCTGGGGTGTACGCATCAACGAGTCCAAAGACGATCATGACTTTTACGTGCGTACGAATGCCATGGCGCACAAATTGGATCCCACTCGGCCCACGGGAGGCATTCGCTACTTCCAGGAGTCCGAATTTCTGGAAGATGTTTTCACGATGAACGACTTTGGCTTCCCGTTGAAGCCTCCCAACCACCCGAAATACTTGAACACCGAATTCGTGGGCCACACCTACCCAACCAAGACGATCGACCAGGTGGAGCGTCTCACCGAGCACACTATGCGCCACGCGCGCATCCACGATCAGTTGGCATCCAACCCCCAGTATGCAGGTGGTATCGGCTGGTGCGCCTTCGATTACAACACGCACGGCGACTTCGGATCCGGTGATCGCATCTGCTATCACGGAGTCACCGACATCTTCCGGGAATCGAAACCGGCCGCCGGCTTCTACAAATCGCAGTGCGATCCGGGGGAGGAAATCGTGCTCGAGCCGGCATTTCACTGGGCCCGCGGGGACGCCTCCATCGGATTTTCAAAGGCTGTCATTTGCTCCAATTGCGATCACATCAAGCTTTACATCGCAAATGAACTGGTGGTCGAGGCTGATCCCGACCGCAAGCAGTTCGCGCATCTTCGCTATGCGCCCTTCGTGATCGAGCTGCATGAGCTGTTTCACAAATGGGGAGACCTGCGCCTCGAGGGTTACCTGCAAGGCAAGCTGGTGATTACACGCAACTACTCTGGAAAAGGGGTAGATGCGAAATTCACGCTCCGGCCCGACGACGCCACCCTGATCGCCGACGGCGCTGATACCACGCGCGTGGTGCTGCGCGTGACCGACGAGTTCGACAACATTCGACCTTTCGCCAATGACGCAATCAAATTCGAGCTCGACGGGCCGGCTGAGATCATCGGGGATAATCCATTTGCACTCATCGGCGGGACGGGAGCCATTTGGATTCGCGCCAAGGAGCAAGCCGACACGGTCCGGCTGACGGCCACGCATCCGGTGCTCGGCAAGCAGCAGGTGGAGTTCACTGTTCAAGCGGCGGCGGTGGAAGTGGTATAAGGTCCATCGTCCCTTGAGCCAGGAAGCGGTGGTTCCAATTCATAAGTCTGAGAAGGAGGCGCGCTTGCCTTCCACGAACCGACGTGCCTTTCTTCGTACGACGGCTGCCACACTCGGCGCCATGAGTCTTCGAGCTCCGTCCTGGGGAGTGCTCGCCGATAGCGTTGGGCAGAAGATTCCGGTGCTGATCGGCGTCGATTACTACCCAGACCACACGCCCGAAACTTTGTGGGATGAAGACGCCCGCATGATGGCAGACTTCGGAATGACGAACGTGCGCATTGCCGAGTTCGCCTGGGCGCTGCTGGAGCCTTCGGAAGGAAAGGTTGATTTCGCGTGGCTTCATCGAGCCGTCGACACGCTCCACAAGTACAACATTGCTGTCATTCTTGGAACGCCTTCGGCAGCGCCTCCTCCGTGGTTGACCGCAAAATACCCGGAAATCGTCGAAGTGAATGCGCAGGGTATGCCGCTCAAACCGGGTGGACGGCGCTTCACTTGCCCCACCAACAAGACCTATCGACGCCTCTCGAACACCATCGCAGGAGAAATGGCTCGTGCCTTCGCGGAAACGCCCGGAGTCGTCGGCTGGCAGATCGACAACGAATTCACACTCGGCTCGTCGGCGCGCTGTTACTGCAAATACTGCCAGGCTGGATTCCAGGAATGGCTTCGCTCCAAGTACGGCAGCCTCGACAATCTGAACCGAAGTTGGGGAACAGTTTTCTGGAGCCAGACCTACACCGATTTCAGCCAGATCCCGGTGCCGCTGCCGTCAGGCGCAGATCCGAACCCTGGCCTCGCTCTCGACTACAACCGCTATCAGTCGTATGCCAACGCATCGTTCCTGGAGGAACAACTCGCGTTGCTTCGAAAGACTTGTCCGCGACATTTTGTGACGACGAACAACATTGGGCTGCCGTACGACCTGATCGATATGCGCAGCCTGTATGCGAACCTCGATTTTGTCGCCTTCGACAACTATCCCGGATTTTTCGAGATGCTCCTGCACGACCAAGCGAAATCGGGCGTCTCTTGGGATTATATCTACACCGCAACGGCTCTGAGTCACGATTACGGACGCAGCCTTCTTCGCAAGCCATTCATGATTATGGAGGAGCAGTCCGGCAAGGCCGGGCAGCGCACCTTCTCTCCGCAGCCTCAAAAAGGACAGGTGCGCATGTGGACCTATCAGGCCATCGCGCACGGAGCTATGGGTGTCAACTATTTCCGCTGGGATACCGCCACCTTCGGCGCCGAAGAATATTGGCACGGAATTCTGAATCACGATCGCTCCAAGAGTCCGGCCTTCGACGAGATCAAGCAGACCGTAAAGGAACTCAAGCAACTGGGCCCCGAGGTGTTGAACTCAAGCTATCCGGCCGAGACTGCGATTGTCTTTGATCATGACAGCGACTGGGCCTTGCAGATTCAGCCCGGGCACTCGGGTCTCAGCTACACGACCCAGTTCACCACCTGGTATGGCGCCATTGCGTCAAACCACTCAGGAATCGACGTGGTCGCGCCCGCGACTGACCTGTCGCCCTACAAAATTGTTTTCGCTCCTGTCCCTTATGTGCTCTCGGAAGCGCACGCGGCCAAAGTCCGGACATTTGTGCAGAACGGAGGAATATTTGTCACCAACTTCCGCCTGGGTGTGAAAACCGAGAACAGCCAGATCGTGAAGACCCCGCTGCCCGGGCTTCTCCGCGACGTGATGGGAGTTACGGTGGAGGACTATGTGCCGATCTATTCCGCGAAACAGGGCGTCAAGTTCGGCACGTCACTCTCTGGACCGGACGGCGAAAGCGGCATTTGGGCAGATATTCTGCAACCCTCCACCGCCGAAGTGCTTGGCACATACACATCGGGAGCATACGCAGGCAAGGCAGCCATCACGACGAATAACTTCGGCAAAGGCAAAGCCATTTACGTCGGCGCGGATCTGGATTCATCGACCCTGGCTCGTGTACTGGGTAGCTTCATGGTATCCGTCGGTGTCAAGCCAGTCCTGGAGGCGCCCGCCGGGGTCGAGGTCACCATCCGACGGTCGGATCGCAAACAATGGATCTTTCTTTTGAACCACACCGACTCAACCCAGACGGTGAACATCCCGAGCCCGTGCACGGATCTGTTAACGGGTGAATGGCGCACGGGAACCGTCAGTCTGAATGCGTATGGAGTTCGTGTGCTGCAGCCGAGTTAGCGTTGAATTCTGGGCATGCTTTCGCATGGAAAACGACAAGTGCAAGTGGTAGCATCCCCTGCCATGCTCAAACTGCTCGCTGTGCTCCTCTGTGTGCTCGTCGGTATGGCTGCTGCCGAACTTCCCAGCAAAAAGTATCTGAACCTGGCCGCCATCAAGACGATGGTTGCAGCCGCAGAGGCAGAAGCGCAGAAATTGCACGTCGAAGTGACGATCTGCATTGTCGACGAAAGTGGAAACCTGCTTTTCCTGGAGAAGGGCGACGGCGTCTCGCTCAATACGTTGGACTTCGCCCAAAAGAAAGCGCGGCACGCGGCCTTATACCGAAGCCCTTCGAAGGATGGAGCGGATACCCTGAAGAAGGGAAACGTCGACGTGCTTGCCTTTCCAGATTTCTTTCCCAACCAAGGCGGACTTCCCATCATCGTGGACGGCCAGACGGTAGGTGCGATTTCCGCGAGCGGCGCAAAGTCGGAGATCGACCAGGCGATCGCGCAGGCGGGAATTGATGCTCTGCTGAAGAAGTAAGAAACGCAGAGACTACTTTGAACTGGCTTTCGTGTTGGCGATGATCCCGCTGCCTTCCTTAATGGTAAGCATCTGGTTCGCTTTCACCTGCGTGAATTTCTCAATCTTCTGAGTCGTCGGCCACCTCACTTCGATCACGTCGATGATGAAACTCTTACCCACCCCAAAGTGAAGCCGCAAATCGCTCTGGGACATCACGCTGGAGCCGCTGTGGACCTCATCCATCTGTGCGTGATTGCCGGTGATCACGCGCACGCGGGCACCAATCGCGGTGCGATTGCACTTCGTTCCTATTAGCTTAAGCTTGATCCAATTCTGTTTGTTGCCGCCGTCGTTGCGCAACAATGACGGTACGTCGTTCAGATTGAGGATAAGAGCGTCAATGTCGCCGTCGTTGTCATAATCACCGAAAGCAGCACCACGACTGGAAAAACGTTCGCTGATCCCGGGCCCCATCTCGGCAGACACATCCTTGAAGCGTCCTTCACCCAGATTCTTGTAGACCAACCGCGGATTCTTGAAGGTTTGCCCGATTTCATGACCCTCAATCTCCGGATACACGTGTCCATTGATTTGCATTAGATCAGGCCAGCCATCGTTGTCGTAATCCAGAAAGGCACAACCCCATGCAACATATCGGTTGTTAATACCGATACCTGAGGCAAAGGTCACATCCGTAAAAGTCCCGTCTCCATTGTTGTGGTAGAGGTTGCAGGTATCGTCGGCGAAGTTTGTCTTGAAGATATCCAGCCAGCCATCGCAATCGTAATCGCCGACGGCGACTCCCATTCCGGCTTGCTCGTGACCATTGTCGCTGTAGGCACAACCCGCGGCGACGGCGATTTCCGTGAAAGTTCCATCGTGGTTGTTATGAAACAGCATGCTGGGCTGAGAGTCCACGGCAACATAAATGTCGGGCCAGCCATCATTGTCGAAATCGTAGGACACAGCCGTGATCGAATACCGCGGTCCCGGTTTCAGAATGCCCGATTTCTCGGAAACGTCGGTGAAAGTTCCATCTCCATTGTTGTGGTAGAGAACGTTTGTGTCGCCTGTCAGGCCGCGCGGCCCACACATCACGGGGATCCCTTTCCATTGGCACAAGGCACTGTCCCCTGGAGCAGCGGTCTTAACCGGATCGAGCTTGATGTAATTGCAAACGAACAAGTCGAGATTGCCGTCACGGTCATAATCAAGCCACGTGCAACCCGCGCCCCATCGAACCTGCTCGTCGTAAACACTCGCCTTGCGCGTTACGTCCGTAAAGGTTCCGTCACCATTGTTGTGAAACAGGATGTTGTGTCCCCAGAAGCAGCAGAAGAGGTCATCCCAGCCATCGTTGTCGTAGTCTCCGACGCAAACGCCGGTCTGCCATCCGGTGCGCGCCAACCCGGAACTCTCAGTCACGTCGGTGAAAGTTCCGTCGCGATTGTTTTTGTAGAGATGCGACGTGGGGGCTTTTCCGGCCGGCCACTCGGTGTTGAGCCGCGTCCCATTTGTCAGGTAGATGTCGAGCCAGCCGTCGTTGTCGTAGTCGAAGAACGCCAGGCCGCTGCCCTTGGCTTCGATGATCGACTTTTTGCGATCCGTCCCGCCCCATACGTTGGGCATGGTCAGTCCGGCGTCGCGAGCGACATCGACGAAAGTAACGGGAGAAGTGGGCTGAGCCTTTTTTGCCGCCTGCAAGATGGTTGTGCCACTCCATCTCCATAGCGGAGTGGTCAAGGCATCGAGAAGGGAACTGCCAAGCACGATCAGAGAGGAACCGAGAAACCGTCGTCGAGGAAGATTCATGGGCTACCGGCTCGGCACCTTGGGAAATTCCCGTGGCACGATTCCCGCACCTTCCTTCACCGCGATAATTCTATCGATGGGCACCGTGGTCAGGCGGTCGACTTGTCCACTCGGCCAGGTGATCTCGAGAGAGTCAATTCTCGTCCGTTTGCCCAGACCAAAATGAATCCGCGGGTCGCTGGCCGACATGTAACTCATCCCGCCCTTTGCCTGTTCAACATGAACGACTCCTCCCGATGTTAGCTTGAGGGAAGCACCGATGCCGTCGCGATTGGATTTCGTTCCGATCAACAGAACCTCCAGCCAATGATTGGCATTTCCCCCGTCGTTGCGCAGGAGGCTGGGAAAATCATCCCGATTAGTAGTGGCGATATCAACATCGCCATCGTTGTCGAAGTCGGCCGTGCCGAGTCCGCGCCCTACGATCGGCCGAATAAAATCGGCTCCCAGCGAATCCGAAACCTTCGCGAATTGACCTTTGCCGAGGTTGCGGTACATCAATAAAGGTTCCTTGTAGCGGACTTCACTGTGGTAGAGATTCACGTTGTCGAGCATGGCGCCATTCAACTGCAGAATATCCATCCAACCGTCATTGTCATAATCGAGAAACTTCATGGCAACACCGCTCAGCAGAATTGCTTTGTTGCCAATTCCCGATCGATACGTATCGTCATCGAATGTGCCGTCTCTGTTATTGCGGTAAAGACGATTCAACTCGAAGTCGAGGTGGGTCACGTAGACGTCCTGCCATCCGTCGCCGTCGACGTCTGCAGCGTCAATTCCCATCCCTGCTTCGTAACGGCCGTCCTCCCCAGCGGCGATTCCCGAAATCAACGAAACATCCTGGAACGTTCCATCCTTCTTATTGATGAACAGAAAGTTTGGCCACGAGTCATTCGCAATGGCGATGTCTGTCCAACCATCATTGTTGAAGTCTGCCAGAACAACGCCCATCCCTTTGGCCTCTGGCTTCCCAACACCCGAGGCATCGCTCACGTCAGTGAACGTTCCGTTGTGGTTGTTGTGATAGAGCTTGGTCCGCTGACCCTTATAGTTGCCGGGGTGACAGTAAGAGCGATAGCCCGGCTTCTTCTCGCCGCACCACAGATTGTTCTTCGGCGACCACTCGATATAGTTCGTGACCACCAAGTCAAGCCAGCCGTCCTTGTCGTAATCAAACCATCCGGCACTGGTCGACCAGCCACCATCGTCGGCGACGCTGGCCTTGGCGGTGACATCCGTGAAAGTTCCATCGCCGTTGTTGTGATAGAGAAGCGCGTTCGGATATCCCGTCACGTAAAGATCCGGGTATCCGTCGTTATCGAAGTCACCGACGGCCACGCCCTGCCCGTAGTGTCCCTTGCCTCCGACGCCTGCTCTGTCGGTGACGTCGGTGAATGTGCCATCTCCATTGTTGCGGTAGAGTGCCGAGCGCAGAGGGGTAGGCGGCTTGTAAATATCAGTAGCGGCCGTTTGGACGAAGTACAAGTCCATCCATCCGTCCTGATCGTAGTCAAGCCAACCAACTCCCGTGCCCATCGTCTCAAGATAGTATTTTTCTTCCGTGCCCGTGCCGTCCTGACGAAAGTCAATTCCCGCTGACTGTCTAACATCGGTATAGCGGACGTTAATTCCTGGCTCCGGTTTCGCGGGGGTCTGGGGAGAGGGAGCCTTGCGTTGTAACGCGACGACTGTGGCCGCACAGAGCGCGAGCAGAACAGCGCAGTTCACGCCGAGCCTCAGGACCATCCCTGTTTTTGAATTTCTCTTCATGCCCGGAGTAGCCCATTGCAGCGTTGTATCAAAGCGTTCGATCCGCAATCGATAGTGCCATCTGCAGCAATTGCTGTCGAGCGGCTACGGATAAAGGCTCGGTGGGAGATGAAGCAGTTGCAGGGGCTTTCGCCAGAACTTCTTCAATGCGATTTACATCCAGGCCGCCAGCTGCGTTACTTCCTTTGAAGCGGTTGAGAACTTCGCGCGCCTTATCAATCTGTCCGGTCTGATAGTAAAAGACGCCGAGCGTCGAATAGCTTCCTGACCATTCCGGTAGCAAGTCGACGGCACGCTCCAGGTGTTCGGCGGCCTGCCCGGTCTTACCCTGGAGCACAGAAACAATGCCGAGGCCCCATTGGATCTTTCCCGAGCCCGGAATGCGGGCAAGGCCCTTCTGCAAAGTGACGTCGGCGCCATTCACGTCGTTATCGCGCAGCTGCACCAGTGTCAGAGAGAGATAGTATTGGTCATTGTCTGGGTTGCGGCTGATGGCGTTTCGGAAAATCTCGGCCGCACGGGCACTCTCGCCCATGTGCGCATGAATGTCGCCCAGCAAGGCAAGCAGAGCGTCGTCTTGTTGTCCCTGTGCAGAGATCTGACGCGCCGCCTCAAGCGCCTCCCCGTAACGTCCCTTGCGGAAGTAAGCATCCGCCAAATCAAATTTCACATCGTCGGAATCCGGATTTGCCCGCAGCGCAGATTGAAAGTGCTGAATGGCATCGTCGTATAGGCGATAGCGCGCCAGGAGCACTCCGATTCCGGTCTGGGTCCGGTAGTCGGCGGAACTGATTTGGTCAAGCTGTGCGATCGCTTTCCGAGCCTCGTCGGGTTTTCCGAGTTTCAGGTAGGTTTCGGCGAGCAGATACAAATCCTGCGGCTGGTCCGGATGCTTCTGAATCTGTTCATGCAGCTCCGTGAGATCGAGCTGAGTTCTCGACTCAGCCGGAAGCTCAGAGCGGTTGTTCAAGTAGTCGAAGAGATGCTGGTAGGGGTAAGGGCCCGGGGAAGCATTCTTCGAAAGCGTTTGGAATACGCTCAAATCCCTCTGCGCAGCTTCATTTTGATGGAGGCTTCTTTCCACCATGGCCAGCTTGTAATACCCCGTTGCCGGTTCGCGCGCCACTTTCACGTATTTCCTCAGCAGCTCTGCGGCTTCAGCGAACTGTTGTTTCGCGATGCGCAGGTTCGCCAGTTCCAGCAGAGCTTCTGAGAAATTCGGGTTCGAACGCAGAGCCTTCTGAAATAAAACCTCGGCAGCGGCAGCGTTGCCTTGCCGCTCCTCAATGTATCCAAGGTTGAAAAGACAGGATGCGTCTCGCGGATCGTGCTTGAGGCCGGCCTGGAAATACTTGCCAGCTTCCTCAAAGCGTCCGAGATGGCGATAGGAGAGGCCCAGAAACGCATAGGACCGCGCCGAGGGATCGAGTTCTATCAGACCTTTGAACACCTCAATCGCTTTCTCCGCACGCCCTGCCATGAAATAGCTTTCGCCGAGCGCAGCGCGCAGATCGGCGCGCTGAGGGGCGTCTTTCACTCCACCTTCCAGTAGAGGAATGGCATCTTCAAAGTAGTTTTGCGACATGCTGACGCGGGCGAGGAGAAAAATGATGTCAGAATTCTTGGGGGCGAGCTTGTGTGCCCGTGCCAGCAGATCCAAAGCATCCACCGGCCGGTTCTGCTCGTAAGCAACCTGTGCCAGGAGATAGAGGACTTCGGGAGAGTCAGACTTCAGCTTCAATGCCCGGTTCAAAACCGGTTCGGCCTTGGTGTACTTTCCATTTCGGAGATATGTCTGCCCCAGGTTATAGAGAATCTCGAGAGTCTCGGGTTGTAGTGCGTTGGCCTTCTCCAATTCGATTTCGGCCGTCCGGTACTGTTTCTCGGAAGCCAAAAGCACGCCCAGCGTGAAATGCAGGCGAACGTCATCCTTGTTTTGGGAGGAGAGATCGTTTGCCATTTTCAATCCCTCGGCAGTACGACCCGCTCTCAGGTAGGCGCGCGTTAAGTTGAAACGCGTTTCAATGTTAGAAGGACGAACGCGTTGCAAGTGGGGGATTGCCTCCGCCGGAGATCCCCTGGCCATGAGAAGCAGTCCAAGGTTGTAATTTCCGTCGCGATTCGTCGGATCCAGTTGCAGGACGGAGCGGAGTTCTTTCTCCGCGAGATCAGTCTTCTCCTGCACAGCATATAGGTTCGCGAGATTGTTATGCGTCTTGCTGGACTTCGGATTGAGTTTCAGAGCCTGCTGAAATGCTTCCAGCGCGCTTTCGTAATCTTTCTGATTTGTGCAAACAATCCCCAGCAGGTTGTAGCCTTCAACACTTTTCGGATTTAGACGGAGCTGTTCCTGGATTTTCTCCTTAGCCTGATCTAAGAGGCCTTGCGCGAGCAAGGACTCCGCTTCCTGAAAAGCGGAAGATGCTTGCGGTGAAGAGGGACTTGGGCGGATGGGTGATCTCTGAGGCGATGCGATCTCGGCGCAGAGAAACAGGATGACAGCAAGCCCAGTGATTCCGAGACGCCGTCGTATACAGTTCTGTGCCTGAATTGAGGTCCCGGACGTCATCCCGCAACTCCTCCGCCCACACTTCAAATCGCAGAGGTCGAAGGCTCAATGTAGCATTTCGAGCGCTTGCTGAGCCAATTTGTGCTGCGGTTGCACGCGCAGAAGCGCCTGCAGAATCTCACGTGCCTTGGCCTCATTTTTCATCAGGGTATACAAGCGGGCCAAATTCAAGTAGCCCTGGTCGAAGTTCGGCGCAACCCTAATACAGGTTTGGAATTGATTTTCAGCGTCGGCATAGCGCTCCTGCCGCACGAAAATCACGCCCAGATTGTTCAGCGCATCCGCATAGTCGTGCCGCAAGGCGACCGCTTTCTCCAAATACTGAGCCGCCAAATCGACCCGCTCCTGGCGAGCATATAGCATGCCCACAGCGTAGTTCGCCTCCGGATCGTTAGGAGCGATGTCCAAAGCTCGCGTGAGCAGCTTTTGCGCCTCCTGCATCTGTCCCTGACGCCGGTAAAGATTTCCGAGGTTGAGTAGCGCTACGGTGTAGTTCGGACGTTGTTGCAAGGACCGTTCGAAGCTGCGGACCGCTTGCTCGGCGTGTCCTTCCTGAGCCTCAATCATTCCAAGATTGTTCCAAGCTTCCGGATACTCCGGCCGCAGCTCCAAGGCCTTGTCGATGTACTGGCGTGCCTCTGTAAGGGCATTGCGCCGGAGGTTAAGAGTTCCGAGATTGTAGTGAGCCTCGGCGTTGTTCGGATTGTCAGCAATCACCTGCCTGAACGATGCTGCCGCCTGGTCCAGATATCCGCGTTGAAACATCGCGATACCGTACGTGAAATCGTTCCTGCGAAATCCTCCGAGATGCAGAGTTCCTCCGAAGGGGAGCGCACGGCGAGTCCGCTCAGCCACATTGCGCGGAAGGAATTTCAAGTCGTCCGCAAGTTGCTTGGCTTGTACTGGTCCTTGATAGAGCTTCACAATCACTCCGCTCTCGTCGATGAGGAATGATGTGGGCACAGATAGGTCGCGGCGACGATCGAACAGGTAGCGGTACAGAATGTTGTAGACGCCCACCGTTCCTTTGTCGGCCAGAAGGGCGGGGAAGGGAATCCGGTCGCTGTCGATAAATGCCTGAACGCTGCCCGCATCACCAGGCTCATCAAGGGTGAGACCAAGCACGTGAACGTTGGGCGGCAAGAGCGATTTGCCTTCTCGTAAAAGACGCCAGTGCTCGCGAGATCCAGGCGAAGTTGTCGTCCAGAACGTCAGGAGAACAAAAGCTCCGCGGAAGGACTTCAAATCCCGTGGCACACTGGACAGATCGTCAAGCGAAAACTCGGGAGCGCGCAACGGATCGAGAAGCCAGGTCTCCACCGTTGCGGTTAACGCCTCCAGGTTTGGCGCGGCCCCAGCTGTCGAATAAGATGCTGGCGCAGCGGCAAACGGCTTCGCCTGAAAATCAACGGACCCTTCTTGAATTTCGATTCTGTGATTCGCAGGAACGTGTTCGAACTTCTGCGTGAGTCCGCTGGGCCAGCGAATCGTCGCGCGGATGCTTTCCGTGCTTTTCCCCAGTCCAAAGAAGAGTTCCTTACTGTGCTGTGACAAGAATCCCGAACCGGCCTGAAGGTACTTCGTCTGCCGCAGACTCCCTGCTTCCACAGTAACCGATGTCCCGATCGCATCGCGATTGCTCTTTTGTCCACGCAAGCGAAAGGCTATTGCGTGCCCGATATCGCTCATGTTGTTGCGCAAGATCCGCAGTTGCGGCGCATTGCGATTCTTGAGAACACATTCGAGACGACCGTCATGATCCAGGTCCGCCAAAGCAAACGCTCGACTGTCCTCGGGAAAATCCATGTCCAGTGCGCCGGAGACTTCCGAAAACGTGCCGTCGTGATTGTTGAGGTAGAGGACATTTCGTTCGCGCCCGCTCCAGGAATGATCCGATCGAATAAGTTCGTTGATCGCGTTCCAACCGTGCTCGTACTCAGGGGACGGCGCGCCTGTCATTGGGGATTTGGCTACCACCTGCCGCCAGAAGAAACTGGAAACGTCGACAGTCTCAGGACCCGAAATGTAACCATTGGCAATGTAGATGTCCGTGTATCCGTCATGGTCGATGTCCCACGCATCCGAGGACCAGGCCCAGCGCCCCATCCCAACACCAGCTGCCTCACTGATGTTTTTAAATTTTCCATTCCCCACATTTCGATACAGCGAGTTGCCTCGCGCATGCTGCCGATATAGCGAACGAACCTCCTCGGGATCTTTTTCGTGAAACTTCTTCTGCTGGGAGACCCTCTGACCGGCCGCTGACCACATGTTAGCGACGTAAATGTCCTGCTTCCCGTCGTTGTCAAAATCGCTCCAACCTGCGCTCATTCCCGCGCCGACGTCATTCACTCGCGCATCTTGCGAAATCGCGGTAAATGTTCCGTCTCCGTTGTTGCGATAGAGATTGCTGCGACCGAAATCATTGGCCACGTAGAGGTCCTGACGTCCGTTCGACTGAAAGTCTCCCCAGGCGCAAGCGAAGCTGTAACGATCATTTTCGGCATTCAGGCCCGATGCCTGGGTTCGATCCTCGAAAGTGCCGTTGCCAGTGTTGTGAAATAGGAAATTCGGCGGTCCATTGCGTGCATCGAAGTACGGAGCCGGGTAGTGATATTGATCGAGCCCGAGATAGTAGCTGTACAGGCAAAAGTAAATGTCGAGCCGGCCATCGTTGTCGTAATCGGCCACAGCAGCGTGGGTAAAAGTTCCCTGCGGCGGCTGAGCAAACTTGAAAGCGTCGCGCTTGAGTGAGAACTCTCCTCCACCCTGATTCAGAAAGAGCAGAGGCCCATTCGCGCACACGACGAGCAAATCCTGCAGTCCTTTGTTCTCAAAGTCCACGAAAAGAGCGCACGCCGTCGCATCCAATACGTCCACGCCGGATTTTTCGGTTACATCTTCGAACGTTCCATCGCCGCGGTTGCGATAGAGCCGGTTTGGCAACCCCGACGGCTGGCAGATGTAGAGGTCGTCCCAACCGTCGCTGTCGAAATCTCCCGCGGCGACACCGTTGTTTCCGTAGACTTCAATGCCGCAGGCGCCGTCGAGTACCGTGCGCCAGTAATCAACCCCGCGCAGCATTTGATTTCGATAAGATTCGATCGAACCGAGCGCTTGTTGTGTGATGTCAATGAAAGCTGGGTGCCGCGTGCTGCTGACGATTTCCTCGGATGGCTCCCAGCGCAGTACGCGCCACATTCCTTGCGGGCTTTGAGACCAGTGAGTCTCCCAGTTCCCGACGCGCTCTTCAATACCACCGTCGACGCGCGTACCAACCAGGTCATAACGAATGTCGACACGCAACTTCGCCGGAATGCCCGGCAGTTCCTCCAGTCCAACGATCTGGAACTCCGCCGTCTTCACTGTCGACATCGACGCGAAATAGATTCTTAGTTGCTCGAGCAAGCGATCTCGTCCCGGCACCGTGCGAGCTGAAAACTTGCGCCGTATAATCCGAATCCCGCCTTCGGAACGCAACGGAACTTCTTGAGCGGCAACGAACGGATTAGCTTCGACATTGGGATCGATAAATTCTGCGGCCTCTTTCCATGCCGAGGAGGAAGCCCTCAGCTGTCCGCTCCATGTATCGAGCACGCGGCCAATCTCAGCCGCATATTTTTCGGTTAGAAATTCGTCCGTGCCCGGCGCCACCAGCCTGAGAACCTCGTCGAGCGGGGAGTTCGTAGGGTAATGCGGCGTTACGCGAGAATCTCCGAAGAGGAGGGCGGTCGCGAAGAGATTCTTGTTCAGCCCATGAGGCGCAGGCACCGCTTGCAGCGGCGCAGCCAGAAAACAAGCTGGCGCCCAGCTGATTGTCTTCAGGAACGTCCGCCGGGAAGGGATGTGCTTCTCGTCTGGGCGACGCGCCATCCGCTAACCGACCTCGCAGTCATGACCCACAGCGGGCATGTTAGCACCGGGCTCGGAGAGGCCCAAAAGTGCAAAAGCTACCCTTAACTTTCACCTAGTCAAATGGCAGCGGCGTCCATAATACAAAAGGATTATTTCTTTCTTGACAATGTCCAATGAGCTGTTTTAACGTGGCGGCCACAATCAATGTACACGTTTACATTGGCGCGATCGATTTGGTGGCGCCTTCCAACCGTGGGGTAAGGGAACTTGTCAGGAGGATTCAGGTCATGAACCGAGCCATTTCATCTCGGATCCTTTGGAAAGTTGTTGCCGCCGCCGTTGTCCTGTCGGGCTCAGTCCTTTCGTATGCACAAGTCGACACCGGAAGCATCACCGGTGTAGTGACGGATCCTTCCGGAGCCGTGGTAAGTGGGGCGCAGGTCAAATTGACCAACGAAGGCACCGGCGCCGAATTGACCACCACCGCCGGCTCGGATGGCAATTACAAGTTCTCGCCTGTCAGGATCGGAAACTACTCGGTGGCCGCTTCCTTCCAGGGATTTCAGACCACAACACAGCGCAACGTGACCGTGAACGTGAGTTCCAACGTCGTGGTCAATCTCGCCTTAAGGACCGGGCAGGTGACGGAAACCGTTGAAGTGACCTCGACGACTCCACAACTGCAAACGCAGGACGCTTCGGTCGGGCAGGTGATGGATACCCGGAACGTGAACAACCTTCCCCTGAATGGAAGAAACTTCACATTCCTGGCACAGTTGAGCGCCGGCGTAAATACGCCCCAGGCGGACACGCGTGGGAACGCTGCGTCAGGCGCATTTGCAGCTAATGGCAACCGCCCGGCGCAGAACAACTACATGCTCGACGGAATCGACAACAATTCCGACACCGTTGACTTCCTGAACGGTACGAATTTCGTCGTTCTGCCTCCGGTGGATGCCATCCAGGAATTCAAAGTCCAGACGACGAACTTCAGCGCGGAGTTCGGTCGTTCGGGCGCGGCTGTTCTTAACGCCACGATTAAGTCGGGGACGAACGGCTTCCACGGTACGCTCTGGGAATTTTTCCGAAACGACAAACTGGACGCCGCCGATTACTTCGAACGCAGCTTTGTCAATGGACAAAACGTTACTCATAAGGGCGAGCTTCGCCAGAACCAGTACGGGTTTTCCGTCGGCGGACCGGTAGTGATCCCGCATCTGTTCGACGGCCGCAACAAGGTCTTTTTCTTTGGCGACTACGAACGATTGAGCCGTCGCTTGGGAGTGCCGCACACCGGTAGTGTTCCAACGGCGCAAGAACGAAGCAGCGGCTATACGAATTTCCAGGAGTTGATACAGAGTGGCACTCAAACGGATGCGTTGGGAAGGACCCTGCCACTTGGTACTATCCTGGATCCGGCCACGACCCGCAACGGGGGTTCTGGCGTTATACGTGATCCTTTCACAACGGCGTGTGCTGGTGCCGGGGCTGGTTTCGTCTATAGTCTCGCCGCTTGCCCGGATTTGAATATTCTCCCGTCAGATCGTTTGGATCCCAATGCGATAAAATTGCTTGACCTCTACCCAGCTCCTACAGGCGCTGGCATATCGTCGAACTACAACGTTTCCCCAAAACTCAAGGAGGATCGGCAGTCGTTCGACACACGCCTGGATGTCAACTTCAGCCAGAAGGACCAGACTTTCTTCCGTTTTAGCCTGGTGGATGACCCGCAACTCATCCCCGGCATTTTCGGTGGCGTTGCAGACGGCGGCGGGTTCCAGGAAGGCGACCAAACCGCGCTTGGACAGCAGAGCGCACTGGCGTGGACCCACGTGTTCACTCCCAACACCATCAACGTCGCACGGGCTGGGCTGAACTATCTCCACACCTCGCGTGTTTCACCGCTAGCGAACGATCTTAGCGATATTCCCGCGCAATTCGGGATTCAGGGAATACCCCAAGAACACCTCAATGGGGGTCTACCGGCTTTCGGAATTACCGGACTCCAAACCCTCGGCAGCAACGCCTTCTTGCCCTCTGACGAGGTCAGCTCAACTATCCAGTTCACTGACGACTTCACCAAGATTTACGGAAAGCACACCTTCAAGATGGGGTTCGAGTATCAGCATGTGAAGTTTTCAACCCTGCAGCCGCCGTGGTCGCGCGGACAGTTTAACTTTGATGGTGTTTTCACGAATCCTCCCGGTGCGAGCCCCTCGGCGAACAACACCGGTATTGCGCAATTCCTACTCAGTCCTACGACGTCAACCGTCGGTGGACCTGATTACGTCGGTGGTCCCGGATGCCAGAATGCCGCTAATTGCTATTATGCGTCCAATATTTCGCTAACCGATAACGGAAAGAACTACTACGGCACCTACTTTCAGGACGACTGGAAGGTGACATCTAAGCTGACTATTAATCTTGGTCTGCGTTGGGACTTCTTCGGACTAGTGTATGAACACCATTCTAACCAGGCGAACTTCGTTCCAAGTGGACCGCCGACCGGTTCGCCCACGTATATCATTCCGCAGGGGCCGAATGCGAACAACCTGTCCAGCGGTTGTCCGAACTGTTTCGTCGATCTTCTGGCAAAGGACGGGATTGCACTTGCAATAACGAATAAGTACGGCAAGGGATTGGGCAACTCGCAGAACACGAATTTTGCCCCACGCTTCGGCTTTGCTTACCAGGCCTATCCGAAACTCGTCCTTCGCGGAGGTTTTGGAATCTTCTACAACGGATTCGAAAACCGCGGCTTCTCTCCAAATCTGGGAGAGAACTACCCCTTTCAGTTCAATTTCCAGTTCAAAACACAAAACGACAATACTCCTATCATTTTCAACGGTTGCACCAGTCCTGCAGCAACTCCAATCGGGAGCGCGACGCTCGAGACCGGATTCACCTGTACGCCGCTAAGTCCTTTGCTGGTACAAGCGAATGGCTTGGCGTTGCGGGGCATTCAATTCGACTATGACACTCCGTATACCATGGGCGGGAACTTTACAATGCAGTACCAGTTCACCCCAACCCTTTCGCTACAGGCTGGCTATGTCACCTCTTTGGGACGACACCTTGAGGTGTTCCCGGGCTCCAACAACCCCACCGAGATACTACCAGCGGGTGCGACGCAGACGATTCCGTTTCCCGATTTCGGGCAAGGGGCCAGTTATGCGACCAACCAGGGCAGTAGCTTCTACCATGGTCTGCAAACAACGGTGGAGAAGCGATTTGGATCAGGGCTGAACTTCCTGGCTACCTACACCTGGTCCAAGGTGATGTTCGCCGGTCGAGATCTACTCAATGCGTTTTCTGTAAACAATGACCGCGCTCCGGATGTGCCGGGTTTTGGGATCCACCGAGACTACGCTCTTGCCAATTTCGATATACGACACGTGTTCCACCTCAGCGGCGGTTACGAACTTCCATTCGGAAAGGGGAAGCCATATCTGGCGCAACCGGGCGTATCCAACGTCCTGTTAGGCAACTGGACTATCGTGTGGAGCGCCACGGTGCAGGGCGGCCAGCCGATGCAGCTGGCTTGTCCCACGAGTACTACGTCTGGAACTAATTGCAGAGCTATCCTGGTTCCTGGTCAGAATCCCACCGGATGGCGCGGCAACGATCCTGGAACCGGCAATCCGATCTGGTTGAACCCTGCCGCTTTCACCCAACCTTGCGTTCTAGGCGCGAGCGGCCCCATAGCAGGCTCGCCACCCGGTTGTGTTCCCCTAACTGGGTTTGATGTCCTGGGTGGACCGCGACCTTTGACGGTTTCCGGTCCGGGCTATCGGCGGCTGGACTTGTCCTTGTTTAAGGACTTTCTGCTGAGTGAGCGCTTCCGATTGCAGTTCCGGTCGGAGTTTTTCAACATCTTTAATCATCCCAATTTTAACCAACCGAACTTCGGCGGAAATGGGGTGGTGGCTATCAGCGGATCGGGGAACTTTACAAGCAGCGCCTTCGGTCAGGTTGGATCGACACGGAGCGCTCCGTACGATCCGCGGCAGATTCAATTTGCTCTGAAGTTGTACTTCTAGCATTCGAGCGAGACCCCGCAGACGGAGGAGGCATCTTACGGGATGCCTCCCCAGAAGCGGCTTTTCAGACCTCCCAACCCTTGCTCGCTTAAGTGGGGTAACATACCAGGCTGTGGGCATTCGACACCGGGCTCTCTGTGCTGTGGCTGCAACCTTCCTGGTGTGTCTGCCGTCGGCAAGTCTCTGTGCGCAGGACGGGTCTCAGCCCGATCGCCAATTTCAAGCCGCGCTAGCTCACTACGAAGCAGGCCGCTTTAACGAAGCCATTGCTCAACTGGAGCAACTCCTGCAGCAAATGCCGGAAAGCTTCGATATTCACGAACTCCTCGGACTCGCCTATTCTGCGAAGTCACAAGACTCCAAGGCTAATCTCCATCTGCAGAGAGCCGTGACATTGAATCCGGCCTCTGTGCCCGCGCGAACGAATCTTGCGACCAATCTGGTACGTCTTGGCAAGTTGGAGCCGGCAGAGAAGGAATTTAAGAAGGCCGTGGAGCTTGAGCCGCGGAATTTCGATACCAATCACAATCTTGCAGAGCTTTACGTCCGTTCCGGCAGGGTGAAAGATGCGGTGCGGTTTCTTGAAAAGGCCCAACAGATCGATCCGTCCTCCTACGACAACGGCTACGACTTGTCGCTGGCGTACCTGATGACAGGCAAGCTGGCGGACGCGCGCCAACTCATTCAAGGCCTCTTACAGCGCAAGGACACGGCCGAGCTTCACAACCTGCTGGCCGAAGTCGAAGAGAAAGATGGCAAATTCGTAGAGGCAGCCAAGCAGTACGAACTGGCTGCCCACAAGGATCCCAGCGAAAGCAACCTGTTTGACTGGGGAAGCGAGTTGCTTCTGCACCGCACGCTCGATCCGGCGGTTGAAGTCTTTCAGCATGCGACGGAGCGCTATCCCAACTCGCCTCGCCTAATGGTGGGTCTGGGAATGGCCCTTTACTCTCGTGGCAATTATGACGAGGCCGTGAAGGCGCTACTGAAGGGAGCGGATCTGAACCCTTCTGACCCGCGTTGCTATTACTTTCTGTCGAAAGCCTATGACAGTTCGCCAAGCCAGGCCGAAGGGGTCATCGACCGTTTCCGCCGTTTTGCTGAACTTCAGCCGAATGATGCGCGGGCATCGTATTACTACGCGATGAGTTTGTGGAAAGGCCGGCGGACGCAGGATCCCAACCTTGACCTGCGCAAGATCGAAGCGTTACTGAGAACTTCGATCAGGCTGGATCAAAGCCTCGCCGAGGCCCACTTGCAGCTGGGGAACTTGTTGTCCGACCAGAACAAGTATTCAGAAGCGATTCCTGAGTATGTGCGAGCCCGCGAATTGAATCCGGATCTGGCCGACGTCTATTACCGACTTGGGCAGGCCTATGTTCGCACCGGCGATAAAGAACACGGGCAAGAGCAATTGCAGATCTACCAGAAACGCCGAGAGCAGCATCTTGCCGATCTCGACCGGCAGAGGGCGGAAATTCGTCAGTTTGTGTACGCGGAGAAAGAAGGTTCCAACGCGAAGCAGTAGTCTTGAAAGGCCCCCAGTTTCGCGGCGCGTCCTTGACTTGATTACCGAAGCGCCGTACTTTCAACGGCCAGCGTAGTTTCGTCATGACATTTCAATCTCACCCCCCGATGGCTGGCGGAAAGGCAATGCGCGCCGCAGGCGCACCGAATTATTCTCCGGATCTGATCCGGCAATTCGCTCGGACTCGCCGAGACTTTCTCCGAGATGCTGCAGGCCTTGCTTTAGGGAGCACACTGCTGCGGCGCCGGGCTTTTGCCGGCTCTCCGCTCAAGAAACGGAAAGTGGTGGTCATTACATTTGGCGGAGGGGCGCGCGACCAGGAGACATTCGCTCCCGAAGGCCAGGAAAATATCCCGCAGTTGATGCGCGAATTGATTCCGCAATCCACGTTTTTCACGCAGGTTGTGAATCGGGGAATTTTGGGGCACTACGTCGCCACGGCCAGCCTCGCGACTGGCGTCTACGAGACCATCAACAATTTTGCGTCGCTGCCTCCAGAAAATCCGACGGTCTTCGAGTATTTCCGAAAGGACTTGAAGCGTCCTTCATCGGATGCATGGGTAGTCGCTCCCAGCAATGGGTTCAACCGAATCGGGGAGAGCAATCATCGTTCCTACGGCCTAGGTTTGGGAGCGCGAGTCATTTTACCCAAGCATTTGCTCACCGCCGCCATCTCCAAAGGCCGGAGTGACTACGAGCATCTGCTGCGTGATAACTATGAGACCCCTCTCTATGCGCCGGAACTGGCGGGCAGCGAATTCGAACTCGAACAATTGGAGAAGATTCTCAAGCTCTCCGTCGACGACTTCAAAACTCACGCCAAAACGCTTTCGAGCCCCGACGAGCTCTCGGTCTATATCGTCCGCCAGTTGATGCGGCAAGTCGCGCCCAGCCTCTTATGGATCACCATGCACGACATCGATGTGGCGCATGCAGGTGCATACTCGCTCTACATTGAAGGCATTCGGCGCACAGATCGCTTGTGCGCCGAGATTTGGAAAATGATTCAGAGCGAACCGGAGTATGCCGGGAAAACAACTCTGTTCATCCTGCCAGATTTTGGACGGGACTCCGACGACGACCCCGGAGGGAATGGCTTCCAGCATCATCGCACCGGCGATGCACTTTCGCGCACAACCTGGCTGATGGCCCTTGGTGCAGGAGTTCGTGAAGGAGTGGTTCACGATCGCGCGATGGAATCCGTGGATCTCGTGCCGACGATCGGTTCGATGCTGGACTTCTCGGCCTCCCTTGCGCAGGGGAAGCCGATCCAGGAATTGGTTTAGAAAGCTATGCTTCCTCGCGACCTCAAGCCGGAAAACTTTGAGCGCTATCCCGCCGAAGCGAGGAAACTGGTGCGCAACTACGTGGGAGCATTCCAGCGGCTGCCTCTGAGCTTCCTACCCAGCCTGCTGCGCGAGATCATTGATTACGATTTCAAGTTTCCTTCCGAACGCAAGGCCGTAGAAAAGGAACTCGAGAACCTGGATTCGCTTTCTCCGGAGCAAACGAAGACTTGGTTTGAATCATTCGCCCAGATCGAACTTTCAACCAAACTCGAGCGTTTCGATTGGGTGAATGCTCCCGCCCAGTTCGTGGAACAGCTTTCCTCCCATCTCTGGACCACTCATCAACTGGACCGATTTCGACAAGCTGCAACGGACTACGCCGGGCGTCTGCATGCGGCGATTCCGCCTGAGGTTCCACCGGCACCGAGGCTCGGAATTGCTGTCATTGGCCAGGGCGTAGCTTCCTTCAACGAGCCGTTGTTTCGGAAGCTGCGGCCCCATGGCGCGCACTTCAGTCGTGTGAAGCCAGAGAACGGACTGGATCTGCTGCTGGGGGCGGTTGCAGCGCGAGCCAAAAAGCATCCAATTCCATATGCGCACTGGTATGTGGATGGCGGAGAAGAGGCGAAATATGATCCTGCCATCACGTGTATTTCTTATCGCGCCCTGGAACCACTACGCACAGTCGTGCTGCGCAAGATGCGCTCAGAATCCGAAAAACCTGGCATGGGACCCGAGACCCTCCGAACGCTCCTCGCCCAGATGACCCCGTCCGAACTTGGACTCGCCAAGCCGACCGATCCGGTATTGGATCGTTTTCAGGTGAAGCTTCTGACCGAAGGTTCTGGCACCCAAATTTTCAGCACTACTTTCGCTCAGTGGACAGCGCGCGAAACGCTACGTCGCGCGCAGCCGCTGACATTGCTGGTCCGATTTGCGCCTCGACAGCGGCAAAAACCCATGAACGAGTTGCTGACGGAACGCAATGAGAGTCCGGAGCTCGACCCGCTGGGATCGCTCGTCGATGCCGACATGGGTGCGTATTACAACTGGTTGAATCAACAGCGGCTGCCAGGAGCGGAGCAGTCCTTATTCCTGGCGTGGTTTGAGGGCCACGGTGAAGCCCTGGCGATCAGCCCGGCCTTGCCTCGCGGCACCGAGTCGACGTCGGTAGCCGATCTGCGGGAAGTGCTTTCGTGGATGAGCTGAGCTATCGCTATTGAACTTGGCGTCGTCTAGTCGGAAGTCTGAATCGTCTGATACTTGCCATTTGACCAGTAGTAGAGCACTGAGCTTTTTTCGAGCCATTCAACGTTTATGCCATCGACCTTTAAGTGCACTGATTTGGTATCGCCAAAGTCCGAAATAGGTACCACGGCGTTCTTTTGAGATGACCAAACCCGAGTCTGAGTACGTACTTCCATCGGCACGATCCAGCAGGGTCACCATGTATTCGTCAGACGTTTTGTTCAACACAACGATTTTGTAGCTGCCAGTACTCTTTGATTTCGGCACTAACAATACAGCATACGCAACGCGATCAGGTTGTTCGAAATGGCCCACTGCGATTCCGGGGCACTCTCTCGGATGCGTTTCAAGCCAAAGTTTCTTGTCATAACCACTCAGGTCCGATACCGATTTTAGGCGCCAGTCGTGGAATCGATGTTCGAGCACCGATTTTGCCTCGGTAGGGAGGACATCGCACGCTTTTGATTGCGCTGGTACTTTTGGTAGTAACGCTAGAAAAACCACAATTGTGTAAACTCGAAAACCCATAGTCACAACATCGTAAGCTTGTAGATTCTGGGCGGTCTACGTTACTTCGAGACATGTCTGTGCCTTGCCGCTATTCACTGTCTTCAGGATGGCCCGAAGAACCTTCTCTTTTGCGAGCAAACGAGATCTCCTACAATTCAAAGCTGATGATATCCATCGTCTCCGGCCTTCCACGTTCAGGTACCTCATTAATGATGCAGATGCTGGCTGCCGGTGGAATGCCCGTCCTCTCTGACGGCCAGCGCACCGCTGATGTTGACAATCCCAAAGGCTATCTGGAATGGGAGCGGATCAAGCAACTTCCAAAAGACCCTGCTTGTATTGCCCAGGCCGACGGAAAAGTCGTCAAGGTCATCTCGCAGCTCTTGTTGTCACTCCCGCCGGAGCATGAATACCGCATTGTCTTCATGCAGCGCCCGCTCACCGAGGTGCTCGCATCCCAACAGCAGATGTTAGAGAATCGCCGCGTCTCGGACTCCGGCACCGGCGATTCCGAGATGGTGAAGGCATTTCAGGACCATCTTTTCGACGTCAATGCCTGGCTGAATGGGAAGCCGAACCTGAAAATCTTACGCGTTGCGTATCACCGGGTTCTGAGCGAGCCCAAAGAGGTCTCTGCACAAGTCTGTCGATTCCTAGGAACCAGCCTGAACGTTGAAGCCATGGCACAGCAGGTAGATCAGTCTCTCTATCGTCAACGCGCGAAGCAGCGTGACTAAGATTATTGTGCTGCCTTCTTTCGCTCGGCTTGTGCCTCAGCACTTTTCCCCAGGTGTTCGTAAGTTTCCGCTAATAGAAGATGCACGCCACGACATGTGGGCAGTCGTGCGCTGGCAAGTTCCAGATGAACCGCGGCGGTTTTGAAGTCGCCGGTCTTGGCGAGGCTTGCTCCGATCTCATAGTGCGCCCAGGCGGAGTTGGGCTGGAGTTCAATCGCCTTGTGAAGATGTCCAATTGCCTGCGCGTACTGCTGCCGTCGCGCGAGAGCTACGCCCAAACCGTACTGCGCAAGATAAGTGTTTGCCAGTGTTGTCTGCTGAAGGATCGGCGTTGCCTTGTCGAGCTTGCCTTGCGCAATGCTCATCATTGCCTGAAGAACCTGGTTGGCCTGCGCGATGTTATCCTTCGGATCGGTTCCGGTCGGTCCGGACTGCGTACTGGAGACGGGTCTCTCGAGTCCTACGTACCCCAGCGAAGCCAACTTCTGCACTTCGCTCGAAGAGAGCCCGCGATTTTCTGGCTTTCCACCTTGCTTCTCGAAACGGCTGTCAAAGGCTTCCAGTTGCGATGCCATGGTTGCGAGCGTCGCCTTCGCGGTCGAAGCAAGGTTGCGAGCGGCTGCGGGGTCTGTCGACAAGTCATACAACTCGGGCTTCGGCGCACGTACGTAAAGATACTTTCCAGCCCGCCACGACTCGAGCGAGCTCCAGCCAAACGCTTGCTGCGGGAAGTCGCTGCGCGAATAAGCTGGTTGATCTGTGTCAGGACTCGTTTTTGCGACACGCAGCAATGACTGCCCCTGCATCTGCGATGGGACCGGAACGCCTGCTGCCTCGAGAATGGTTGCCGCAATGTCCAACAGTCGAACGCGTCCCCGGATACGCTTGCCGGGCATTTGGTTTTGAGACAATTTCAGTAGTAAAGGAACGCGAATCGTCTCGTCGTACAAAAAAACGCCGTGCGTGTCTTCTCCATGGGCGCCCAGGCTCTCACCATGGTCGGCGACGATCACGATGATTGAATCGTCGAAGAGCTTCTGATCGCGGAGCGCTGCGACTAGCTTTCCTACTGCAACGTCTGCTGCGGTGATCGCGCGGTCGTACGCACCTCCCGAGGCACTCTG
>Ga0075424_100000421_pt1 | contig 32424 bp, 21 predicted proteins | sample SoiMethybrSBSTD3_FD_75301 | JGI IMG/M metagenome (GOLD analysis project Ga0075424, IMG submission 75301) | Bulk soil microbial communities from a Populus tree surrounding site in Tennessee, USA - Soil MetaG P. TD hybrid SBSTD3 | ecosystem: Environmental > Terrestrial > Soil > Tree plantation... | reverse complement strand
GCGAACGTTTCAGGGTTGAAGCCGAACGCCGCGCTGACGACACCCTCGGTCGTCGACGCGTACGACTTCAACGAATCGTAATGCGTGGTGGCGACCAGATGCGCGCCACGCCCGCGGAAGTGATCGATGACCGCCACGCCCAGCGCGCCGCCCTCGACCGGATCCGTGCCGGCGCCCACTTCGTCGAGCAGCACCAGCGCCGGAAGCGTGAGGTCGCGATTCATCGACACGATGTTCGCGATGTGCGCCGAGAACGTGCTCAGGCTCGCGGAGATGGACTGCTCGTCGCCGATGTCGGCGAACAGCGACTTGAACACCGGAAGACGCGATCCCGGTTCTGCGGGCACGTGAAGTCCGGCCTGCGCCATCACCGCGAGGAGCCCCGCCGTCTTCAGGGCAACCGTCTTGCCGCCGGTATTCGGTCCGGTGATCACGAGCACGCGGGTCGGTGGTGTGAGCTGGATGTCGACCGGAACCGGATCGATCGCCGTGTCGCGCGTGAGCGACGGATCCATGCGCTCGCGCACAACCTGCATCAGGAGCGGATGCCGCGCGCCCTTCAGTTCGAACGTGCCATCCGCGGAGATGATCGGCTCGACCGACCCGGTCATCGCCGCAAAACGCGCGCGCGCCTGGATCACGTCGATCTCGGTGGCCACCTCGATCGTCTGTTCCAGCTCCTCGGGGCGCAGACGAAATGCATCGGTCAGCTCGAGCAGGATGCGACGGACCTCCTCAGCCTCCTGCTCCTCGAGCGCCACGATGTCGTTGTTGATCTCGACCGTCTCGAGCGGTTCGACGAAGAGGCTCGCGCCGCTTGCCGATCCGCCGTGCACGATGCCCGGGATGGAGGACCGATGTTCGGCGCGCACCATGAGCACGCGGCGGCCGTTGCGATCGGTGACCACCTGCTCTTGCAGGTATTTCGCAGCCTCCTTGCCGCGAAGAAACCCCTCCAGCGTGGAGCGGAGCCGCTGCTTCTGCCGTCGCAGCCGATCGCGAATGCTGGAGAGCGCGGGGCTCGCGTTGTCGGCCACTTCACCGGACGGCTCGATCTTCCTGCGAACGTCGGCGACCTCCTGCTTGAACGAGGCCACCCTGTCGACGAGCGCGCGCAGGATTGGAAAGGCGGCGCCCACCTTCACGACGGCCTGACGCGTGAGCTCGATCGACTCGACGTAGTCGGCGAGGCCGAGCAGTCGCAGCGGCTCGAGCGCACGACCCTCGACGCCGAGCGCCTCGATCGTCTCGTCGAGATCGAGCGGAGCGCGCAGCGGAAAGCCCGGGTGGTCGGCGAGAAAGCGCACGCCCTCGGTCGTGCTGCGCTGGGCGCTGATCACAGACGATGCATTCGTGTCGGGCCGCAGCTCGGCCAGGCGGTCGCGTCCAAGCGGCGTGACGGCAAGACCGCTGACGACAACGCGAATGCGGTCGAACTCGAGGGCTCTAAAGGCGCCCGATTGCATTGGCAATGGCTCTGGTGGGGTTGGCTGGAAGTGGAGCCCTGTTAGTGTACTACGCCTGAGAGGAGATCCTGAATGAGACAGCACGTGATGTCAGCCCGCGTTCTCGCCCTCTGCCTCGTCGTTCTGTCGGTAACCATGCCGACCGCTGCGCAGGACGCCCCGCGCGCTGAAATCTCCGCGGGCTACCAACTCCTTGGCGCAGGGGGTGACGTCGACGAGACGCTCGAGAAAGGCTGGTACGCGGACGTGGCGGGCAACATGGGTCGCGTCTTCAGTCTGGTGTTTCAGGTGAGCGGCAACTACAAAGCGTTCGACGAGACGGTCACGGTCGGCACAGTGACCAGCAACGTGAAGGTCGATCTCAAGGTGCACGAGTTCATGGGCGGCATTCGTGCGAACGCCCGCGGCAGCCGCACCATTACACCGTTTGTCCAGTTCCTCGCGGGCGGCGTGCATGGATCGGCCGACGTGTCCGGGTCGATCGTCTCCGGCGGTCAAACGTTCTTCTCGACGAGCACCAGCGATTCGGGAACCGACTTCGGCTTGCAGCTTGGCGGCGGCGTCAACTTTCACGTGTCGGACGGCTTTGGCGTCCGCTTCGCTGCCGACTACCTGCGCGTGTTCGGCGACGGCGACGATCTCAACGGCTATCGCGTCGCAATTGGAGCGGTGTTTCCGTTCTGACGCTGAAATGCAGAATTCAGAATTCAGAATGCAGATCCTGAGAGAGGCCACAGCCCCGACAGAATCTGCATTCTGCATTTTGCATTCTGCATTACAGGTGATTGATCCGACTCGCGACGCACGCCGCGCCGAAGCCGTTGTCGATGTTCACCACCGTCACGCCGCTCGCGCACGAGTTCAGCATCCCGAGCAGCGCAGCGAGCCCGTCGAAGCTGGCGCCGTAGCCGACGCTCGTCGGCACGGCGATGACCGGCACTCGAACCAGACCGCCGATCACGCTGGGAAGAGCCCCTTCCATGCCGGCGACGACGATGACCACGCGCGCCGCCTGTAGTCGTCCATGCTCGTGGAGCAGGCGATGCAGGCCCGCAACGCCCACGTCGTACAGGCGATCGACCGTGTTGCCCATGATGTCGGCGGTGACCGCGGCCTCTTCGGCGACCGGCAAATCGGCTGTGCCCGCACACGCGATGAGTACGGTGCCGAGACCGGGCGCGACGTCGTTCTGCCTCAGCGTGATCGCCCTCGCCTCGGCGTGATAGGTCGAACCAGGAACGACCGCGCGCACGGCCTCGGCGGCCTCGGGGTTTGCCCTAGTCACCAGAAGGGACTGTCCATGGGCAACAATCCGCTCCGAAATGGCGGCGATCTGCGCCGGGGTCTTGCCCAGACCGAGGACGACTTCGGGAAAACCCTGGCGAAAGGTCCGGTGTGTATCGACTCGGGCGAAGCCAAGATCCTCAAAAGGCGCCGTCGTCAGCGCCTGGCGGATGCGGTTGGCCGCGGTGTCGGCCTCGATCGTCCCGGCGCGCACGTCGTCCAGCAGGCGTTTCAGGTCGGCTTCGGTCATCGAAATTGAAAAATACGTGTTTTCACTCTTTGCGTGCTGAGAGGCGCCTCAATATAATCTTGCCCAGCGCGCCCCCGCGCCCCTGCGCCACTTGGCGTCAGGCGGGCCAAGCACCTCATGACCCTGTCAGAGACACTCATACTCGCCACCTACTTTTTCGTGCTGGTCATTCTGGCCGTCTACGGGTGGCATCGCTACTATCTCGTTTATCTGTACATGAAGCACAAGGGGCGGCAGCCGGTACCTGCTGGCACGCTCGACACGCTTCCCCCGGTCACCATCCAGCTGCCGATCTACAACGAGATGTATGTCGCCGATCGTCTGATCGACGCCGTCTGTCAGATCGACTATCCAGGCGAGTTGCTCGAGATTCAGGTCCTGGACGATTCGACCGACGAGACGCGCGCCGTCGCCGAGCAGGCGGTCAGACGCAACGCCGCCCGCGGCGTCGACATCGTCTACCTCCATCGCGCTGATCGCACCGGCTACAAAGCCGGCGCGCTCGAGGCGGGGCTCAAGGTCGCCAAGGGCGAGTTCGTCGCGATCTTCGACGCCGACTTCATCCCCACCGCTGATTTCCTGCGGCGCACGGTTCAGTTCTTCGTCGATCCGAAGATCGCGATGGTGCAGGCGCGCTGGGGCCACATCAACCAGCATTACTCGCTGCTCACCAAGATCCAGGCGATCCTTCTCGACGGGCACTTCGTGCTCGAGCACGGCGGGCGCAACCGCGCCGGCATGTTCTTCAATTTCAACGGCACCGCCGGCATCTGGCGGCGCGCGGCGATCGCCGACGCAGGCGGCTGGCAGCACGACACCCTCACTGAAGATCTCGATCTGAGCTACCGCGCGCAGCTGCGCGGCTGGCGCTTCGTCTTCCTGTCCGATCTCGTTGCGCCGGCGGAAGTGCCGGTGGAGATGAACGCCTTCAAGTCTCAGCAGCACCGCTGGGCGAAGGGATCGATCCAGACCTGTCGCAAGCTCTTGCCGCGCATCCTGCGATCGGACGCGCCGCTCGGCGTGAAGGCCGAGGCGTTTTTCCACCTCACCGCCAACTTCAACTACCCGCTCATGTGCGTGCTGTCGGTGCTGATGGCGCCGTCGATGGTCATCCGCTACAACATGGGCTGGTACGAGATGCTGCTGATCGACGTGCCGCTGTTCTTTGCGGCAACCGCGTCGGTCGCCAACTTCTATATGGTGTGCCAGCGTGAGCTGCACACCGACTGGCTGACGCGGGCGCGCTATCTGCCCTTCCTGATGTCGATCGGGATCGGTCTGGCGATCAACAACACCAAGGCGGTGTTCGAGGCGCTGTTCAACAAGCAGACCGAATTCGCGCGCACGCCGAAGTACCGCATCGAGGCCCAGGCCGACGAGTGGATCGGCAAGAAGTACCGTCAGAGCTTCGTCGTCCAGCCGATGATCGAGCTCGCGCTCGGGTTGTATTTCACGGCTACGGTGTTCTACGCGCTCGCCAACGGCATCTACGGCACGCTGCCATTCCTGGTCCTCTTCCAGATCGGATTCCTCTACACCGGTCTGCTGTCGATCATCCAGCAGTACGCCGGCGAAGTCGTCCTGAGCCCGGCAGCCGGCGAAGAGCTATAGCTGGAGTCACTATTCACGGTCGTCCGAACCTGTCCGCGTAGCGACCGGACGTCGAAGACCACCCCAAATGAGTAGCTTGCCCCCGCGTCCGGCGACTCGCAATAATGTCGGGCCGCCACATGACGCACAGTCAGGCTTCTCTATTTCGCCCGTTCGGGTTCGTCGGGGCGTTCGTGGTGGCCGTGTGCCTGTTCGCGACGGCGCGCGCCACGGCCGCGCCGTCTGAGCCCTCCACGTCCGATCGAGCCATTCCCGAGTACGGTCTTGCCGTGTGGGCCGCCGACAAGGGGCAGCCTCCAGGCGATGTGTTCGCGATCGCACAGGACGCCGACGGCTATCTGTGGCTCGGCACGCCGAATGGATTGCATCGATTCGACGGCGCGCGCTTCACGCCGTGGGACGGCAGTACGCCTGCGACCGCGCTACCAAGCGGTCCGATCCACGCACTTGTCGGTGCACCAGACGGCAGCCTGTGGATCGGTTTCGGCGGCGGCGGCAGCGTCGTCCGCATGCGGCGCGGCCAGATCACGCGATACACGCCCGCTAACGGTGCGCCGCCCGGGGTCACCGCCATGCTTCAGGATCGCCAGGGCGCAATCTGGGTGGCGGCGACGCGCGGGCTGTTCCGATTCACCGATAACCGCTGGACGGCCATGGGTCAGGCCGACGGATACAGTGGCGCCGAGGCCTTCAGCCTGTACGAGGATCGCGCTGGACGTCTGTGGGTGGGCACGGCCTCCGGCGTCTACCGCCGCACCAAGGACACGTTCGAGCTGATCGATGGCGACGCCAACAACGTGCAGAGCCTCACCGAGGACGGGGCGGGCAGCATCTGGGTGTCCGACCCGCTCGAGATCGTCAAGAAGCTGTCGACGCATGCGGCGCCGCATCATGGACGCGAGATTCGTCTGCCGGCGAGCGCGTGGCGGCTCATGCGCGACAGCCGCAACCAGATCTGGGCCGCCGCCTTCGGCGGCGGACTGCTTCGTGTTCGCGATCCGCTCGCGGCGACGCCCGGCATCGAGCGCTTCGAGTACGAACATCGCCTCGCCGGGTCTCCTCGATCGGTGTTCGAAGATCGCGAAGGCAACATCTGGGTGGGGATGCGCGGCGGGCTCATTCGATTGTCGGAGCGCGCGTTCAAGGACGTTCCGCTCGAAGGACTGAACAACGACGGCGTGCGCACGGCCGTCGCCGATCGCGACGGCCATGTGTGGGTGGCCACCGGCCATGGCCTCAACCGCTTCAGCGGCACCGACCGCCGCGCGTACGACGTGTCTCAGACCATGGCGCTGCACGCCGATCGACATGGCGATTTGTGGGTCGCGGGCGGTCAGAAGGTCGGACGGTTTCGCAACGGCCGCATCGAGCCAATCACCGTGCCGAACACGATTGCGACCAGTCGTGTGATGGCGCTGACGACCGACGACAAACAGGCCGTGTGGTTCTGCACCGCGCTCAAGGGCGTGATGATGTGGGACGGCAGCACCCTCTCGCGATTCGACGGGCAAACCGACATCGCCGGCAGAGCCTGTCAGTCGATCTACACCGACAGTCAAGGCCGCATCTGGATCGGGCTCACGTCGAGCGGCGTGGCCGTGTATGAGAACGGGATGTTCCGTACCTTCGGCGCGCGTGACGGGCTGGCGCGCGGCACCATCCTCGCGATCGCCGAGGATCGGCAAGGCTCGATCTGGTTCAGTGCCACCGGCGGCGTGACCCGGTTTCAGAAGGGGCGCCTCACCACGCTGACGCAGGTGAACGCGCCGCTCAGCGATCTCGTGCCCGTGCTGGTCGAAGACCTCGACGGCTACATGTGGGTCGGTGTGAACTCGGGCGCCGCGATGATGCGCTTCCTTCCGAGTGAGGTCGACAAGGTTGCCGCAAGCCCGATGCACCAGGTCGAGTACAGCCTCTACGACGAAACCGACGGCATGCAACACGGCTCGCAGACCTGGCAGAGCGGTGTTGGGGGCGTGCGAGACGCCGATGGCCGCCTGTGGGTGGCGACCGGCATCGGCATGACGATGATCGATCCGCGGCAGCTGCCTCCGGTACATCGACCGCCGCCGCCGCGGATTGAAGGCGTCACCGCCGACGGCCGCCGAGTAGACGTCGGGTCCGGCTCGAGCCGGACCAAGGAACTCAAATTGCCGGCCGCGACATCGACACTGCGCATCGACTTCGGCACGGTGAGCTTGTCGTCGGCCTCGAAGCTGCGCTTCCGGTACCTCCTCGAAGGCGTGGACGAAGACTGGGTGTATGCGGGCAACGCGCGCGACGCCACGTACAACAACATTCCGTCCGGCAGCTATCGCTTCCGCGTGAGCACGACCGCCAATGGCGAATGGACCGAAGCGGCGCGATGGGAGTTCGCCGTCGCGCCTCCTTTCTATCGCACACCAACGTTCCTCACGTTCACGGTGTTCGGCCTCGCGCTGGTGATGGCGATGGCCTGGTGGCTGCGCCTGCGAGCGGTGCGCAATCAGTACGCGCTCGTCTTCGCTGAGCGCGCCCGGGTCAGCCGCGAGATCCACGACACGCTTCTGCAAAGTCTCGCCGCGATCGGCGTCGAACTCGAGACGATCGCCACCGAGCTCGAGCCCTCGCAGTCGCCCGCGCGCGACGGTCTCCGCCGCCTTCGTCGTCAGATCGGCCACTGTCTCCGCGACGCGCGTGAATCGATCCTCGAGTTGCGTCATCACTCCCTGAAGCCGAGAGCGCTGGTCGATTCGCTGCGCGAGCTGGCGGAGACGACGACCGTGTCAAAGGGCGTGCAGACGGAATTCGCGATCAGCGGGCGGCCGCGCGCGTGCTCGGTTGATGCGGAGCAGCAGCTGCTGCGCATCGCGCAGGAGTCGGTGAACAACGCCGTTCGCCACGGCCGCGCTGTCAACGTGAAGATCACGCTCGCGTTCGAGCCCGATCGCGTGGTGCTCACCGTGTCTGACGACGGCTGCGGGTTCGAGCCGCGCGATCGCGACACGGCGGTGTCCACTGGTGAGCACCTCGGGCTGCTGACGATGCGAGAACGGGCGGCCAGGATACGTGGGCAGCTGGCGATCATCAGCCGTCCGGGGCACGGCACCACGATCGAAACATCGGCGCCGGTGGGAGCGGAGTAAGGTATGGGCGAGACCACCATCCGCGTGCTGTGCGTCGACGATCACCGGCTGATGCGCGAGGGGATTGCCAGAATCGTCGGCGTGCAGCCCGACATGACCGTCGTCGCCCAGGCCAGCGACGGCGAGCAGGCGGTGGAGCAGTTCCTGCGCGTGCGGCCGGACGTCACGCTCATGGATCTCGAGATGCCGACGATGCGCGGCGTGCAGGCGATTCACGCGATCCGGCGGCATGAGCCCAATGCCCGCATCGTCGTGCTGACGATGTACTACGGCGACGAAGACATCCATCGCGCGGTGGCTGCGGGCGCGGTCGGGTATCTCCTCAAGGACATGCTGCCCGACGATCTCGTTCGCGTGATTCGCGAAGTCCATTCCGGCGGACGTGTGATTCCACCCGAGATCGCCGCGGCACTCGAGCAGCGTGCGAGCCAGCCCACGTTGACGCACCGAGAGTTCCAGGTGCTGGAGCTGCTCTCGACCGGAAAGCGAAACAAGGAGATCGCCGCCGCCCTCGGCATCAGCGCCGACACCGCCAGCGCGCACGTCAAGAGCATCTTCCAGAAATTCAACGTGCACGACCGGACAGCCGCTCTCGGCGAGGCGCTCCGACGCGGAATCATTCATATTCGCTAGTCCGGCCAAGGACCAAGGACCAAGCACCAAGGCCCAAGGACCAACTGGCCCCCCCAAACTGGGTATATCTGGCTGGCGCTCGAACGTGGATGATTTGTCCGCTTCCACGTTCGAGACGCTGAATGACTGCCCTCAACAGGGCCGTGCCGACGACGGCCGTCGGCATTGCCATCGCCGTCCTGCTGTCGCTGACGGTCGTTCCGGCCCAGAAGGAAACGCCTGGCGCCGTGTCCCGATCGTTGTCCGCGAGCGATCAGATCGAGATTCAGCAGCTGGTTCGAAAGTACGCGTGGGCCCTGGATAGCGGCGACAACTACGGCTACGCGTTCGCCGATCTGTTCACTCCTGACGGCATCTTCGTCGGCATGAATCAGGGACCTGATGGCCGTTCGTATCAGGGGCGAGATCAGCTCGCGGCGCTGGCCCGCGGCGGAGCCCGCGGCGCGACAAAGCAAAGCCACTTCACGATGAATCACGTGATCACGCCGATTCCCGACGGCGGCGCCGCTGGCCGCGCCTATGTCGTCATCGTCGATGTGGGCGTTGTCGGTACGCCGAACGCGGTGAACCACGGCGGCCATTACGACGACGTCTATGCGAAGACGAATGTCGGGTGGCGATTCAAGAAGCGAACGTACTGGGAATCAAAGGTCGGCCCGACGGAGGTGAAGCCATGACGGTTCGCGCTCGTGTCGTGACACTGGCCGCTGTTTGCGCCGTTGTCGGCGGGGTGCTGCTCTCTGTGGCGGTACGAGCGCAGCAGCGGAGCAGCACAACGGCGCAAATACCCACGCTCACACCGCAGGATTACCTGGACATCCAGCAACTGGTGTCGAGCTATCCGTACGGGCTCGATGGCAACACCGATAACGGTGCGAGCTACGCGAATCTGTTTGCCCCGGGCGGCGTCTTCGGACGGCCGCGAACCGAAGGCCGCGACAACCTGGCGGCGCTGGCCAACCGCGAACCGCACGGCGCCAACTACGTCAGGCACTTCATTACCAATCACGTGATCGAGCCTTCGCCGGGCGGTGCGATCGGCAAGGAGTACGCCGTCATCATCGACATCGGTGAAAACGGCAACCCGGGCCGAATCTTTCTCGGCGGCCGCTACGACGACGAGTACGTGAAGACGCCGCAAGGGTGGAAGTTCAAGATGCGCACGTTCACGCCATCACGCGTCGACGTGCAGCCGGCCCCGGCAGGGCGCGGCGCCGGCGCACCGCCACCCGGTGGACAAGGCCGGCTATGAGGGAGAGTGCCTCGATGCGAAGACGCCTTCTGGCAGCGTTGCTGATCGCGGCGTTCGCGGGCGCGATGCCCGTTGGCGCACAGACGTTGACCGACAAGGACCACGCGGACATTCAGGATCTGACCGCACGCTACGCGCGCGCCCTCGGCTCGTGCGCGGCCGAGGACTACGCCGAGTTGTTCGCGCCCGAGACCGGGTACTTCGCGAGCAACATCCGCGGCGAGGTCGTCGGTCGCGAGCGACTGATCGCGCTCGTTCGCAGCGAACGTCATTGCACGGACCCTGCGCCTTCGCCCAGTGCCGCGTCCGCGTCGCCGAGGCCGGCGCCAACGGTTGCCCTCTCGTCGTCGTCGAATGCGGTGACCGGTAGGGCCGATCTCGGTGCCAACGTCGGCCAGTACGACGATGAGTACGTGAAGACGGCGAAAGGCTGGCGTTTCAAGTCGCGCACGGTGATGACGTCGCAGGAGTTGAAGGCTGGTCTCACTGTACAAGACGTGCGGGCGATCAGAAGGCTGGCCGGCAGCGACCTCGGACAGTTCGACGACCTGTATGTCGCAGGGGCGGACGGCGTGAAGCGGTTCAGATCGTCGGGCGTGGCGATGGGGTTGTCTGCCGAGGGCGTCACCGGTCGCGCGTATTTGCGCAACAACGGCGGTCATTACGAGGACGTGTACGTGAAGACGCCGGATGGCGGATGGCGCTTCAAGTCGCGCACCTACGTCGCGGATGCGCCTGCGACGGTGAGTAAGTAAGTTCTTGAGTTTCAGCAGTCAGTCTCCAGTGGAGGGGTGCCGTATGCGGCGATTCACACGTGTGGCGTTGATGCTCTTCGGGTTGGTCGCGTTCGTCCCGATCGCCGCGCACGCGCAGGCGTCGATCACCGGCGTCGTCCGTGACGCGTCCGGCGCGGTGCTGCCGGGTGTCACCGTCGAAGCCTCGAGCCCCGTGTTGATCGAACGGTCACGCGAAGTCGTCACCGATGGCAGCGGTCAATACCGCATCGTCGACCTGAGGCCCGGCACCTATACGGTGAAGTACACGTTGACGGGATTCTCAACGGTCCAGCGTGAAGGCATCGAGCTCACCGGGTCGTTCGTTGCTGCGATTGACGTCGAGCTCAAGGTCGGCTCGCTGCAGGAGACGATTACCGTCGCCGGTGAGTCGCCGATCATCGACACGCAGCGATCGACACAGCAGCGCGTGTTCGATTCGAAAGTGATTGAGGCCATTCCTGCCGGTCGCAGCCACATCGATCTTGTGGTGTTGATTCCCGGTCTTGCGGCCGCGCAGCCCGGACGCGGTGGACTAGCCGACGTCGGCGGCACCAACAATCTGCAGAACACCACGTTCCAGATTCACGGCGGGCGCACCAGCGATACGCGACTGCAGCTCGATGGCGTGCGACTCGGCAACGTGCTGTCGGGAGGAGAGTTCTCGAACTTCGTGCCCGACACGGGATCGACGCAGGAAATCACGGTCGACTACGCGGCAGTGTCCGCCGAGCAGCCGTTTGGCGGTCTGCGCATCGACCTGATTCCGCGCGAAGGCGGCAACACGGTGAAGGGGACGATCTTCGCCACCGGCGTGAACTCGGCGTGGCAGGGCAGCAATCTCTCTCCGGAGCTGGAGAGTCGCGGCCTTCCCGATCCCAACGAGATGAAGCGCGCCTACGACGTCAACCCGTCAGTCGGCGGTCCGCTGATGCGCGACAAGCTGTGGTTCTACACCTCGGCCCGCTGGCAGGTGAATCAGAACTACATCGCCGGCCTCTACTACAACAAGAACGAAGGCGATCCGACGAAGTGGCTCTACGAGGCCGACCCGACTCGCCGCGGGTTCTTCTCGCTCGAGCAGAACGGCGTCAACACGCGATTCACGTGGCAGGCCACACAGAAGCACAAGGTTGCGCTGTATCTCGACAATCAGTCGCGCATCTGGGACGACACGCGTGCGGGCGTCTCGCCTGAATCGGCAGTGGCGTATCGCTTCCCCGTGCTCAACCTCGGGCAGGTGAGCTGGACGGCGCCGATGACCAACAAGCTGCTCTTCGAAGCCCGCTACGCCAGACGCGGTGAAGCCTTCGGCAACCAGTTGCCGGACGAAGGTTCGATCTATCGCAACATCGTCCCGGTGCTCGAGCAGTCGAACAACCTGTTCTATCGCGGCAAGGGGGGCGACGGCGGCATCAGCGGGCTCTTCGGTTTTTCGAGCCAGACGATCAATACCGCGCTCGCGTCGATGTCGTACGTAACCGGCGCGCACTCGTTCAAGGTCGGCTTCAGCGATACGTGGGCGCGCACGGTGAGCACGTCGGACTCGAACTCGCGCTACATGATGTTCCGCTTCAACACCGGCTGCGTGTTGAATCCTGGCGTTCCTGCGGGTACGGCCTGCGTCAACGGCGCGAACGGGACGATCATGACACTGCCGAATCAGGTCACGTTGTATGGCGTGCCGACGCGCGGTGAATCGCTCGTGAAGGGCGAGATCGGCGTGTTCGCGCAGGATCGCTGGACGATCCAGCGATGGACGCTCAACGCTGGCGTCCGCTACGACGGCTTCATCGGCGGGTATCCCGATCAGGTCCGCGGACCGGCGCCGCTGCAGCCGACGCGCAACTTCTCGTTCCCGGCGGTCACGACGATGAGTCTTCACGACGTGACGCCGCGCCTTGGCGCCTCCTACGATCTGTTCGGGAACGGCAAGACCGCGCTCAAGGCGAGTGTCGGAAAGTACATGCTCACCCTCTTTACGATTGGCAACCCGGCCGGTGTCAGCACGACGACGACGCGGAACTGGAACGACCTCATGTTCCCGGTCGGCGATCCGCGCCGAGGCAACTTCAATCCCGATTGCGACATGCTCGACCCGGCGATCAACGGCGAGTGCTCGGCATACCTCACTCAGTTCGGGACGCTGTCGTCGATTGCGCAGTTCAACAGAGACACGCGTTTCGGATGGGGCAACCGGCCGTTCAACTGGGAGTTCTCGACCAGCGTGCAGCACCAGCTGGCGCCGCGTGTCGGTATCGACGTTGGCTATTTCCGCCGGTGGTTTGGAAACTTCCAGGTAACGCAGACGGTCGGACTGGCGGCGGCCGACTACGATCGCTACAGCGTTACGGCGCCGCAGGACAGCCGGCTGCCAGGTGGCGGCAACTATCCGATCACCGATCTCTACAACATCAATCCGTTGAAGGTGGGGCAGGGCACGGCGTACACGACGTTCGCGCGAGACTTCGGCAAGCAGATCGAGCACTGGAACGGGGTCGATCTCAGCGCGAACGCGCGGCTGCAGAATGGCGTGACGCTGCAGGGCGGAGTCAGCACCGGCCGCACGGTGACCGACAACTGCGATGTGGTCGTGAACGATCAGGGTGCGATCGTCAGCGGAGCGGGGCCGAGCCAGCGTGGCTGTCACGTCGAAGCGGCATTCCTGACGCAGGTCAAATTGTTGGGCACCTACGTCGTTCCTGTCGTCAGCATGAATATCGCGGCGACGGTTCAGAGCACGCCCGGTCCGGTGATCAGCGCCAACCGGACGTTCCTCAACGCCGAGGTGCAGCCGTCGCTCGGTCGTCCGCTTTCGGCGGGCGCGCAGAACGTGACGATCAACATGCTGCTGCCCGGCGACATCTACGGCGATCGCGTCAACCAGTTCGATCTGCGCGTGGGCAAGACGCTCAGGTTTGGCGGGCGACGGGCGATGGTGAATCTCGATATCTACAACGTGCTCAACTCGAATCCCGTGATGCAGGAGAATGCGGCCTACGCCGTGTGGAGAACGCCGCAGCGCATCATGGATGCGCGGCTGTTCAAAGTGAGCGGGCAATTCGATTTCTAAAGCGCACAGAGGGGGTCGGAGAGCGCGGGGTTTTCACACAGAGACCACAGAGCACACAGAGGGGTCGCTGCCAGTGGGCCCGCGCTCCGCGCGGGCTCGGATCGAGGGACCGCCGCGACTTGCAAACGTCACGGTTGAATGTGTAGACGTTTGCAAGTCCCGGCGGTCCCTCGATCCGTGGCCGGCCCGGAGGGCCGGCGCCACTGGCAGCGACCCCTCCGTGAGCTTTGTGGTCTCTGTGTTGAAACCCAGTGCCCTCCTCGGCCCTCTGTGCCCCGTGGAGCGCACATGAAGCTCGTGACCGCCATTCTCCTCGCGATCGTTTTCTCCGTGCATCCGCTCGCCGGGCAGGCGTCGCAGCCGCTGACGGCGCTCGATTACATCGAGATCCAGCAGCTCGTCGCGAAGTACGCGCGCGCGATCGATACGTGCTCGAACAACGGCTACGACTACGCCGATTTGTTCGCGCCCGATGGCTTCTTCCAGCCGGAGCAGAATGGCAAGCTCGGTGCGAAATTCCAGGGCCGCGAGCGGCTTGCCGAAGCGTCAGGAGGCGGCTCGCGCGGGTGCAAGAACGTCGGTTGGATCGTGCAGGGCGTCAAGCATCTTTACGTGAACCACATCATCACGCCCACTGCGGACGGTGCGACCGGCACCGTCGACATGCTGATGATTGGCCTCAACAACGATCCGTATCGCATTCATCACGAGGGCCACTACGAAGACACGTACGTGCGCACAGCACAAGGCTGGCGATTCAAGTCGCGCATTCATCACGTGTCCTCGACGCCGGCGCCCGCTCAGCCGAAATAGGCCCAGTAATTGAACGAAATCGCGCGCATTCACCAGATCAGGGCATTGATTGGTGGTCCCATCTGACATACAACGAAGCTATGAAATGAGAACGGTCGCCTTCTACCTCGTCGTGTGCACGTGTCTGCTGCTGCCGACGGAATGGGCCGATCTCTTCGCGCTCGCCGTGCAGACCACTGCTGCCGCGCCCAACGCCGCCGACGAGTCCCGCAGCGCGATCCAACGCTACTGCATCGGGTGTCACAACGACCGCACGAACGCGCAGGGGCTGTCGCTCGAAAGCGCCGACGTGAGCCGTCCAGGATCAGCTGCGGACGTGTGGGAACGCGCGCTGCGAAAGCTGCGCACGCGATCGATGCCTCCGCAAGGCATGCCGCGTCCAGACGAGTCGACTTACAAGACGCTCGTCTCGTGGCTCGAGACCGAGCTCGATCGCTCGGCAGCCGCGCATCCCAATCCTGGTCGTGCGCTCATCAGACGACTCAATCGCAGCGAGTACGGCAACGCGGTTCGCGACCTGCTCTCGCTCGACGTCGACGTCTCGTCGCTGCTGCCACCAGACGACTCGGCGTACGGATTCGACAACATCTCCGAGATGCTGGGCACGTCTCCGGCGCTCCTCGAGCGTTATCTCGTCGCCGCCGATCGCGTCAGCGCACTGGCGGTGGGCGGGCCGGTGTCGCCGGGATCGGATACCTACCGCATCCGCCAGGATCGCTCACAGGATCAGCACATCGAGGGGCTGCCGCTCGGCACGGTCGGTGGTCTGGCCGCGAATCATGTCTTCCCGGTCGACGCCGAGTACAAGTTCTCGGTGACGCTGTATCGCACCAACCTGTCGGCGATTCGCGGGCTCGAGCATCCGCATCAGGTCGAGATCACGATCGATGGCACGCGGGTGTTCGTCGGCACGATCGGCGGCGACACCGAGAAGGAAGTGACGGCGGCCACCATCACCGACCGATCGGACGCGGTCGATGCACGCTTGCAGGTGCGTGTACCGGTGAAGGCCGGGCCGCACGTTGTCGGCGCGACGTTCGTCCGCAAGATCGGCGAGAGCACGCAGCGTCTGCGTCCGTTTCTCCGCAGTTCAGCGGGCACCTACGATTCGACCGGGCGTCCGCACATCGAGACGATGACGATCGCCGGGCCCTTCAATCCCACCGGACCAGGAGACACACCGAGCCGTCGTCGCGTGTTCACATGCCGCCCGGCGAATCGCAGTCAGGAAGAGGATTGCGCGACCAAGATTCTTTCGACGATTGCCCGACGCGCGTTTCGACGTCCGGTTACCAAGAGCGATCTCACGCGGCTGATGACGTTCTTCCACTCGGGGCGCCAGAGCGGCACCTTCGACAGCGGCGTGCAGCTGGCGCTTCGTCGTGTGCTGGCGAGTCCCTCGTTCGTGTTCCGCGTCGAGGACACCGCGGCGATGAAGCCGGGCACGGTCGGGCGCGTGAGCGACATCGAGCTGGCATCGCGCCTGTCGTTTTTCCTGTGGAGCAGTATCCCGGACGACACCCTGCTCGACCTCGCGGCGCGCGGCCGGTTGAGCGATCCGTCGGTCCTCGAGCGCGAGGTGAAGCGCATGGTCGCCGACCCGCGCGCGAGTGGGCTGGTGCAGAACTTCACCGGACAGTGGCTCCACGTTCGCAACCTCAAGACGATCACGCCGAACCACGACGACTTCCCGGACTTCGACGACACGCTGCGTGAGGCGTTTCAACGCGAGACCGAGCTGTTCTTCGACGCCGTCATGCGCGAGGACCACAGCGTGCTCGACTTGCTGACCGCCGACTACACCTTCGTCAACGAGCGGCTCGCCAAGCACTACGGCATTCCGTACGTCTACGGCAGCCACTTCCGCCGCGTGACACTGACCGACGATGCCCGGCGCGGTCTGCTGGGCAAGGGCGCGCTGTTGATGGTGACGTCGCATGCCGATCGCACATCACCGACGGTGCGCGGCAAGTGGATTCTCGAAAACGTCCTCGGCACACCGCCACCGCCGCCGCTGCCCAACGTGCCACCGATCGAGTCGAGCGGCGAGACGCCGCGCACGCTGCGCGAGCGACTCGAGCGCCATCGCGCCAGCGCAACCTGCGCGGGGTGTCACAAGGTAATGGACCCGCTCGGCTTTGCGATGGAGAACTTCGATGCGGTGGGCACGTGGCGCACCCGCGATGCCGGGCTGCCCCTCAATGCCTCGGGTCAGCTCGCCGACGGCACCACCATCGATGGCATCGTGGCGCTGCGCGAGGCGTTGGTGGCGCGGTCGGATGTGTTCGTGCAAACGCTCACCGAGAAGCTCATGACCTACGCGCTCGGGCGCGGGCTGCAGTATTACGACATGCCGGCGGTGCGGGAGGTGGTGCGGAACGCGGCGCGACAGGACTACCGGTTTTCGGCGATCATGAGTGGCATCGTGTCGAGTGCCCCGTTCCAGATGCGCGCCGCCGGAGACGAGGACAAGTAGCGGAGGACCACGCATGTTTGTCACCAAGAGAGCCTTGCCCCGGCGGACGTTCCTGCGCGGGGTCGGCACGACGATGGCGCTGCCGCTGCTCGAGTCGATGGTGCCGGCGTTCACGGCGCTCGCCCAGACGCCGGCCAATCCGCCCACGCGCTTTGGAGCGGTGTACGTGCCGAACGGCGCGACGATGAAGCACTGGATGCCGGAGACGACGGGCGCTGGTCTCGACTTCAAGCCGATCCTCAAGCCGCTGGAGCCGTTTCGCGATCAGGTGAATCTGTACGGCAATCTCTCGAGAGCCGGTGGCAAGTCGGTCACCGATCATGCCGTGAGCTCGGCGGGATGGTTGAGCGGCGCCGTCGCCAAGCAAACCGAGGCCGAGGACATCAAAGTCGGCATCAGCATCGATCAGGTGCTGGCCAAAAGGATCGGGCAGGACACGCAGCTGCCGTCGATCGAAGTGGCGACCGAGGATTTCAGCGGCTACGTCGGCGGCTGCGTGCCGGGCTACAGCTGCGCCTACATGAACACGATCTCGTGGGCCTCGGAGACGCAGCCGCAGCCGATGGAGACCAACCCGCGCACCGCCTTCGAACGATTGTTCGGTCGCGCGTCGACGACGGCCGAGCGCGAGGCGCGCGTGCGCGAGGACCGCAGCATTCTCGATTCGGTGGCCGAAGAGGCGCGCGATCTGCAGCGTCGCGTCGGTCCGCGCGATCGCGCACGGCTCTCGGACTATCTCGATCACGTGCGTGAGATCGAGCGCCGCATCCAGCGCACCGAAGCGCAGAACTCGAAGAGAGTGGAGCTCGATGCGCCGCTGGGTGTGCCCGAGACGTTCGAGGAGCACGCGTCGCTGATCTTCGAGCTGCTCGCGGTGGCGTATCAGGCCGACGTCACGCGCGTCTTCGCCTTTATGATGTCGCGCGAAGCAAGTCAGCGCACCTATCCCGAGCTGAACATTCCGCAGACGCACCACGACGTGTCGCATCACGGCGGGCGGGCCGAGGCGATGGAGCTGCACGCGAAGATCAACACGCACTATGCGCAGCTGTTCGCGAAGTTCATCGAGCGGCTGCGAGCGATGCCCGACGGCGACGGCTCCGTCCTCGATCACTCGCTGATCTTCTACGGCGGCGGCATGAGTGACGGCCAGGCCCACGCGCCGTATCCGCTGCCGCTCGTCTCGGTCGGGCGTGCTGGAGGACGGATCACAGGCGATCGCCACCTCGTGGCGCCCGAGTGGACGCCGATCGCCAATCTGTGGCTCCGGGTCGCGGATCTCTACGGCGTCCCGCTCGACACCTTCGCCGAGAGCACGGGCCGACTACAACTCTGAAGAGAGGGACGCGGAGGAGACGGAGGAACGGAGTGTTTCAACACGGGGATCACAAAGAGCACAGAGGGCCTCGCGTGGACAGCCAGCCCTTCGGGCTGGCTCACGGATCGAGAGGGACGCCATGAACACAAGCCATACCTCAAGTCGACACGGCTTGTGTTCATGGCGTCCCTCTCGATCCATGCCGCGCGAAGCGCGGGTCCACGCGAGGCCCTCTGTGTCCCCTGTGATCTCTGTGTGGAAAACTCTGTTCCTCTGTACCGCCCTCACTCTTCTCGCGGCCGGTGTGCTCCGCGCCGCCCCTCCCGACCTGCCGCTCATCGACGCGGTCAAGGCCGGGAACCGGGAGGCCGTGCGTGTGCTGCTCAAGCAGCCGGCTGTCGCATTCAAGGCTGTCGAAGGCGACGGAACGACGGCGCTGCATTGGGCGGTGCGGGCCGACAATCTCGAGATCGTGCGGTTACTGCTCGCCGCCGGAGCCGATGTCAAAGCGGCGACGCGCGAAGGCGTAACGCCGCTGTCGCTCGCCGCCGTGAACGGCAGCGTGCGCATGACCGAGGTGTTGCTCGAGGCGGGCGCGAATGCGAATGCGGTGATGCCCGAGGGCGAGACGATCCTGATGACGGCGGCCCGCACCGGCCGGCCCGAGGTGATCGAATCGTTGCTTCGCCACGGTGCCGACATCAACGCTCGAGAGAACTGGTTCGGCGAGACGGCGCTGATCTGGGCGGCATCCGAGAATCACGCCGACGCCGTCCGCCTGCTCGTCGCACACGGCGCCGACGCGAACGCGCGCTCGAAGGCGCTCGACGTGCCTCGTCGTCGTAATGGGCAGTCGATTCTCCCGCTCGGAAGCTGGACGCCGCTGATGTATGCGGCTCGTCAGGGCGCGCTCGACGCGACCACGGCGCTCATCGCCGCCGGCGCCGACATGAATCAGACCGATCCCGACGGCGCCACTGCGCTCGTGCTCGCGATCATCAACGCCAACTACGACGTCGCGGCGGCGCTGATCGAGAAGGGCGCCGATCCGAACATCGGTGACAAGGAAGCGAAGATGGCGGCGTTGTACGCCGCCGTCGACATGCATCGTCTGGCGATCGGACACGGTCGCCCGAATCCGAGGTCGTCCGGCGACCTCGATGCGGTGGACGTCATCACGCTGCTGCTCGCCCATGGTGCCGATCCCAATGCGACGCTTGCCGCGCCGCTCTTTCAGCGGCAGCACACCGGTGGCGATCGCGCGCTCGGCGAAGGCTCCACGCCCTTCATGCGCGCGGCGAAGTCGGGCGATGTCGTAGTGATGCGGCTGCTGCTGGCGGCCGGAGCGGATCCGAAGAAGACGCAGCCGAATGGCGCGAACGCGCTGATGCTGGCCGCCGGCCTCGGATGGCGCGATGGCAGTCCGGCAGCGCCGGCCTACGATCAGGGTTCCGAGCAGGACGCCGTCGACGCGATCAAGGCGTGCGTGGCATCGGGCCTCGACATCAACGCGACGACGACGACCGGCGAGACGGCGCTGCATGCGGCGGTATCGGGACGCGGGGCGGAATCGATCATCAAGTTCCTGGTCGAGAGCGGCGCCAATTTGAATGCCAAAAACAAGCAAGGCCGCACGCCGCTCGATGTCGCCGTTGCCAGCCGCCGCGAGCGCGGCGACATCGTCGCCTACCTCAAACAGAAGATGAACGTGAACTAGCCGGGGATTCACCTCAGGTGAGAACCACGACACACCGCCTCTGTGCCTCTGTGCCTCTGTGTGTCGTAGTTCTTATTGCGGCGAGCGTCTACGCCCAGGAGCCGAGCGCGGAGTGTCCCACTTCGCCGTGCGCCGAGCCCTCACGCAGTTCATCAGCAGCGGCTGCGCAGCTGTGGCGCGATGCGTCGTCCATCCACCAGATCAAGCTTCAATTCGTTGACGCGTTCCAGAGGTTCGTGCGCGCGCAAGCGGGCACGTTCGGCGACGAAGGCGACGACCTGACACGCGCGGTCGCGTCGATGCGCGAGTCGCTGGCGCGGTGGGACCAGTCGATCGCGCAGCTGAAGACGCGCGTGCAGCGCACGGCGCGCGACGCCGAGGCGCATGTCGTGCTCGCCACGGTGTGGCTCGATCGGCATCGCCTGCACGAGGCGCTCGATGAACTGCGTGCCGCCGAGCTCGTCGCGACCGATCGTGCGGACGTCTACAGACTGCGTGCGCTAGCCTTGGCGGCGCTCGATCGCACGCCGGAGGCCGCCTCTGCGATCGGCCGCGCGTCCGCCCTCGAACCGGACAGTGCCGCCAGTCGTTACCTGCTGGCCCGCTATCGCGCTCAGCCCCAGCGATCCGAGACGACAGGCGATGCGAGGGATGTCGTCCGCGTGCTGCAGCGCGCACGCACGGGCGCGCGCGGCGATTCCCTCGGGGTCGCGCCGTTCGAGCGCGTCGGCCTGCTTCGGCAGGCGTCAGGAATCGCACCGATCTTTCTGCAGTCGCGGTATGCCGCGGCGATGCAGGCGATACGAAGCGGTGATTATGCGACAGCGGTGGCGACGCTGGGGGACGCCGCAGCGGCCGATCCGCTCGTCGCGAGTCCGGCGGCCGTGCACGCACGACTGGCCGCAGCCGCGGCGATGGTGAAAGCCGGTCGCATCGAGTCTGCGCTCGAACAGCTGGTCGCCGCGAGCGCCGAGTGGCCAGACCAGCCGGAGATCCACCGGCTCCTCGGCGTGATCTATCGGATCGACGAGCAGCAGGGCAAGAGCATCGATCATCTGCGCAAGGCGATGACGCTGGCTTCCGGCGACGAGCGCGCGCGAGTGACGCTGGTCGATGTGCTGATGGACGAACGTCGCTGGTCAGAGGCGGAGCGCGAGTTGAAGGCGGTGAGTGCAGCGTCCGGCCAGACTGCCTATCGCCTCTCGCAGCTCTCTCAGCGTCAATCGCTGCTGGCACCGGCGATCGCGGCGCTGCAGGAGAGCGAACGGTTCGGTCCGGTGATCGGCGCCGACTACTTCTATCAATCGTGGGCCGGTCTGCTGGTGAATCAGGCCGACTTCGACGGCGCGACCGCCATCCACGTTCGCCGCATCGATGCCAACCCGAACAGCGCCGACGCGCATCGTCAGCTCGGCGAGATCTTGATCCTGCAGGGGCGTGATGACGAAGCGCTCGCCGAACTGCTGGTGGCGGCATGGCTCGATCCAAAGGATGCGCGCGCGCATGCCGCCGCGGGTCAGGTTTACGCGCGGACGATGAAATACCCCGAGGCGATCGACGCGCTCATGCGCGCGCTGTCGCTCGATGCACGTCTGCGCGAAGCGCGGTACACGCTCGGCACCGCGTTGATCCGCGTGGGCAAGGTGGACGAGGGGAAAGCGGAGCTGGAGACATTCGGCGCCCAGCAGGCGGATGCCGAGGCGCAAGGGCAGCGCGAGTTCGAGATCGATGCGCTGAGGCGTCAGGCGGCCGCGCGCGCGCGTGAGGGCGACGTTGCGGCGGCGATCGCGGGCTTTGAACGGGCGGCCGTGCTCGATCCGCAAAGCAGCCGATCGCATCGCGATCTCGGGGTGGCACTGCTTCGCGCGAAACGTTCGCGAGAGGCCGTCTCCGAGCTCGAAGCCGCGCAGCGGATCGAGCCGAGCGAGGAAGGGTTCGTCTATCTCGCGGATGCGTATGCGGCTGCGGGGAACACGGAGGAGGCTGCGCGACAGCGTGGGCAGCGCGAGGAGTTTGTGGGGAGAAGGAAGATCGGGCGAGTCCGGGACATGGCGGGGCGCTGAGCGCACGGAGCAGACGGAGGGCACGGAGTTTTCAACACAGAGTTCACAGAGCTCACAGGGATTCGGGTGGTCGCCGGCCTTTGGCCGGCGAATGGATGGAGAGGAGAGCAAGAAAACGAACGCCATCCGTCTCTCCGGGCGCTCGTTTTCTTGCTCTCCTCTCCATCCATCCAGCGCGAAGCGCAGGCCACCCGAATTCACGGAGTCGGAAAACCGTTGAGTACCCTCTTGATTCCTTCTTTCATCGTTGTCCTGCCGAAGTTCAAGATCAGACCCGCGGGACAATTCGCGATGCGCAGATACGTGAGGATTTGTCGAGTGTGGATCGGTGCGAGGTCGTCCATCGCCTTGACCTCCACGATCACCGTCTGGTTGACGATGATGTCCGCCCGGTAGGCGCAGTCGATCTTGACTCCTTCGTAGACAAGAGGAAGTGGCCGCTGCGATTCAATGTGGAGGCCGGCTCTCACCAGCTCGTAGCACAGGCAAGCGAGATAGGCGCTCTCGAGTAGGCCTGGACCGAGCGCGCGATGAACGCGGATCGCGGCCTCGATGATCGTCGAGGTGATTCGATTGATGGTGTCAGTGGTCGCGAGCATGCCCACCCTGTAATGCCGAGGGTGTGCCAAGCGACGGCGATGCTCGATGATTCGAGTTCTTGCTTCGAAGCCTTCTGCGCCTCGCAGTTTCTCAAACGCGCGAAGGGGTCGAAAGTGGCAAAAACTGCAGGACACGGAGGAGACGGAGGCCACGGAGTTTCAACACAGAGTTCACAGAGCTCACAGGGATTCGGGTGGTCGCCGGCCTTTGGCCGGCGAATGGATGGAGAGGAGAGCAAGAAAACGAACGCCATTCGCCTCTCCGGGCGCTCGTTTTCTTGCTCTCCTCTCCATCCATCCAGCGCGAAGCGCAGGCCACCCGAATTCACGGAAGGTAAAAACCGTTGAGGGCCTCTGTGACCTCTGTGTGCCCTGTGTTGAAACCCCGTGCTCTCACCTCCATGCTGTCACTTCCCCTCTGTGATCCCCTTCCCCTCGACCGCCACATAAAAGCGATTCGCGGTTAACCCGGTGGCGGTCTCGACCAGTCCGCTCGGCCAGCGGATCTCCACGCGATCGAGCCGCGTGGCCTCGCGCAGCCCGAAGTGCGCCCGCAGGTCACTGTGTGATAGGTAGCTGCCGTCGCCGCGAACGGATGTCGTTTGCGATCGCCCTCCGGCATCGATGCGCACGCGCGCGCCGATCGCGTCGCGGTTGCTCTTGGTGCCGACGAGGCGCAGCGTGATCCAGTGGTTGGACGGCGAGCTGTCGTTGCGCAGTAGCGTTGGGCGATCGTTCATGTTGACGACCAGCACGTCGACGTCGCCGTCGTTGTCGACGTCGCCGAAGGCGGCGCCGCGGCTCGACTTCTCGATGAGGAGGCCGCCGCCGATCTCGGCCGTCGCATGTCGGAAGCGCTTGCCCTCGTTCAGGAACACCTGCTTCTTCTGCAGATAGCGCGTGCCCAGGCCGTGCGCGTCGACCTCGGGGTAGACGTGCCCGTTGGCGATGAACACGTCGAGGCGTCCGTCGTTGTCGAGATCGACGAACTTCACGCCCCATCCGAGATACGGCCCCGCGGTCGCGGCGATGCCGGCGGCGTAGCTGCGGTCGGTGAAGATCCCCACTGGTCCCGCTTCGTAGAGCGTGTTGTAGTCGTGTGAGAAGTTGGTGACGATGAGATCCACGAGGCCGTCGTTGTTGTAGTCGCCGGCGTCGACGCCCATGCCGGCCTGAGGACGGCCGTCGCCGCTCAGCGCCGCGCCCGAGGCGAGGCCGTCTTCGACGAAGGTGCCATTGCCGCGATTGCGGAAAAACAGGTTCGGTACCGAATCGTTCGCGACGTAGATGTCGGGCCATCCGTCGCCGGTGAGATCGGTGAACACCACGCCGAAGCCGTAATAGCCCGGATCGATCACGCCTGCCTTCGCCGATGCATCGGTGAAGGTGCCATCGCCGTTGTTGCGATAGAGGATGTCGGCGTCGCCCGGCAGCCGCTTCGGACCGCAGAAGACATCGGTGGCCATGAAGCGGCAATTGGTGGTGGTGCCGCGTGCGGGGATCGCGGCGGCATCGAACTTCACGTAATTCGCGACATAGAGATCGAGGTCGCCGTCGCGATCGTAGTCGGCGAACGCGCAGCTCGTGCCCCATCGGGCATCGTCGATGCCGGCGCGTCGCGAGATATCGACGAACGTGCCTTTTCCCGTATTCCGCCACAGCGCATCCTCGCCGAACGCCGTGATGTAGACGTCGTCGTTGCCGTCGTTGTCGATGTCGCCGATGCACACGCCCGATCCCCATCCGCGGCGATCGAATCCGCTCGCGGCCGTCACGTCGCGGAAATGCCCGGCGCCGTCGTTCTGATACAGGGCCACCATCTGATCGCCACCCTGGGCGATGTGCTCTCGCGTCGAGCCGTTGACGATCAGCGCGTCGAGATCGCCGTCGTTGTCGTAGTCGAAGAGCGCCGCGCCGTTGCCGTTGGCGTCGACGATGAAGTCTTTGTTCGGACCGCCGGAGACGTTGAGCAGATCGAGACCCGACTGTGCCGCGACGTCCACCAAACGAATGTTCGTGCCCTGTGCAGTCGGCAGCGCAAGCTGGGAGGTGACGGCGAGGACGATGACCGAGATGCGGAACGTCCGGGGCACGGCGCACATTCTGGCAGATGCGAGGGGCGGAGGGAGCGGAGGGAGCCGAGGAACGGAGATCTCAACGCAGGGATCGCGGGGATCGCAGGGATCGCTTGTCAGATCGCTGGTTGGAGATTCCGCGTACCGGGCGTTATCGACGCATTTCGGATTCTGCCAGATCCGGAAATGTCGTTTTCGAATTCCCTTAGGAACCGTTGGATTCGGGCGCGGGAATGAAAGCGGCATGAGTCGGAGGCATGGACAAACCTACCTCCGCTGAAGCACTCAACGGGCTCACGTCGACCATCATCGACGCTGCAATACGGATCCATCGAGCGGTAGGCCCAGGTCTGCTCGAGAGCGCTTACTTCGAGTGCCTTTGTTTCGAGCTGGGATTGGTTGGGCTTCGAATCGAAACGCAGAAGGCACTGCCGCTCGTGTATCGAGACGTGACCGTCCGCTGTGCGTATCGCGCAGACGTCATTGTGGAATCGGCCGTCGTGGTGGAGGTGAAAGCAGTCGATAGACTCGCTCCAATTCACAGCCGGCAGCTTTATACGTACTTGCGAGTCGCGGATTGCCGAGTGGGGCTCGTCTTGAACTTTGGTGCGCCTGTAATGGTGGATGGCATCAAACGTGTGGTGAACAATTTCCCCGAATAGCCACGGATCCGATCGTCCCTGCGATCTCTGCGATCCCTGCGTTGAGATCTCCGTTCCCCCTAAATTGGGGTACTCCGGCCCTCTCCTCCAATCACGTATCCTACGAGGCGCGACATGACAGCTAGACGTGTGCGAATCGGGGCGCTTGTGGCGGCTGCATGGTCGGCGACGGTCGCGTCATCGGTCCCATCCGCCGAAGCGCTGCGTGCGAGATCGCAGGCCGCGGCGTCCTCGCCGGTCGCCTTCGACGTGGCCTCCACCGTGAATCGCTACTGCGTCGGCTGTCACAACTCGAAAGCGAAGACCACGGCCACTGCATCGGGAGTCGTGTTCGACGGCATCGATCCCGCGCGCATCGCCGACGACAGTGCGATGTGGGAGAAAGTGATCCGCAAGCTGCGCACGCGTTCGATGCCGCCGACCGGTGTGCCGCGTCCGGACGAGTCGACGTACACCGCGCTCGTGTCGCACCTCGAGTCGACGCTCGATCGCGCCGCGGCTGCGCATCCGAACCCGGGGCGTCCGTCGGTGCACAGACTCAATCGCGCCGAGTACGCCAACGCGGTTCGCGATCTGCTCGCGCTGGAGGTCGATCCGACAGCGCTCCTGCCACCGGACGATTCGGTGAACGGTTTCGACAACAATGCCGACATGTTGAGCGTGTCGCCGGCGCTGCTCGAACGATACCTTGCTGCGGCGGGGACGATCAGTGCGATCGCCGTTGGCAGTCCAAACATTGCCGCCAGCTCCGAGACCTATCGCATTCGCGGCGACGCCTCGCAGACCGGCCGCAACGAAGCGCTGCCGCCGGGCACCCGCGGCGGTCTGATGGCGCTGCACACGTTTCCGCTCGACGGCGAGTACGTGATCAAAGTGAAGCTGCTCGAGATCAACCTGGGCTCGATTCGCGGTCTCGAGTACGAGAACCAGCTCGAGGTCACCGTCGACGGCGAGCGCGTGCTGCTCGCGCCGGTGGGCGGCGCCGACGACTACACGAAGTCGTCGCTCAACGCCACCGACGTCGTGAACGCATTGGCGTCGCGTCTGCAGGCGCGGGTGAAAGTGCAGGCGGGACAGCGCCTCGTCGGTGCCGCGTTCTTGCAGAAGCCCGCGGCGCAAGGTGGATCGCGTCTGCAGCCGTTCATGCGCAGCACGCTGATTGCGACCGATCATCTCGGCCTGCCGCACGTCGAGAACATCACCATCTCCGGTCCGTTCAATCCGACCGGGGTCGGCGATACTCCAACGCGTCGTCGCCTGTTCATCTGCCGACCAGGAAAGACCCAGGATGAGGCCGCTTGCGCGAGCAAGATCGTATCGACGCTGGCGCGGCGGGCGTATCGCCGTCCGGTCACGGCTGCCGATCTGTCGCCGTTGATGGCGTTCTACGAGTCGGGCCGACGTGAAGCAGGCTTCGAGCGCGGCATCGAGCTGGCCGTGAGAGCCGTACTCGTGAGCCCGCAGTTCCTCTTCCGCGTCGAGCGCGATCCGGCTGGCGTCGCGCCGGGCTCTCCGTATCGCATCAGCGATCTCGAGCTCGCATCCCGGTTGTCGTTCTTCCTGTGGAGCAGCATCCCCGATGACGAGCTGCTCGATGTGGCCGCACGCGGGCAGCTCCGCAACGACGCGGTCCTCGATGCGCAAGTACGGCGCCTGCTGGCGGACAAGCGGGCGCAGGCGCTCGTCGACAACTTCGCGGGACAGTGGCTGCAGATCCGCAACATTCGCGGCACCACCCCGGACAAGAACGACTTTCCCGACTTCGACGACAACCTGCGGCAGGCCTTCGAGCGCGAGCTCGATCTGTTTTTCGACAGCATCATCAGAGAAGACCGCAGCGTGCTCGAGCTGCTGACCGCAGACTACACATTCGTCAACGAGCGGCTGGCCAAGCATTACCGAATCCCCAATGTCTACGGCCCCGATTTCCGTCGCGTCACCCTGACCAGCGACGCGCGGCGGGGACTCTTTGGCAAGGGCGGGGTTCTTCTGCTGACGTCGCATGCCGATCGCACGTCGCCGGTGGTTCGGGGAAAATGGATCCTCGACAACGTGATCGGCACGCCGCCGCCGCCGCCGCCCTCGGTGGTGCCGCCGTTCCCTGACGATGCGCCGGGATCGGCACCGACCGTGCGGGCGCGGATGGAGCGGCATCGAGCGAGTCCAGCGTGCGCCGGCTGTCATCGGCTGATGGATCCGATCGGACTGGCGATGGAGAATTTCGACGCCGTCGGCGCATGGCGCAGCCAGGACGCGGGTGTGGCGATTGATGCGTCCGGCGAGCTCACCGACGGGACCCGCATCGACGGCGTGAACGCGCTGCGAGACGCACTGCTGACGCGTCCCGAGGTGATCGTGGGCACGACGGTCGAGAAGCTGATGATCTACGCGCTTGGCCGAGGCGTGGAACCGTACGATATGCCGGCCGTGCGCGCTATCGTGAGAGGCGCTGCTCGTGATGGCTATCGCTTCTCGTCGATTGTTGCCGGCATTGTGACCAGCACGCCGTTCGAGATGCGGCGCGCGCGTGAAGGTACGTAGTGTCCGGCTTTAGCCGGACCAGGACTGGAAAAGTATGTTTCTAACGAGACGATCGATCCCTCGTCGCACGTTCGTGCGCGGGCTCGGCGTTGGCGTGGCGCTGCCGCTCATCGACGCGATGGTGCCGGCGTTGACGCAGGCGGCCCAGACCGCGGCCAAGCCGCAGCTGCGCATGGGGTTCGTCTACATTCCGCACGGGGTGATCATGCGGGAGTGGACGCCGGCGGCCGCTGGTGCCGACTTCGAGTTCACGCCGATCCTCAAGCCGCTCGAGCCGTTTCGACAGTCAACGGTCGTCGTCAGTAATCTGACGCGCGCCGATGTCGCCAGCAACCACGCCGTGTCGGCCGCATGCTGGCTCACCGGCACGCCGCCGAAGCGCACCGATGGCCCCGATTTCCGTGCCGGCACGTCGGTCGACCAACTGATCGCCAAGCACATCGGACAGGACACCACGTTCCCCTCGATCGAAGTCGCCACCGAGGACTTCAGCGGTCTGGTCGGCGCGTGCGATCCCGGCTACAGCTGCGCCTACATGAACACCCTCAATTGGCAGACGGACACGACGCCTCTGCCGATGGAGATCAATCCACGAATCGTGTTCGAGCGGTTGTTTGGCGGTGGTGGCACCGCGGATCAACGGCTCGCGCGCATGCGGACCGATCGCAGCCTGCTCGATTTCGTCGCCGACGATTTGCGCGTGCTGCAGCGCGATCTCGGCCAGAACGATCGCAAGAAGCTCGACGAGTATTTCGCCAACGTGCGCGAGATCGAGCGACGCATCCAGCGCGCCGAGCAGGTGGCGCGTTCACAGCCGGACGTGCCGACGGCACCGGTGGGCGTGCCCGAAGCCTACGTCGAGCATGTGGCGCTGCTGTTCGACCTGCTCGCCCTGGCGCTGGAGACCGACCAGACACGGGTATTCACGTTCATGATGGCGCGCGAGGTCAGTCAGCGCACCTACCCGGAGATCGGCGTCACCGAACCGCATCATTCGATCTCGCATCACGGCAACCGCCCCGCGGCGATTGCCGGCCACGCCAAGCTCAACGCGTATCACGTGAGCATGGTGGCGAAGTTCCTCGAGCGGCTCCGCGACACGCCCGATGGCGACGGATCGTTGCTCGATCACTCGTTGATTCTGTATGGCAGCGGCATGAGCGACGGCAACGGTCACACCGGATCACCGCTGCCGCACGTGACGATCGGCGGCGCGGCTGGCCGCGTGAAAGGCAATCGACACATCGTCATGCCCGAGAACACGCCGATGGCGAACCTGCTGCTCGCGATTGCGCACAAGGCCGGTGTCGAGCAGGATCGGTTCGGCGTGAGTACCAGCAGCGTCGAGATCTGACGTGTCGAGGGTCGACGTTCGATGCGAGTGATCCGTGTTGCCGCGATCGCCGTTGTGGCGTTGAGGGTCTCGCTGGCGCTGGGGGCGACAGCCGACCTTCGACTGATCGACGCCGTCAAGTCCGGCAATCGTCCGGCGATCCAGAGTCTCCTGAAGCAGCGCGAGCTGGTGAACGCGGCCGAGGCCGACGGAACCACGGCGCTGCATTGGGCGGTGCGCCTGGACCAGTTCGATACGGTGCAGATACTGCTGCGCAGCGGCGCGCGGGCCGACGCGAAAACACGGTACGGCATCGCTCCGCTGGCGCTTGCCGCGATCAACGGAAGCGCACCGATTGTCGACGCGCTGCTGAAGGCGGGCGCCGATCCCAACACCAACAATCCCGATGGCGAGACGGCGCTCATGCTTGCGGCGAGAACCGGAAAGCCCGAGCCGGTCCAACTGCTGATCGCGCGCGGTGCCGACGTCAACGCGCGCGAGGCGTGGCAGGGGGAGACCGCGCTCATGTGGGCCGCGGCCGAGGATCATCCGGAGGTCGTCAAGCTGCTCGCCTCCCGCGGCGCCGATCTCAATGCGAAGTCGAACGTGCCGGAGTTTCCCAAGGTCAAGGTCGACGCCGCGACGATGGTGTTCACAGCGCTGCCGCGCGGGGGCATGACGGCGTTGATGCTGGCGGCTCGACAAGGTGCGGGTGACGGCATCCGCGCCCTGGTCGAAGCCGGCGCCGATCTCAATGCGGTCGATCCCGACGGTACTTCCGCGCTCGTGCTCGCCGTGATCAACGCGCACTACGACGAAGCCGCCATCCTCATCGACGCCGGCGCAAATCTGAATATCGGCGACGCGGCTGGCATGACGCCGCTCTATGCCGTGGTCGACATGCAGCACCAGGAACCCATGGTCAATCGGCCGCTGCCCAGGCCGTCCGGCCGTCTGCGGCCGATCGACATCGTCAAGCGGCTGCTCGCGCGCGGAGCCGATCCGAACGCCCGCTTGAAGACCCCGCTGCTCATGCGTCAGCACAACGGCGGCGATCCGCAATTCGGTGAAGGGGCCACGGCGCTGATGCGCGCCGCCAAGGTCAGCGATGCCGCGATCATGGGCCTGCTGCTCGATGGCGGCGCCGATCCTAACCTGCGACTGCGCACTCAGACGACGGCGCTGATGATCGCGGCAGCGAGAGCCGCGCGCAATGCCGGACCCGAGAGCGCGACGATCGAGGCGATGACACTGCTGCTGGCGAAAGGCGCCGACGTGAATGCCGTGAACGACAACGGCGAGAGCGCGCTGCACATCGCGGTGAGCCGCGGCGACGGCCTCGTGCGGTTTCTGGCCGAGCGCGGCGCGCAGCTCGATCTGAAGGACAAGTCGGGGAGGACGCCGCTCGATGTCGCGATGGGAGTGCCCGGCAGCGCGCCCGCCGGGCGAGGCCGAGGGGGTCGCGGCGGTGGGCCTGCGACTGCGGGACCGGTTCGCGACAGCACGGCCGCGCTGCTCAAGGAGTTGATGTCGGCGCGTGGACTTTAATGCAGGGCCGCCTGAAGGCGGCCCCTACGTGTGTGTCGATGCTTTCACGTCTTCCTCGGCTCTTGTGCGGGCTGCTGCTGTGCGCGCTCACGGCATCGGCCGCATGTGGTGACGGCAGCTCGCCGGCATCGCCGTCGATCGAGAAAGTGTCCGGCGTCTGGATGGGGCACATCACGCTGCGATCCGTCAGCGGCGGCGAGTGCGTCGGCGGCACGCTGCAATTGGCGCTCGGGAACCGCGACATCTTCGCCGCCCACATTCAACAGACTGACAGGAACCTGAACGCGACGGTCGGCTATCAGGGCAATCAGACCAGCTGCGCCTTCACCGGCACCGTCAACGGCTCGGGCGTAAATCTGAACATGATGTCGTGTCAAGCCGATCGCGTGCGCAGCTTCCGCTGCGCGAATGGCGACGTGCGAGATCTTCAGTTGATGACCGACACGATGACCGCCGGCGCGTCAAGCGGATATGGCACCGGCACCGAGACCAGCTCATGGCGCGTCGTCGCACCCGGCAGCACGACGGCCCTCGGCACGCTCACGATCGCGGCCGACTTCGCCTGGAACATGCTTGGCATCCCGCACAGCGATTTCCATGTGTTCGACGGCTCGGTGCTGCCGGGCTACGTCGACGGCACCGTGGTGATTCCCGAAGAAGTCAATCCGTTTTGCGACAAATGCGGATGGTTTTAGCAACTCAAAAGTTAAAACTCAAAACTCAAAAACCCTCGGCGCCCCGTTTTTTGAGTTTTGAGTTTTGAGTCTTGAGTTACATGATCGTTCTCATGCCTACCGTGAGCGATAAACCCAAAGGTGGACTCGAAGACGTCGTCGCGACCTCGTCGGCGATCTGTTACCTGGATGGCGATCGCGGCGTCCTCGCGTACTGCGGCTACGACATCCACGATCTGGCGAAGTCGGCGACGTTCGAAGAAGTCTGTTATCTGCTCTGGCATCGGCGGCTGCCGACGCGCGCCGAGCTGGGCGATCTGCAGTCGCAGCTGGCGGCCGCACGGGCGCTGCCCGAACCGATCATCCGCTTGATGCGGAGTCTGCCGCCGGTGAGCGGCATGGACGCACTGCGCACCATCACGTCGGCGCTCGCGCACTACGACGCGGAAGTAGACGATGCGTCGCCGCAGGCGCAGTACCGCAAGGCGGTTCGCCTCACGGCACAGACCGGCACGATCGTGGCGACGTGGGGTCGACTGCAGGCGGGCCACGGTCCGATTGCTCCGGATCCGGCGATGGGTCAGGCCGCTAACTTTCTCTACATGCTCACCGGCGATCGGCCGCACGCCACCGCGATCAAAGCTTTCGATGTCGCGCTCATCCTGCATGCCGATCACGAGCTGAACGCATCGACGTTCGCGGGACGCGTGGCAGCAGCGACCCTCACGGATATCTATTCAGCCGTGGTCGCTGCGGTCGGGACGCTGAAGGGGCCGCTGCACGGCGGCGCCAACGCCGAAGTGATGAAGATGCTGCTGGAGCTCGGGCAGGACGCGAGCGCCGATCGCGTCGACGAGTTCGTGCGCGGCAAGCTGGCGCGCAAAGAGAAGATCCCCGGGTTCGGCCATCGCGTCTACAAGACCGAAGATCCACGCGCCACGCACCTGCGGCAGATGTCGCGCGATCTCGGCAAGCGCGCCGGCAGCACCGCGTGGTACGACATGTCGATGCGCATCGAGGCGCTGGTCAAGGGCGAGAAGAAGCTGAATCCCAACGTCGACTTCTACTCGGCGTCGACCTACTACACGCTCGGCATTCCGATCGATCTCTACACGCCGATCTTCGCCGTGAGCCGCAT
>Ga0075424_100000420_pt1 | contig 32432 bp, 53 predicted proteins | sample SoiMethybrSBSTD3_FD_75301 | JGI IMG/M metagenome (GOLD analysis project Ga0075424, IMG submission 75301) | Bulk soil microbial communities from a Populus tree surrounding site in Tennessee, USA - Soil MetaG P. TD hybrid SBSTD3 | ecosystem: Environmental > Terrestrial > Soil > Tree plantation... | reverse complement strand
AAGCCAGCGGACAGCGCCGACTCGTCTTTTTCTCCTACGATCCTGATGCGGTCAGCGGTAAATTCGTCCGCCTGGACCCGACCGGACGAACGGCCACGGATGCCACAACGGAAGGCAATGCAGTTACATTCGATATTGACCTCGTTAGCAACCTCTTCCTAGTTCCGCCCGGTAACCACGTCAACAAACTGCGACGGCCCGGCATTACGCCCGTGCTCTACGCGATCCACTTTGACCGGACGCTCTTCAACGGGGACACGGACCCCGATTTCTTCTACTACGCTGACGATCTCTGGAGCGATCCCATTTCCAGCAGCATCGTAGAGGACCCGGCCCGCCGTCCGCTCAGCAAAGCCTACAAGACCCTGGAATATCCCATTGACGTGGTGGGGCAGCGGTTCGCCTGGGAAGTCCGCAAGCTCGCCTCCGCAGACAACTTCGAACTCCAGACCTTTTCCATGATCTTCTCCCCGGACGAGGGGGCTTAATGCGAAGCGTCCTCCTGTGCTTTCTTCTGGTGCTCTTCACTCGGGTGGGGGCCGCCCCGCAGTATCCCCTCCCAATTGAGCATATGCGGATGCAGCTCGACTTCACTGACAAGTGGGAGCGCTACATGCGAAAGCTACTTGGCTGCCCCCCGGATGCCGTAATCGCCTCGGATTGTCGCCCCTTGACGGGCATGCTCGATTATGCCGCGTTCAAGACGGCCCGCGATCTCGCCAAGCGCGTATTTGAATTGAAGGACTAGATGCCCTGGGATACAGAACAGCAAGACTACGTAATCTCCCGCCTCACTAACGTAACGGGGACAGCGGAAGGGAGCAACCTACCTCCGCGCCAGCAAGGTTCCTTCCGCGTTCCCTTCGTCACGGGGCTACAGCTTGTCAAGACCACGAGCTACTTTGGGGGCACCCAGTTTACGTTGATCTGGCTTGAGCCGAACGACTTCTCCAAGTTCATCGATCACTATTCGATCTATGTCACCGGCCTTCTGGAAAACAACTTCCAGCCGCTTGGCCCGTACACGGTAAAGCAGAGCCCGGCGACGATCCGTGTCCAGACCAACGCAGCGGCTCGGATTGCGTTCTACGTCCAAACCGTGCTAAAAAACGGCATGGCCTCGGATATCCTCAGCTCGCCGTCCTGTACCGGCACCACCATTGCGGCGACGACGGCCACCAGCGATATCCCAGACGGCACCGTAACGCGCGTCAAGATCGCGGCCAACACACAGGGGGCCATCGACTGCTACGACGCCAGCGGAGTGCCAACCGTACTCGCTCCGGGGGCTACCGGGACGATCCTCTATTCCCAGGGCGTCACCGCGATCCCCGCCTACACGAGCACTTCTCTCGTCTGGGACGCCGCCAACAGCCGACTGAAGGCCCTAAGCGGTCTAGCGCACAAACGCACTACCGTAGCCGATACCAACTACACGGGGCTCGTCTCGGATTACATCATCGCCTACACGAGCTTGACGGCGGGTCGTACCGTGACCTTGCCTCTCGGCGTAGCTGGGCAAGCGTGGGTGGTGAAGGATGAGGCTGGGGGCGCAACGGCTAACAACATCACGGTCCAGATGGCCAGCGGCAACATCGACGGGGCGGCTAACAAAGTGATCAACGCGAACTATGGCGTCCTGCGCATCTATAGCGATGGGACCAACGCGTTTACTTGGTAATCAGTTTCGATCACGAGTTCGGTTCTTGCTAAGTATGGCCCGCGTAAGGCTTTGTTGCCTTTCCAGTCTTTCTAGCTGCGGCAGGGCCTCCTCCATAGTCTCGAATCGCGTTCGGCCCGCTTCGTAAGACCATTGCTCCGACCCACAAATCCCACACCACGGATTGATTTTGCCTTCGCTGATGTAATTCTTAACCAACACCTCAAACTGCTCCAGTGTCGTATTCACGCCGTCTTTTTCGTCAAACGCTACAGCTATGATGCAATGGCGGCTGGGGCAAAGGCATTGGGCAATGTAGATCATTGACGCGCACCGAATAGACGCACCTCGGCAGCCCATGAGGCCACCGGGATGCAGCTTCCAAACCATTCTCCCCCGCAGGAAAGAAAGGCAGCGAGGAAACTACCCCCCACGATATCAACCGCTTGCGTTCTCGTCAAGGCCCCCCAGGCCATTCCGATAAAATACTTATAGGAGGATTGGCAAACCTCAAGTATCGATTTCTCAAGGCCGAAGACCGAGAACAACTTAGCGCCATTTTCACCGCCGAGAATGGCCAGCTCCCGGAAGGCCCCACCTTTACCGCCATCGTCGCGGAAGACCCCGAAGGCAAGATTGTAGGCTTTTGGGGGCTCGAACTGATGGCCCACGCTGGTCCCCTTTGGATTCACCCCGATTACCGGGGCACCGGCATCTGGCGCAAGCTTCACGCCGCTCTTAACCTCATCTTCCGTGGCTCCCCCAAAAACCACGGCTACTACGTCTTCAGCAAAAGTCCCAAAACTGACCACATGTTTCGGGCGCTCGGTCTGGAAGAGACCGGGATGAAAGTGTTTCGAAAGGCTTTCTAACTTCCCTTCATGCCTGTAACAATGGGCCTTGTCCTCCAAGGCATCGGCGGCGCTAGCGGCATCTTTGGCGCTATCCAGGGGATGCACAACCAGAAGTGGTTGCAGGGCGGTCTCACCGACATTCTGAACAAGATGGGCCAGTACGGCTACGGGCCGGGTATGGACATCTTCAATACGTACTCTGGCCCCCTCGGTCAGAATGCGATTGGTCAGCAGAACATGCTGATGGGGCAGCTCGGTAACGCCTACCCCGACGTCCAGGGCCGCATCCAAAATCTTCAGAACCAAATCCCGGACTGGTACACCAACATGTCCGGTTGGGGCAATCCGTTCTCGGGGGCCGCGACCCAGGGTCAGTTGAGCCTTTCCGACTTCTTGGGCGGTCCCATGAACACCGCTGCCCAAGCCTTTGGTTCCGGGGGCTGGACGCCGCAGTATCAACAGGGCTTCGATCAGCTCGGCGGCTTCAATCAACAGATGAACCCCGGCCTTGCCTCCTACACGGGCCGCGACGTCGCCAACGAAATGCTGGACACGCGGGGCCGTACCAACATGACCGACACGTTCGGCATGCGGGGCATGGAGGGTCTAAACGCGGGGGGCATGACGCCGACCCTGCAAGCCGCGAATGGTCCCCTCGGTGCGCTCCTTGGCGCTGGGGGCAATACCCAGGCTCAAGATATGCTCCGAGGCTTCGGGGGCAGCCTCCTTGGTCAGACGATGCAGAACGGGGGCATGACTCCCGGTCTTGCTGGGGCCGAAGGTATGGCCATGGGGGGCTTCGGCGCGGGCGGCGCTACTCCCGGCAACACGGTGGGCGAAGGCGTAGCTCTCGGTGGTCTACTTGGACAGGGGCAAACCCCCTACACCCAGGGCCTTCAGGGGCTCGGCATGGGTCTGGCTAGTCAGCCGTCCCTCATGTCCCCCGAACAGGCCACGTCGATGGCGCGCGATCAGGCGGCCACCGATATGCGGCAACAGGCCGAACACATGCGGGCGCAAGCTCTCGCCCGTGGTGGCGGCCCCGGCGCAACCGTAGCCAACGGAGCGCAGAACCAAGCTCTTGCCGACTTCGCCGACGAGGGGCAGCGGTCGATGGCCCAAGCTCGTCAACAGGCGCTCATGCAGCAACAGGGGCTCCAGCTCCAACAGGCGGGCATGGGGGCCAATATGACCGAAGCCGGGGGCGGCATGGAAAACCAGCGACTCGGTACTTTCGGCAACCTCCTGGGTTCCATGGAAGGCTCCATGAACAACCGCCTGGGCACTTACGGGGGCCTCCTCCCCGGTCTGGAGGGCGTTGCTGCTCAGCGCTACGGTACCGGCCTGAACGCGGGCTCTGGCATGCTCCAGGGCGCGGAAGGGCTGAATAACTCCCGTCTTTTGGGCGGGCTCGGTATGCTGCCCGAACTTCAGGGGGCCGCCAATCAGAATATGAACATTCTGGGCAACCTGGGACTTGGCGCGGGCAACCTGGAAAATAACCGCATCGGTACGGCGAACAACATGGCCCTTGGTATGGGACAACTCAACCTGGGGGGTCTCAACTCCTGGAACAACATGATGGGGAATCAGAACCAATACGCGCTCGGGGCTGGCGGTCTGATGAACAACATGGCGGGTACCCAGGGCAATATCTTCAATTCGATGTTCGGCAACCAAATGGCCTCGGGTCAGCTTGGCCTGTCGCAGCTCAATAACATGGTCGGCGGCCTCCAACAGGGGCACAGCAACCTCACCAACGCCGGTAACATGGGCTTCAACGCCCTCAATCAGACGTGGAATCCGCTTCTGTCTCTCGCGGGGCAGGGAATGGATCTCTGGCGTACTGGTATCGGCGGCCTCCCGTCCATCTTCGGCGGTCAAGGCCAAGCCCTAACTCAAAGCCCCTGGTCGAGCATGATCAGCATGGCAGGCGGCGGACGTTAGGAAAATAATTTCCCTTCATGCTTGACCCCACTTATCTGAATCTTCTCGGAATGCAGGCGCAAGATCCGACGCAGGAAGCGCAGGGGGCGATGCCAACTATCGCCTCCACGTCCGCCCAAGGAATTGCCGCGCCCGATCCTCTGAGTTACGAGGAAATGATGGCCCAGATCAGCGACAAGCTGAACAAGCCGTCCGCTGTTGAAGATCAGATCCAAAAGCGGCTACTCTACACGCCCGATCAGCGAGCCAAGGACAAGCTGCGCGAGATGCTGGGTTGGCAGGAGCAAAAGAAGGATTTCTTCGGCAACGTCACCCAGAAGGGCGATCCGTGGTGGAAGAAAGTCCTGATGGGCCTATCCGAGACTTCGCAAGCCCTAGCCAAGGGGCCGCACTATGTCAACCCGGTGACGCGGGCGCGTGACGCCGCCAATGAGGAGTACAAGACCGAAACGGGGGCTCTCAACCGAGAGCTGTCCGTGGAGGCAGCCAACAAGCGGGCCGAAGCGAACGCGAGTCTAGTCGCCTGGGGCCGCAAGAACCAACAGGATCGCATTCAGACCGAGGCTGCTTACAAGAGCGGTCAGTTGCGGCACCTGAAGCAGATGGAGAATCTGCGGGACGAGCAGAATCAGATTCAGCGCGATCTTGTTGACCCGAAAATCGATTTGATGAAGCGTGAGAGCTTGCTCAAACAGGCTCAAGCGAATGAGGCCGAATACCGCCTCCGCATTGCTCAACAGCTTGGTGAGGCCGGGGGTATCAAGACTGAGCCCCAAATGGCCATGTATCTGGCGCAACTGGAAAAGGTGGACTCGGCGCGCGCCAAGCGGGTTCAGGCGGAATTTGCCCAGATGCAAGCCGCGAAGGCCGCAGCCCATCCGACCGAATCTTCGCACATCACGAACAACGAAGGACTACCGGCCACTCGCATCGGGGGCACCTACTATGACCCGACGACTCGGCAACCGATGAACGCTCCTGGTGGCGCTCCCGGCGCTCCTCAGATGTACCCCGCTCTTGGGGGCGAACAAAAGACTCGCGCCGATCTTTCCGCCGCCGCATTCAAGGCGGGGCAAGAGCTGGACGAGATGATTCAGAAGCTAGAGACGAAAAAGAAATTCGGCCTCTTGAAGGGGCGCAACGTCTTGGCCGTCCTCGATCCGAAGCTCGCTTTCGCTGGCATTACCGACCCAGACATCACCAACTTCGTTTCGAAAGTGGACTCTTACGCCAAGCTCGTTCAGGGTGGCGTTCACTCAAAGGGGCAAGTTAACGCCAAGCTCGCGAAGGACATTAACGACAAAATTCTAGTCGGGCTCCTGTCCGGTCCCGCTGCGCTTCGGGGCACGCTCAAGGGCTATCAGACCTCGGCTACCAACGTACTCAAGGGTATCCGTGGTATCGAACCCTACCTCAAGCAGACCCACAACATCAGCATGGACGATCTGGAACTCGACGGCATCATGATGGAATCGCCCGATGGAAAGACACGCCGCAGAGTTCCCGCCAATAGAGTCAAGGAACTCGAACAACAGGGCGCGCGAAGAGTAAAGAACTAATGGCTGACCCGAAGAAAAGAACGACGCCCCCGCACCCCGACGATTGGTTCGCCAGTCGCCTGGGGCCGGAATTGCCAGAAGGGGAAGGTTTGCCCGAAAACTTCCTGGACAATTCTATGCTGGGCGACATCGGCAAGCGGCTTACTTGGACCGGTGCGAACGCTTTCGCCGGTTCCCGTTATGGTCTTCCGGGCTCCGTTATCCAGGGCGGCCTCAGCCTCTTCAGCCCCATGCCGGAAAATCTTGGGGAGGCCGTTACTTCTGGTCTTTTTGCGGGCGCTGGCGGCCCCGTCGCCTCCAAGGTTGAGAACAGCCTCAGCCGCTTTGTGCCCAAGCTTATGAGCCGCGCTGGTACGGGCATCGGTATGAATATCGCGGGGCAAAACATCGGCAAGAATGTGAATGCCCTTTCCGATGAAGATACCTTCGGCCTCACCGGTGGTTCGACCGGCAGTAACGTGGCAAGCGCCTTGTGGAATGTACTTCTCGGGGGCGTTGCCGACCGGGCGCGTTCGTCCACCACCCGTCAAATTCCGGGGCTGCAACAGAACGTTGAGCAGGGCGTAAGCGCGTTGACCGGCGAACCGCCCGCAAATCCCAGTAACCTCGCAACCACTCGTTTTCAGCCGGGCGTTAGGGCGCTCAGTGAACCGCTCATCGCAAGACAGGACGCCGCGAAAACCAAGTTGAGTTACGTTTACGAGCAGTTGCGCGCGGCAAAAAAGGCTCAAGCCGACCTGAAGCAGGTTGAGGCCAATCATGATATGGCGCTCGATAAGGCCGATCAGCAAATTCATGTTGACAAGATCAACCTAACCGCCGAGCTGCGTAAGCTCAAGGCGCAACGGACAGCCCTATCGAAGGGCTACGACCCGACCTCCGATTCCTTCCTGGACGATACCGTTCCGAAGGTGGATCACAAAACCACCCTCCAGGGCATCCCCGCGCTTCGCTCCGTTTACGAGGGGGCCGTAGCGGCTGGGGAAGACCCGAATGAAGTCTTTGGCGGCATGGTTGGTCAGTTCCCGGAAATCGGAAAGACGCACGCCCGCGCGCTAGCTGCCCGTGAAGAGGCTTTGGCAAGGCTCAAGGGCCAAAAGGGGGCCGCCGTTGATAAGCAGATTGCGGCGCTTGAAGAGCAATTGGACGCGAACGCCAAGGCGCGACAAACCAAGATCAGCAAGGACCTGGGGGGCGATGCGGACCCGGCGCTACGCACAGTATTGAATAACAAAGCGGCCACTCAGAAGCGCTTCGGGGAGTGGGCCGACACCGTAACCGATCTACAGCGGGAAAAGAACGACTTGCTGGACGCCTTGAAGGGGCGCAATCAAAAGAGCCTGTTCCAGAACCCGCGCGTTTCCGATATCCTTCGTCCCAACAGTGGCGAAGTCGCTCCGACTACGGATTCCATTTTGGGCCGCCTCCGAGAAGCCTCTCCCGAACACATCACGGCTCTCTACTCGGAGCTGAGAGATCCGACGCGTATCCAGATGGCCCGCAATGTCATCCTCAAGGATGCGCTTTCGCGCGCCATCGACGACAACGGCCACTTTGACGCCTCGAAACTCAGCAAGAGTTTGAGCATGGACAAACTGAACGCTCTATTCGAGGGTGGTCAGCAGGCGCACGCCGCAACGCAGCAATTCCAGGAGCTTGTTCAGGACGCTGACCGGTTGTCGAAGGCGTGGCAGTATGTGGACGACCTGAAGCAGCGGGGCGTTAAGGGAGTCTTCCGGGAGGCTAAGGCTAGCGGCCTTGTCGGCGGCGCTGGGATGGCCATCTACTTGGCTGGGGGCCACAGCCGGGCGGTTGCCGGGACAACGGCCCTCGCGAGTCTCGCGGCGCTTCCGTGGCAAAAACTAATCGATGCCGTGATGGTCAAAGACGGCAAAATCGGCAAGATGTTTCACCAGTTCGCTGAGCAAGGCGGCACCCCGGCTGCGATGCAATCCCTTCCCGCTTTGCAGCGATGGTTTAGCGAGAACGCCACCCCAGTACAATAGTCCCATTGACAACCTAGGGCAATTACCGTATATAGGAGTCATGTCCGATACGATAATTGCCCTTTGTGCATTGTTCCTGTTCTTATGGGTCTTCAGTGGGGCTTCAACCCCTCAGTCACCCTCTCGACCAGATAGTCCCAATTCACCGCGTCGGTAAGCGTCACCAGCGCCTTCCTCACCTGTTCCGAATCCCCCGACAACTGAATCAATGTCCCTGCCATCCCGCTTAGCAGGTTCAGGCAATCCCTTTCCGTCAATAGGGTAACGTTCACTTTGGTCTTCGTCTTTCTCTGCGCTGTGCTTGTCATTAGGTCACATTGAAGCTAAGTTTCGTCTGCTCCTGGTCTAGCTCCTTCCCCGTCTTTGCCGAGAGCGGATGGTCCAGGGGCGGCCCTTCCTCCAACTGGGGAAGCTTCTTTTGCACGTACCGCTCGAACCGTACCTCCCCGTCGTCGCGCCTTCGACTCACACTCAACACCATGTCCGGGGGGCAAGAGCTATGCCGAGTCATGAAGCGGGCATGCAGCTCCCACGCCTCCCAGGTGAGATCCAACTCCTTCGCGCGGAGTACCGTGCATAGCGTATCGGGCGTATCCTTCCACTTTGACGAGCCCCGGAAGTTGTACGGCGACAACAGATCCACCTTCATCCTCGGATCGGTGTTCGGCTTCCCGAAGTGGTGCGACAGGATCACGGACATTTCGCCCACCCCGTCCAACTGCTTTAACATCTCCAGGGTCCGAAACAGCTCCGCGATCTTAGTGGCGTCGTTCTCATCGAAGGTGTGCATCATGCTGATCGGGTCCAGGATCAGCACATCCGGCTTAACGTCCTTCACCATGGAGACGAAATGCCGCCGCCCCATGTCGCTCAGTTGCAGCTCGGGGCGCTTGCTTTCGTAGAACAGATTGTCCTCCCACATCCTCCTCGGTTCATTCGCCAACACCTTTCGCAGACGCTTTTGAAACCCACGTTCGCCAAGCTCCTGTTCAATGATCAACACGCGCGCTTGACTGGGCACGTTGAAATCGTGGTAGCCAAAGGGGGACCGGCAAGTAACGAGGGCCTTCGCAAATTCGGCCATCAGCCACGACTTCCCGATCTTGGCCTCGCCCCCAAAGAGGAGGGTGCCCCCTTTCGGAAGCACCTCAGGCTCAATCCAACTGGCGACGTCAACGAACTCTTGGTCCAACAGGTCTGCTACTCGTTTCGCTTTGGGGGGCTCACGAGTACTCATGCCCCGTTAGGCGCTCACCTTTTGGAGCCACCGCTTGAACCAACTGGTTCCCTTCGCCGGGTCCTCGGGGACGATATCAAAGCCCCCCTCCGGTTCTTGCCATTGCAGCCACACGAGGAGGATGTTGAAGTAGTTCATCGCGTCGAGTAGGGTATCCGAAATGGACTCATCGGCTACCGCGTTCTCTTTGTCGAGCAAGTTCTCAATACGCGCGAACTTGTCCGCCAAGCGCACGAGGATACCGCGTTCGACCGGGACACCCGACATGCCCGCGCTCCGCTTGAAATTCGAGAAAGGATCGGCGTCCTTTGCGTAATCGGCGCACTTCGCCTTTACGATATCCAGGGCCTTAACAAAGTTGGCCCCCAAAGATTCCAGGTAATGCTCGGTCATTAAACTCATGATTTGCCTCCGTAGTGCTTCCCGTTGAGATAGAACCCCTTGTCGGTAATCACCGTCACCGTATCGGTAAAGTTACCGTTCTTGGCCACCTCACCCCACAGGAAGCCGTGCATCCAATTGTTCGGGGCCTTCTTTTTGTAATTGGGGCTGCGGTTGCATAGCCCCGGCACGCCGATCCCCGTCTTAACCTGGGAGGCGTCGGCGGCGCTCCTCTTGGCCGTGGCCTTGTACGTGTGGTGGTGCCAGATGCGGCAACTCCCCTCGTAATCCACGACGGCCTGATAGTCGTAGTGTTTGCCGGTCGTAGTCTCCCCGTGCATCAGGTTGAGCTTGCCCGCTTTCAGCACCGTGCCCATCGGTCGAACGTCCCAGCCGTTTGCCGTCAGCCCCAGCGACTTATCCAAGTCGAGTAGCCCCGCAAGGCCGGGGTAGTCCTCCACCACGTCCAAAATCCAGTTGTCATGGTTGCCCCAGACGAGCTTCTTGTCACAACCGGGGGGCAATATCTCATCCAGGGGCTCGAACAACCGTTGCCGCGCCTCCTCAATCGACCGGGCCAAGCGAAGCCCCTCGGTCGAGTGCTTCTTACTCCGGTTCCAATGGCTGATCTCGCCGCAGTCCACGATATCGCCCATGATGTACACCCGATGGGGCTCAAAATCGCGGCAAAAGTCCAGCATCAAGTCAATTGCACGCTGGTTATGAATGGGCTTTAGACAGCCGTCTTTCTTCTCCCACCCATAATGAAAGTCCCCCGCCGCAACGAATCGCTCAGTACTCACGTCGAATCATCTCCTGTACCGTCTGGAGCGCTTCCGTCAAGCCTTCCCGGATAGCAAATAACTCCGTTCGTACGGTGTCTGTCGAAACGAACATACTGGGGGGCTGCGCCTCGATCCGGGCAACGCGATCACTGGCCTTGCCGATAGCTCCGGGGGCTCGCGATGACAGGCCCGCCGAAAGATCCCTGTACGCGGCCAACAGCTCGCGCAACCATGCGTTCTCTCGCCTGAGTTCGAGGACTTCTGGCCCCTCTATCTCAACTTCGCGGGGCTCAACGTCCCCAACCACCTGACCGGGGCTGAATGTGATCGGGGGAAGCTCCTTACTCACTCTCTCCCTCCAGGTGTCGCTTGGCCATGTCTTGAAAATGGGGCACCCGCGTGGTATTCATCACGTACAGGCACCACACCGTCAGCCCCGCCGCCGTCAACGCGTGGGCCAACTCCTCACTACGCAGATAGCCGTCCTCCACATCCTCATGGAGTAGGCGGGCTAGCTCCAGGGCGTAGTTGAAGATCCGGCGCTTTTGCCCCTCAGTCTGCCCGATGGTCGCGGTAGAATTGCTGACCTGGGCCACGGCGTTATTCAGGGCGATCTGGATTTCCTTCTGAGTGAAGGTAGTTCGCTGCTTCGTCTTTTTCATCGTCGTTGTTTGTTTCCTCAGGCACGAGATGGCCCCTAAACGCCCACTCCAACATCCTCGATATCATCCCAAGCGATTCGATTTGGCGCTCCAACTTCTCCACGCGCTTAACCAGCTCTGAAACGGCATCGATGGCCAAGAGCGTTATGTCTGCCGGTTTGCTCATAGGCCCCCGATGACATGCTCCAGTGTGGCGGCTCCGCGCGTCTGTGACCGATCCTCAAAATTGGGTTCGGGCACAAAGGAAACGCGCCGCAGATAATCGTGGCCCCCATCGACGGCAATATGCTTGCCGGGGCAGATTACGAAGTCATGGACATGCTTCGATTCGATCTCCGTCTGACAGTCTTTGCAGTAGACGGCGTTCTTCAAGATATTCATAGATCAACCAACTCATAACGCATCGCGCTCATCCCATTCGGCAGCAGTTCGTATCCCATCGGCTCGAAGACGGCCTTTGTCGTAGTCGGCACTGCTTCAAGCGATTCCGCCTCCAAGACCCTACTCAGGGGCGTAAATACGGGCAGAATGATCTGTCGTGGTGGCCGATCCGGCCACTCGATTGGGTCCGACCGTAGCAGTCCGAAAGCCGACAAGATAACGGTGTGAGTCCGCATCAAATAATCCTCTTCAGGACGCCGGGAATATGGGCCGTGTCCTCGTCTTCCTCAAGCCAACACTGCCCCCGATACCCCTTGAACGCGCACTTGAAATCGGGTAGCCGTTTCGTCTCTTCGCCCATGAACGCCAAGAACTCGCGCGCTCGGTCGTTACTCCACGCCTTGTCAATCTCAAAGTCCAGCTCGTCATGCACCTGGAGCGTGGGGATGATATTCATCTCGCGCTTGTACCGGAGCATGATCGCCTGGACGTGATCGGCGCTCACGCCTTGCCCTAGGAAGGCCGCCGCGATCTTGCAATCCTCTTCAGGCGTTCCGTATAGCCGAAGGAAACGCCCGGTGGGGCTCTCCACCACCCCGCTATCCTCAATCATTTCCGTAACCCGTTGGTGCCACTCGCGAATCATGGGGAAGCGTGCGAAGAACACGTCCTCCTGAATTTCCAACGCCTTCTTTCGGTTTTCCCGCGACTTGTCTCCGAAGAGACGTTCTGCTAAGTTCGCCCCGGTAAATGCCACGATGCGCCCCCGAAATGTCCAGTCCTTCTTGAGGCCCGGCATGTACTTTTTCAAGTAGACCCGGAGGGCGCCGCATTCAATTTCCTTCTTGATGTTGTCCTTCATCAAGTCGCTGGGGGATAGCAACTTCAACCCCTCCATGTAGTCGCCCCCATGGCTAACCGACTTAGCAACAAAGCGGGGCGTACTTGAGTTCAACTCAGCCGCCCGCGCAAATAACCCCCCGCTATTCTCGACGAGCCACACGAATGCGTCCTCGCCGATGATGCTCGGATCGACGCCAGCCAAATACAAGCACATGCGCAACTCAAGCTGACTCTGATCGGCCTTCAGCCAGTCCAGGCTCGGATCGCGGGGGACCACGCCGCCACGGACCAACGCCCCAAAGCCGCGTACAGGCACGTTCTGAAAATTGGGACCGCTACTGGAGAGTCGCCCCGTGGACGCCCCCGTGTAATTGAACCGGGGGTGCATCATGCCCCACTTATCCCGGTACTTGGGATCGAACCATGCCTTGAGACCCTTGCCGCTGTCCTTGTAGAGGTACAGGTTGAGAAGCGTCTTGAGCGGCCCCGGCAACATATCCTCAGCCGCCTGGAGAAAGTCGGTGGTGAACTTGCCGTCACGGTCAGTCTGGAACTTGTGAACGTCGGCCAGCTTTTGAAGCTGCTTCTGAATGACCGTCTTCTCGGAACTTTCCAGCGTGATGTTGTGTTGGGCAAACCAAGCGACGATCTGTTCGGGGGCCTTGGGGTTGAACGGGTCCCATATCGTGACATCCGCCTCAATGCGCCGGGGAAACAGCCTCTCCTTCAGCGCGTTGGCCTTGTTCTCCAAATCGTCAATGTACGCCAGATCGGGCTTGACGCCCCGTACCTGCATTTCATGGCAGACTTCGCCAAGCTCTAACAGATCCTCATAGAGGGACCGGAGCTTCGGCCTCTTGTCCATCTCTTTCTGCATTTCAAGATGGCCCGCCAAACCAGCCCAGGCGTCAATCGCGCAATAGCCAAACACGTCATGACGAGGGCAGATAATTCCCCGGCAGTCATTTCCGCTACACCTCTTCCAATTCGGAACGTCCAAGTACGTAGTGGCCATGTGCCAAAGCGACATGAACCCCATTGCCCCGCCGTCCATCTCGTCCTCGGACTTCTGGGGGGCCTTGCACCAATCGCTATTGAGCAAGTAGTGCTCAATCATCGTGTCGTGCCACTGATGCACGTTCGTCTGAATGCCCAGCGATTCGTACAGGACCGGCTTATCGGCCCCAATAACGTTGTGTCCCACCAGACGCCGCCCGGCCCGCAGCATGTTAGCGATGTGGTCCCCGGCGAACGCCTCATCCCACGGCACGCCTAACGCATGCTTGGCCGTCGCAAGCCCCAACACGGTGGCCTTGCCTGATTCAATCTCGTACTCAAAGTCCAGCCCAATGTCACCGGGTTCACCCAGCAACGTGCCAATGTCGCTCTGCTTCCTCAGGACTGAGGGGAAGGGATCGAACATCCAATCCCGCTGGAACAAGGGGGCCTGTACCGCCTCCGTGCTCCCCGGCTGAATGATCTTGGCCTGTTTCTTTTTGAGGGGCTTCAGTTTCGCGGGCATTAGAGACCGTGATCGGGAAGCAGCTCGGTTCGGGGATTCTCCCGCTCCCAGTCTTTGAAGGGCTTGAACCCGATCTGGCGGCCCCCCTGCTTCGTCTCCAAGATCCACGCCGTTTGCCGCATGTCGAACAAGGACGGCTCATTCCGCTTTGTGTAGTGGTTACATTCCACGACCGGGTAGGTGGGCAACGGACCTTCGAAGGCATTGCACTGAACGGCCTCTTGGCTCTCGGCTGGCCCCCGGATGATCATCGCGGAAGCGCACGTATCACAGAGGCGCGCTGTACCGCGCGTACCCCTTAGCACTTTCAAACTGCTCATATGTCGTTCTATGCAGGCAGAAACGTAATCTTCCCGGTGTCCGTAACTAACCGTTCGTCCCATCGATCGCTCTCAAAAAAGTGCCCCCTCCACGCCTTCAAACCGCCATTCAGGTGGGTGAAGGGGGCGAACAACGTCATGGCTTCAGAACCGAAGAGGACACACGGACGAAAACCCTTGTCGGCAAACATCGCGGCCTTCTGAACGTCCCGTTGAATCTGCCGGTAATACGCCGGGACGTTGTGACACTCAGACGGGGCGAAGGTGATTACGAAGATGTTCGGGTTCCACGACCCAATACCTAAGGAAAATAATTTCCCTTCACGTCCGTGCTGATAGTCGTACTTTCGACAAACTGCCTCCGCGTGATGCCGCATTGCTCCGGTCGGGTATTGGGGCCGCCCCTTGAAAAACGGCAGTTTGCACCGGAGCACGTGCCCCACGATGCATTCGTTCATCTTGAATCCGGCTGGTTCAATGAAGTTCTTGAAGATGTACCAGCCCATCTTGCCGCCCAGGCCGTGTTGCTCTGTGATGGCTTCCGACGTGGGGGCCGCAAACATGAACGCCACCCGCGCATGATCCGGCTTCGTGTCGGGGCAATACCCGTACCCTTTGGCCACGAATTTGCAGTTCCGGCAGTACTCCGGTTTGTCCATCGGGCCGGGGCTATTCCAGGGCCGTTTAGCCCCCGGCACGATGATAGGAGGTAGCTTCCCCACTATGGCTTGGCGAACGAGTTAAGCTGAGTTTCCAGCCACCCGTCGTCAATATTCTCCGCGCCCTCGTCAATTGCGTTATCCAGCAGGATGGCGAGCTGACGAAAAGCGGGGACGCCATCATACGTCTCGGCAAGAAGATCCTCACGCGCGATACCGGGCGTCCGCAGTTCGATCTTTACATCGGGATCGTCAGACACCGAAATGCGAACGAGAAGATCAAAATGTGTTGGTTTATCCAAAACTGTCCTTTCAAAAATGGTGGAGGCTACTAGGCTGATTGGCCGTTCGCCCCCAGTTGGTCGGAACGCACGGTTGCGGCTGTCCTAAGACCCACCGTGTCCTCTGGCACTGCTCCGTAGCCAGCGTGCAAGCTTTCACACCCCGCCCCGAAAAGCGAGAAAGGCTAGAAAGCCTCTCCGTTGTAGGTCACCCGAATCTTGCCCTGCGACTTCGCCGCCGCCTTGGTCCACTTGGCCAGGGCCTTGTCATTCACATCAAAGAAGGAATCGACTTCGTAGCGATTCTCCTTGATCCAAATGGCCTTACCGCTCTCCTCGTCAATCTGATCCGTCCTCGTGGCTTGCTGCTTCAGGACGTACCCGATTTCGGGGCTACCGCTCTGCTGGCGCTCTTCGAAGAACTCCGTGAGCACCATCTGAACGCCCTCGATACTCGCATCCGGCAATGACAGAATCCGATGCGACAAACGCTCGAACCCGACATCGCTCCCCGCTAGCCCCCGAAGGGTGCTAATGCTGCCCCGGCCATTGATATTCCGACGATAGACCGAGAGGATTTTCTTGGCCTCCTCGTCATCGTCCACCATCTCCGCGATGGTGTTCGGGTCGAATGCCGGTACAATCCACTCGGGACGATACAGGAAATTCACCCGAGCCCGCCGACCGGCCCCGTATGCAGCCAAGCTGATGGGCTGCACAATATACTTCCCAGACTCGGAGACTTTGCCGTCCCCAACGGCGTCCACGTACCCCACGCAGACCAGCTTTGGCATATCAGCCGCAGCCGCTTCACGAAAGGACAACAGTCCTTCTACCGCAGTACTCATGTATTGTTTTGTTTGTTTTCTGGCGCTGATTCCCGGCTCAACGCCCGAAGCCTCTCGCTCAATTTGGAGGGTTTAGGGTACTCTCTGGTACATCTTTATTGTATAAGTTTTCTTATACCGTGTCGAGAAAAGCGCCCTGAAAAGATGGGCTGTTTTCGTTAAACTCGCTTCACCACCGGAGGCAGTGCCGCTTCGGGCGTGAACTCGCCGTTGTGCTCCAGCACGTTCTCCATGATGGCCATGAGCCGCGCTTTCGGCGAACGGTAGAGCGATCCGAAACGATACGCCGCTGGGTGGGTGTGGCGGTCGAATTTCTCAAACGCCGCTTCGATCTGGTGCGCGTTGTCCCGCCCAATGATGGCGCGAACAGATTCCGCTAGGGAAAATAGTTCAGCGTTCGTCGCGTTGGCCGGGCGGATGTACGCGTACGCTTGGTTATACTCGCCTTTTGGCACAAAGCGCAAGGCGACCTCGTTGAAAAGGCGAACCTTGGCCAAATACATCGCGCCCAGCGCGCATACCATGCAACTTTTAGCGAACTTGGGGCGCTGGGTTAGCGTCTCTTTCAAATCCAGTTCGGTAACATTTTCGGGGAACAGATCACAGGCCGTCTCTTGGTTGAAACCAACGTAAACGCCCGGCTTGGCCTTGGGGGCCACCTTGCTGTTGAATACGGCCAAGACTTCCTTGGCCAGTTTGACCGCCATCTTTCGTTCTTGGGCGGTCGTTCTTTTGTACTTCGCCATCAAAACTCCAATCCATCGCCTACATCAAACACCGGCAACCCGAGGGGCCGCCAACACTCGTTCAACACCTGGGGCCGGTCGTCAAACACAGCCACGACGTTGTACTTCCCGCTAATCCACTCGTCATACAGTTCCCGTTTGACAATGGAATCGCGCCGATCATCGTCAGCGCGCCGCATGAGCAGATCGCGGGCGCAGAATTCGAACCCGGCTACCTCCTTGAGCCACTTCTCCGTCTTCTCGCGGCACAAATCCTTGCGCCCAGACATGAAGATCAACTTCCGCCCCGACGCGACCCGCTTGACAACCGCGATAATGTCGAATCGGGGCTTATCCCCATCCACCTTGTCCCAGTCGTAGAAGCCCCGCCCGTCACCCATGGCCACAGTCCCGTCAATGTCGCAAATCACGGCCTCGGGAACTCCGTAGGCAACCGGGGGCGGCGCTGGCTTGGCGGCCTTGAGATACTGCCGGTACATCCGCACGATGACGTCCTGCCCAACCCGCTCGTCTAGGGGCCGCGTTTGATCACGTTGCAGACAAACGTTAAGGGGCACATTGGTAAAATCCTTCACCTCGAACTGCGCCCCGCAGTACCCCGCAATGTCCCGCATGGTGACTTCGTGTTGTGGCGCGAAGTTGGTATCGTCTACGATGACGTCGATACCTTTCTGCAACGCCCAATTGACTATGAAGTCTCGTACCGCCTTAACGAACGTTTCATTTTTGGGATTCCATATCCCGTTGTGAAGCATTCGCCGCAAATCATCTTTGTTCACCCGCGCGATGCCGGGACGGGTCAGTTGTTCCTTGGCCCAGGTGGTCTTGCCGCTACCGGGCAGCCCCTTCGTCATAATCAGCGTGGGCATCTATTCGTCAACCACTCCTTTCCTGAAAAAGTTCGCCCGTTCGGGGCGCAAAGCTTTCCAAATCATCGGGGCAATATCCTTCCCGTCCAAGAGCGCAAACTGAAGGTGCGGATACACCGTCACCTTACTGGCCCTCAGCGCAAACTCCTTCCGACTCACCTCGGCGAGCCCTTTGAGCAACGCAAACTGATTCCGGGCGTTCTCCTCGATCACGCCGTACGCGCGCCACAAATCGTTAGCGACGTTGCGCGCCCATTCCCGAAACTCGGTGGGGGCTTCCTCCGGGATCTCGACCGGCAAGCCGTTGCTCACGCATTCCCAAATGGAGCGCGTATTCGTGTGGAAATACAATCGATGCAGCCGACAATAATCGGCGTACTTGATCTTGCACCGAAATCCCCCAACTGGATTCCAACTGCTCTCCACCCAACGGGCTACCCAGCCCTCCTCGTTTGCCTCTTCGTAGACCGCCGCGAAAGCTAACGGATCATGCCCGGCATGAATCAACCCCGAAGTTGGTTCAGGGAAGGGATGCGAAAAGGCGATTGTTTCGCGCCCATCCAGAAGGGTGATCGTGAGGAGATACAACTCCTCCACGTTCCCGTAGTCAACTACGATCCGGTTTTCTGGATAAATCACCTCGAATAACCACGTGAACCCTTCGAAGGCAGGGAACCAATCGGGGTACTTGCGCTCTAAAATCTCGCGACCCCTTAGCGCCTGTTCGCTCTGAAAGCTGCCCCGCGTGGCCGTTACGAGCTGGCCTCCGTAATTGAAGACCAGTAGCAAAGACCCGTCCATCTTCTTGCTCAAGTAGCATGCGCGATCCCACGGAATCTGATCGCGAACCTGTTCGAAGTTGAAGAACTTACGGAAGCCCCGCGCGATAACCTGCCCTTGCTCGTTAAGGACAAGGCCCCTTGCGTCCAGACCGGCTTGGGGCCACTCGGCGGGCGTGGCCCATTCGCCCATCGCCTTAGGGCCGTAGTTGTAGATGTAGATCGGAAAATCGGGGTGCTTCCGCCGAGTAACTAGGCCCCCTTCGACGAGGGAGCCCAGTTCCGCAAAGTGCGGGTATCGCATTACGACTTGTCGGTCTTGGTGGTGGTAGTGGTGGTGGTGCCGCCCGTATTGGTCAACTTCTTCAGCGCCTCATTCGGGTCGATCAGCGCCCTGCGGTCTTCCTCATCGAAGGCCAGCGAACTCGTTAGCCCCGTAGATCGGTAGGCCATCATCTTGTGGCCAAGCGTCGTATAGGTAGCCCCCAGATTGAGGGAATTCGACCCGTAGGTGACCGAGTTCTGCCCCGAGATGTTGAGCGCCCGCGCCGACAAGATGGCGTCCTGATTGGCCCCCAGGAACATAAAGTTCCAGCTATAGACCTCGGTCTGGTGCTTGATCATCTCGCCGATTTGTTGGGCGTTGAAAACGGTGGAGGCGTTCTCCATGCCGTCCGTCATGATCACCACCACGACTTTGCCGGGGCGATTGCGTTCCAGCATTCCCGCCAGCGTCGTGCCCAGCTCGTTCACTGCCCGCCCGATGGCGTCGTACAGCGCGGTAGCCCCGCGCGGTTCGTAGGTACACCAATTCAGCGGGGGCATCGAATGTATGCTGCCGCTGTGCGTTCGCAAGTACTCGTGATCGAATTGGATCACCATGAGATCGGCCCTGCCGGGTAGCTGTTGCTGCCCCCGGAGAAATTCATTGAAGCCGTCAATTGTGCTCTGACGGAGGTGGCTCATGGAACCCGAACGATCCATGATTACTGCGATATACGTGTAGTCTTTGTTAGGCAAACCTAATCCTTCGTTGTGATGCCGAGCTGATCGCGCAGGTAGTCCATACGGAGCTTCAGTTGACGCTCCATTTCAAGGGCGGCCCGCTCCAGGTCCCGCTGCTTGACCATCTTTTCCAGGCGCTTTACCTCAGCTTTGATGGGCGTAAAGCGGTCGCCCCCGAAAATGAACAGTAGGAATCTAAGTAGCAAGCAACACCTCACTCCTCTTGCTGGGATCAATCGCGCCCCGCTTCAGTCCGAGCTGTTCCGAGATCGTGGCCCAGAGGGCGTACATATCCCCCGGCTCAACCGGCTTCAACTTGAAGCCCCGGTTTTTGGCCATCAAGTTCTGATTGCCCTCGATAACGTACGTGTACACGCGCCGGGCGTCGTCATCCTCATCGCCCTTTTCCGTCCGCGCCGACGTGCGGATGATCAGATCGAACGCGCCACCGCTAAGTAGGCCGCCAGCACCTTGCAAAAGGGGCATTTTCGTCTCCGCGAAGCCCCCGCCCGCCTGCGCGCCCTTGCTCTTGAAGCCTTCCTGCGCTGTGATGATCTTGTGCCAAATTTGGCCAGTCTCCTTGTTGTGGAGAGAGCAAAATTTGTCGAGTGTGCGAACAGTCGCGTTCCGCACCATACCCCAGTCCTGAATCTCAAACTGGAGGCCCGAACTACGCGCATCGCTAACCTCCTTGGAATTCGAAGATGACTTTTGGGGCGTCATGTCCCCGATGTATTCGGACAAATCAACTTGTTGCCAGCCCGAAAAGCCGTCCCAAAAGAGAACGTCGATGCCAACCTTGTAGATATCCGGGAAGAACGCGGCAGGCTCCGTTAGAAACGCCTGTACCTCGTCATGTCCGGTCAGCACGATGTTGTAGAGGTTATCGAGCAGATGCTCTAGCCCCTCTTGTCTGAGGGCCAACTTGACGCTCAACGTTCCGTCCCCGCCAACGTCGGTCGTGATGTTACAGACCTTCAGGCCGTGCTTGAGGAGTCCCGCGATGCTCAGCGTTTTGCCGGTGCCCCAGGCTCCAAAAATCAGAATCTTGATAGCGTGCCCGGTGGGGTCAGAACCGACCCGCACGCGGTCTTTTCGGGGGGCTTGCAATGCCTTGGGCCTCCCGGCGCTTTCCGTGAATTGCTTTTTCGATGGCGCAGACGTACCTCCACCGATAGGCGTTAGTGTTGCCATTCCTTCCTTTACTTGGGATGTAAATTATTTCCCTACAGGCGGTACAGCCGTCGCAGCTCGTCCACCGCTCGCCGGTCGAAGTCCGTCAGCTTCGCCCGCTCCTCGTCATCACCCAACAGTTGCTTGATCACATCCAACGCCACGTTGCATCCTTCGATGCCCTTTTTGCAGATGTGATGGTATTCTTGCTCGTGGATCTGATCCCGCCACACGCCCAAGGTGAAAAACGCCTTGGCGTTCCACCGGAGTAAGTGCAACACCCACTCCAGAGGATTGCTATCATCGTCCGGTTCCCACGGTTCGTCTCGTCGCTGTATGTTCATTCTTCAGGACTCGGTGGCGTTGGCAGAACTCTCCGTTGTCTCCCCAGGCCGACATTGTGAATATTTAGGGAGGAGGCAAGCCCCAAACTTGTGATGTCCTCCAGGGCAGGGCGGGGACGTGGCTTCGCCCGGTGCTTCTGATACCACCGCCGACAAGCGCACGAATTGCATTGGCATTCTGACAGCGGCTCCAAGTCCCATCGGCGGCGCTCTTTGCACAGGGCGGCCTCTCGCTCTTTTGCCAGCCGCTTTATAGCAACCGCAATCGCCACTTCCCGCGCCTTCTTGTGGCTGACCCAGCGTCTCCGCGCGTACTGCGCTTGGCGTCCCTTACGTTGCGCCTCCTGTCGTTCCCGAAAGCGCGCGAGCTTCGTTTCAAACCTAGTCACCAACCCACCTGCTTCCTTGCCCTCTTCACCACCGTGTCAAACAACTGGGGGGCATAGTCCGTCATTTCGACGCAGACATTGACATGCTGCTTCGGTAGCGCTACGTCTTCACACTCGGTAGCGTGGCCATTGTGGATATGGCCGTGCAAAACAAAGTCGGCGTTCCCGATCTCTTGCAGGGTCTTGCGGGGGCGATGCGTCAGAAGGAAGCGTAGCCCCTTGTTCTGGAGATGCGCGCCATCCAACACCGCCGCCCACCCGACCCGAAATTCTTGGGCCGCCGTGTAGTCGTGGTTGCCTCTGATAAGGATCTTATGGCCCCGCAGTTGCCCAAACACGTCCTTACGCCCATCGAAGGGGCCAAAGCCAAAATCCCCCAGGTGATACACCACATCGTCATCGCCTAACGTTCGGTTCCACGCTTGAATCATCCGGGCGTTCATTTCCTCGACCGTCTGAAAGGGGCGCTTGCAGTAGTCGATGATGTTCCGGTGGTGGAAGTGATGATCGCTTGTCAAGAAGATCCTCAACGCAACGCCCCACAGACGGAACACCGCCATTGCCCCTTTTTGGGGGCAAAATTGTGAACGCGCCGACCGGGGCCATGGAGTCCATCTTGCCCCGCGTGCTGACAGAGGCACCCCTTAATTGCGCTCCCTCCCTTAGGAGCCTTGCTTTTCTTGCCCTCCTTGGGGGCCTCTTCCTTCTTGGGCTCCTCAGTCGTTTTCGGTTTCTTCTCTGGTTTCGCCATTGCCCCAACTCCGCGCTTGTCTGTACACCTCTGCCATGCCCCGATGAACCGCCGTCCCGAAAAAGCTCTCTTCGCCCCCATCGGCCTCGGGCTCCAGGATGAGCCGCCGATGAAATTCGGGGCACAAAAAGAACCGCTCGAACTGCGTAAAGCTCATCTCCTTGTCGGGGAGAGACTGCCGGGGCATCGTGTAGTCGCGGCAATCATCCCAAAAGGGGCACTCGCGCCCGAAGGCTTCGCATGAATGCTTTTTCATCACGCGGGGCCACACCGTAAGCCCGGCCTGTACCAGCGCCCCCCGCATTCCCAGACCGCCCTCGCAATACTCCCGAACCTCAGCGCTATTGGTCTGCGGGACTTCGATAATCACCTCCCGCGTCTCCTCTTCCCGGTTCACGCCCCGGTAGATCGCCATGGCCGCGCCGGTCATGTGGGCGTATATGCGCCACTGCCAGCTATCCATCAGCCGATTCTTCCATTGCGTATCGAGGGAACCCCCGGTCGTTTTCCAATCGAGGACGAAGGCTTCCCCGGCGTACGCTACGAAGGGCTTGCACGTGCCGCGCAGATGGCCGTGGAGATCCAAGTACCCCTTAATGGGGGCGGTTTGGTTGGGCAGCCCCGTGATGAGCAACTTCTGTTCGGGCTCTTCCAGCGCAAACTCTCGCACGTCCCGCGCTAGATAGTTCTCGCAGAGCGCCCACACAATCCGCTTCGCATCCTCGAATTCCCCTTCCGGGAACTTATCGAGACCGCCCAAAACGGCCTTGGCGACGGCCTCAAAATCGATGCGCTCTTTCAGCTCGTCAAACGTCATTGAATAAGTTGTGAGGCTCCCGCTCCGTAGACTGCCGCCGTATTGCGCTCGACGTCGATAGATACCGTGGTATCCGTAAACTCAATCCAGGCGCGGGGGCACTCGACATTCGGCGTCTGAATGAAACCGGTGTGCCCGACCGTAGCAACCGTGACGTCCGAGACGACAAGCTCTGGCGTGTCTGGGCCGAAGTCAATCGACCAAATCTTTCCTCGGTTGTCTCCCTTGTTGTAGAAAACCCGAACGAAGGGGGCGGCCAACGTGTACGCCATGGCCTAGAGGTTCTTCTCAATCAGCGTGGCCAGCCGTTTGAAGGACAGACGTTCGCTATCGTTCAGGTGAATGGCCCGTTCCACATGATGCTCGACAAGGCGTAGGATCGGATTACCCATCGTGAACCCTGCCCACTCCTGAACGACTATGGGCAAGCTTCCCCAGGAAAACAGCTCCTCGATTTCGTGGGACTCCTTAATCCTCTTGACGCGGATGTACTCGGCGACGAGAACGCCGAGCACGCAGAAGTAATCCTGCTCTTCGTCGCCCATCTCTTTGCGCTTCCGCAACGCGCCCTTGCATTGCTGGTACTTCCCGCTCCGCAACGCCTTCACCCAAATTGCCTTCACATGGGGCTTCATTTTCGGAATGGACTTCGGAATGGATCTCATACACCACCTTTGTTCTTGGGGCCAACCGAGTTCGTAAATGCTCGGTAACCGAGTTTTTCTTGCCCTGGACAATGGCAGTCCACGCGTGCGAGCCAAAGGCTTGGCGATGCACCAACTGATTCCGCCCTAGCGCGTCGTCGAAGGCATACCGTTGGAACAGCAGCTCCTCGCGTTCGCCCATGTAGGGCAACTTCTTGATTTCCATGCGCAGCTCAGTCTTCAAAGACTGGGTTAACGCCGAACGCGAACAGGCTTTCGGCGGGCTCGCAGTCGGCAATAATCACGGTCTGATCGTTCCCCAAGTAGGAGGCCATCTGGTCCACACGCATCTCTACGGCGTCCTTGTCGGGGCTGGCGCAAATGGGGGCAATCTTAATCGCTCCCTGGATCTGATGCACCAGGATCGCTACCCAGATTCGTTCCATCTAGCTCCTGACTCAATGGGGGCCGCTCAATGCCGGGCAATTCCGCCCGCTGAAGGATGCCCCCCAAATCTCCCAAATTCACCGTTACACCCCCCTCACCCGTCCCCAGGCCGATAGTCGGATCGGAGGCCATCTGCTTACTCGCCTCCAGGGCCAACTTCGCCTCAATCGGATCGGCGCTCTCGATACCGCGAACGAAGCGCATGAAGAGGCCCGCCCGGATCGCCTCCCGCTTGATCGCGGCGCTGACATTGCCGACGTCCATCAATTGCTTGATGGCGCGCGACATGTCCTCGCTCGTGTTCAGCGCCCGTACAGTCGTCCCGATGGCTCTCGCGGCGTCCCCAGGCGTTTGCCCATCGGCTAACAGGTCCACAAAGCGCTGGGCCTTGATCCCCACGGCTTGCCCCCGTTTGTGCTTGGGCACCATCTCAATGCCCAGGTCATGCACCGGCATTTCGATCACGTTTTCGCCCCCCGGTTCTACGTCGCGTATCGCGGCTTCAGGGGCTCGACTATCAGGTTTGCCGGGGCGGACCCAGGGCACACTACGGGCCAAATCTTCGTTGTTTTCCATGAATTCTGACGGCGGGGCTTCCTCTTAATTGTAGCCGTCGTCCTCATGCGCCCATGTCATAAGCTTGGGCACTCCAAAGACAAACATCGCGACTAGCAACGGGATTCCAATAACCGGAAGGATGACAACTATCCATACCAAACCAAGGATTCCCATAGTCAGCGCTAGCACCGCCGCTAGCACTGTATTCCACCACCGAAACGCTGCCCAGTACTGTTTCACGTGAGCCCCAAAATCTCCTTCTCTCGCTCAGTCAACTTGTTCAACGCTCGCGTTCGAATCGCCCGCGCGTTCTCTTGTTCCAGCCGCTTGCGATCCTCGGTCTTGTGGTTGATCCACCACTCAATCGTGGTATCGGGAATGCCTACCGTAGCCTCCAGGACCGTGCAACAATCGCACAACATCGCCGTAAGCTTGTGGCCGCGTTCCTTGAGATTGGCGATCTGGTTACGCTCGTCATCGGCCTGATAGTCATAACAGGGCACGTTCGGTCACCTCCACGTCAATCGTCGGGGGCAGACTCGGGTCCACGTCCTTGGGATCTTGCGGCCCCAGAAAGTCGGTGGACGGCCCTAGATGCTGGGCATAACCACTGGCGATGATACGGCGTTTCACCAGCTCATACCAATCGGGGCTGACGAAGATGTGTTGCAGATAATGCGCCCCGTTCCGAGTCTTCGGGGGGCTCCAAACCAAGTCGAGATTCCCCGTATCCTTGTCCACCCATCGGTAGGCCAGACAGCCCTCAATCGTCTCCCCGATCTTCAACCCCTGCCACGTCAACACCCAGGACAACGTGAAGCGCAACAGCTTCTCGCGGCCCCGGCTGTTCTTGCGATGCACGAAGCGGGGCGAACTAATCTGACTGATGAAAAACCCTTCACCCTGGGGGGCTGCGAACTTGTCCCTCGGGTCACCCATTATGAACTTGCTCCACGAGCGCGGCGCATCTGGGGCACAACCCAAAGTGTTCGATCACGTCCACCGACTTGGGGGCCGGTCGTTCGCCCTTTTGCCACGCCCAATAATCACGCGCTGGCACGCGTACGCTGTAGGGATCGTCGCAGGCTCGACAGTCCCCCTCAACCACTACGAACTGTAATTGACTCACGCTGCTATGGCTTCGGGAATCAGCTTGGCGATGGACTTGGCGCTATACGTCAAGGTTCCGATGGCTCCTTCCAGGGGCAACAAAGCCAGCTCCGGGAACGCCTCATGCAAAGCTTGGTAGATCGCTTCCGCCGTTTTCCGAGACACAAAAAGAATGTTGAAATACCGCTTGGTTCCGGGATTAAAGCGCGCCGGGGGCGTCAGTTTACCCTGAATCACCCGCAGACCGGCGATGACAGCCCCAAATCCGCACGCGTCGTTTTTCACGTACGCGTTGAACGTGTAGTGCTCGGGTCCGAGCTGCTTTAGGCTGCCACAGATGGCGAAGATATCCTTCTCTATCGCCGCCTGAAACGCCCGCCTTACTTCCGCATCCATGAGTCGATCATAAGGGAAACCGACCTCCCGAGTCCAGGAAGTCGTATAAGTTTCTTATGGCCTTTTTGTTAAACTTTCCTAAGGAAACGGGGCGGGTCGAAGGAACGAAGGCGAAGGAGCACCCTTATAATTTAAAGGGAGTGCTCGTTATAAGGGAGGCCCCTTAAATGCGCGTGCTATATATTTAATTTACCGCCCGCCCTTGGGGGCCTTGAACGGCCCATTAAGGGGGCGGTTATAGGAGTCCTTGAGGAGGTTCAATCTCAACCGGTTGTTCGGTGGGAGCGCAGTAATGCTTCATCACCCAGTTCACCGCGTTACGATGCATTGCTACCGCCTCTTCCCAAGTTGACACGCGGCCATCCATTTCGTTTCCGTCGAAGGCGGCATCGCCCGGTTGATAATCGGGAAGCTCACGGATCGCCGAAGACAAGAAGGTCATCGTTTCAAAAAGGATAGGTGGCCCCCCTAAAAAGGCGTGGTCCATACCAAGGAAAACAGTCGAGACCTCGAAGGGGCCGATTCTCGTCAGAGCGACATGGCGCGGGCCATTCTCCAACGAAACGGCCCAGTCGAACATAGATGCGGGAATAGGTTTGCGATTCTGGAGGATGTAATAAAGAGGGCGTCCTTTAATCCGGCTAACTGAAAGTGCCGAAGGAAGGTTCTTCGCGAGATCCTTGCGAAACTGTTCGATTTGTTTCTCGTCCAACAAGCCTAGTGTACCGTGCTCTTCGGCGGCTTAGGCCAGTAGCCGGGCATCTCGAAATCACCGACTATGGTATCCATCCATTGCCGCAAGGGACAATGTACATGATGCGCCTCACCCGGCGTCTGTTGGTTCAGTGGGATGGCACAACCAATGCAGCTACCGCGAAAAACGCTCAACATTAGAACCATCTTCAGCATCTCTTTATGCTTGTACCGTATCTCGACAACGGAATCTGCGATACCCCTTCGCAGGGCGATTTGTAGTATCAACATGCTCGTCGCATAACCAAGCCCCATCCAAGTAAGAATTGGGAGCAAAGTGCGCGGCAATACGATCACAAGAAACGCTGAGCCAAAACCATAGTAAAGGGGGAAGCTTGCGGGTGAACGGAACCAATGGATAACCTTCCTACCCAGACCCCTGAAATCAGGCATTGCGATACCCCCAAATGCGGGTGGCCATCTGCGCCCCCCCTTGAGTCAAAACCCCAGGAACTTTTCTCGTAATTGCTACTGGAAAAATCCCTCACAAGGGAGTATCATACATCATTGATGACAGGGGTACCAGAAGTTTTAACCGGAGCTGAAGGGGCGGTTCAGATTTATCGCCTCACGGCCCTTGCCATAACGCGCCTGTTGGCCGATTCTGAGCTGATACAATCTGACTCTGCCTGCCAACTGCTGGAAACACTCCATAATTTGCACCATGCTGCCGCGCGTTTAGCCTTCTACATTGCAACAATGGCGCGAGAGCAGCCCGATCTATACGCTAAGTTCGTGGTCGCTATGAAGCGAGAAGGGACCAACGAATGAAAACGACAATTCCCGGTTGTACGCTAGAATACCAACAGGAACGGGGCGTCCTGTACATCTTCAACGGCCCCCATTGCGTCTTACGCATCTCGGGACTTTTGCCCGGCGTTGTGCCCCCGGATAATCTAAGATGCCCCGGCGAAAGCATGATCGCCAACATCGAATTACATGCTACCGCCCAAGTTGTAGGGCGTGATTGCGCCGCAAGAGCCATCGAAGGAAGTATTTCGTGAAAGGAGCGCTACACATGATCCGCATGACAAAACATTCACCAACGGGACCGCTCCGCTATCCGAAGCCCCCGACCCGACCGAAGCTGCCGCCCCGAAAGCGATAAGAGTGAAATAATTTCCCTTCAAGGCTCTCGTGATGAATCGAGTCAATCATGGCCACGCAAAAGAACGATCCCGAACAGGGACAATGGTGGTACTTGAGTTTCGGCGACGGAGGCTTTCATGGGGCTTGCGTTGTGCGGGGCAGGGACCTAATTGATGCTGTGATCAATTCTCGCACTTTAGGATGTCACCCAGAAGGCCAAGTTAAGGTGGTAGGAGGCCCCATTCCAGAGGACTTGTTCGGCCCTGAACTTCGAAATCGCCAACTACGCTACGAAGAGATTATTCAGATGCTTCCCGCCATCGAACTAAACCAGCAAGAACTGTGGAAGCGGCTAGCGGATTTATCCCCAGCACCAGAAGAAAGGACAGAAACGAATGAGTAGATCGACGGCCACAGAAACGGCTCCTGTTGTAGAGAGCGCAACGGAGTCATTGAGGGCGACAATTGCGCGCCTCAGGGAACTTGATCAGGAGCGCCAACAACTTCATGACCAGTTGGTAGCGGATGCCACCCAGCGAATGAATCAAGCTGTCAATGAATTGAAGGAGCTGGGGCAGGAAGTGTACATACAGCACGGCCCCCTGCCTACCGTGGAAGTGCCCTCAGTAATCGAGGGCGGCCCCGTCAATGGCGCGACAGAGGCCCCCACCGTGGAAGAGCGGCCCCACGGACCCCGCGCATGCGCCTACTGCGGCTTTGCGACCGATCCTCCGCATGATCATAGGAAGCATCGCGGGCAATACACCAAAAAGCCGTTCACCAAGACCGAGCTGGCCAGCAAGGGGCTGACGCGCATACCATGATGCCGCCCACCGATACGGAGATTGAGGCCGCGTATAACAAGATCACCCAGCGCGGCCCCAACGCCCCGTGGGTGGACACGTTGGCGGCTGTGTGCGTTCAGAGTCGGCATATCCAAAACGTCATTTACCGACAGGCGCGGTTTCTGCAACGCATGCTAAAGCTACCAGCGGGACAGGAAGATACCATCATCCACGTTCTCACTGGTGTGTATTGTCATGCGATGGATTTAACGCTCAGCGTTGCCGAAGAGGTACGCCCCCGACCGGCCTTTTTCACCTATACGATTTACAAGCATCCCCGAGACTACCCCGATAAGTATGTTGCCCGCGCGTTCCACGTCGATCAGCCGTTAGGTATTATGGGAATTGGGGATTCGCTGGAAGCCGTGCGGGACATGTTGCCCCCAGGACTGACGTTGATCGGACGTCGCCCGGAGGATGAGCCCCAAATTGTAGAGACATGGGTATGACCAAAGAGCAATTGCTAGAACACGGGCACCGGTTCATGCGCCGACAGATCCATAAGGCCACCGGCAAGCCGGATTTTGCGCTCATCAACGGGGATCATATTGAGGTGGAGCCCCTTCCCGATGCGGCTGGCCCCCTGATGGAACACAGCAGAGGCAAACGGGCATTCTTTCAGGCTCTTCGGGATTATGTGGCTGAGTCGGAGGCCGATGGTTGTCTCTTTGCATGTGAGATGTGGTTCGGTACGGGGACCGAGGAAGGGAACAAACATTGGGAGGAACTGGCCAAAATTAGCATTGCCGAGGCAATGCGTCGGGGCTGGTGTACGCGTGCCGAAGGAATGTGCGTTGCCGCGCAAACATCGGAGCACGTCTATCTGTTGAAAGAGGCGTTTCGGCGGGCAGGCGGGCAGATGATCTTTGACGGGAAACGACAGGTTGACTACATACCGCAAGATGAGTTCGACAGCACGTTCAAAATGTATGCAAAGAAGGTCTCGTACCCTGGGATCGTCCTCGTGTGCGGTAGGTGGAGCATGTTCGAAGCGCCAGCCCCGGAAGGCGTGGAGATTCATGCCTGTGACCAATGTACTGCGCCCATCCTCGTTAGCCCTGACAAGGCCGCACGACTTGAGAAGGCGGAAGCCGATGGGATAAAGGCGTTCGAATTTTGTAATTTCTGCGCGCTTGCGTTACTGAAGAGGCTCAAAGACGCGGGGATGAGTATGGGCGTATCCATCGATGCCTTGCCCAAAGATGGGCCTGACTTAACCCCCGAATCGCGAGAACTGAAAGACTTAGTTGATCAATTGCCCATTGTTGATCCAAAATGGGAGTAATTTCGGGGGATTGACACGTCCAAATTGGTGGTGTAGCCTTATAGCGTTTCCATTTCCTTTCAGCGAGGAGACCTGATGTTAGCTACACGCAGGGAAATTTTGCAACGAATTCCGGCGCTGGGCTTCGGCCTTGCCGCCACAAACAGCGTCGTCTGGGGCACGAAAAGCGCGGTGGATCTGGATAAGGCCAAGAAAGTGTTCAAGGGCCTCCACGATTTTCGGCACCACTACTACCACAAGACCCTCCAAGACTCCCACCTCCGTCAATTCGTTCGGGACGCGCAGGACTTTTCCGATGACGCGCGGCGCAATGGCGTGGCCACCGAGTTCAATAGCTGGCTGCCCGGCAATCACGACAAAATCATCAACCTGAATCCGCCCCGCAAGGATCTGGGGGGATTTCACCGGATCGTGTCGCCCCATGGCATCGGAGTGAGCCGCAAGTTTGCCGAGCATCTGAGCGCCTACCCCGCCGACAAGCGCGGCGTCGATATTGCCCCGCTTCTCAAGCACGGATGGAGCACGCTCGACGCCTGTATTGGCGTCATTGAAGCCAAGCGCAAACAGGTTGCCTTGGCCATGGCGAAGCGTCAAGGGGCGCAGTACGCCATCTATACGCCCTCGGATCGTCCGATGTTTCGCACCGTCCAAACAACGACGGGTTCCATGGTCTGTACACCGATCCCCGATGGCGGCCCCAACGCGTTCACGTGCGTGCCGTTCATCGGCCCCGTCGATAGCAGCGGCACTGGTGTAGATGCTAGCGGTACGCTAACCTGGACGCAGGTGGATGCGATCATGGCCAATACCATCTCAGCTATGATGATGTTGTCGGGAGCGGCTTGGGGCATCGGGGGATATATGGTCGGCACGACGCCGGGTTGCCCCGCATGTGGCGCGGCTGGGGCGTTGATGGCCATCGGCGGGGCCGTCCTTGGAGCGGTCGGCGGGTTCATGAACCTCATGTTCGGTGGCTCCGGGGGCGCATCCATCGTTACGAAGGATGATATGGAGTGGTACGATGACTTCGATTACTACATGGACACAGAATATTGTTAGTAGCCTCCCCTGGTGGTTCGGCGCGGTGACCTTGTTTGCGCTACTCGTGCTGGACGGCTACATGTTCGCGAAATGGGGCGTTCGTTGGCAAACGCTAGCGCCGCTTGCTTTGACGGTGGGGGCAGTCATCAAGCTGTGGCCCCAGTCGCCCCGCAAGAAGCCGGAACCCAAGATTCAGGCTTGATTCCTAGGGTCCGGTGGGTCAGAGGGGGGTTGATCGTCTGCATCACCCCCTTTTGAGTTTCGGTTGAGTCTAGGGATTGGTCCAGCTTGGAATGCCGTAATGGTTGAGGAACGCAATGAGCGCTATTGTCCACAGAATGACGGCTCCCACCACAAGTAGCCGCTGGTACACGGTGAGCTTTTTTGGGGCTATCCGCTCGACGAAGGCCCGGAGCGGGCAGGGAGCCCCTTCAGCGTGCCCCGTGAACCCCAGGCTGACAGCGCGGCTGAACCACTCTTCCGGCACCTTGGGCGCGGAGAATCTGCACGAATCGCATTGAACCTGCATATGCCCCATATCGACAGTTTAAAACAAAAACTTCACGTCGGGCGTGCGGTTGAAGTGAGGACCGATGGGGGCCGTGGTTGGGTTACTGGCGTAGTGGACGTGATGTCGCCGAATGGCCGGTCTCTCTTGTTGACGCTAGAAGAGACGTTGGGCGTTGGGGAGTTTGTCATTTCGCCAGAAGGCGTTGTTTTAATGTTGATCGAAATCGATGGCGCGTACCGCGATCTCCAAACCACCCGTATCGTGGAACTGAGGCTCAAGACATGATCCGGCTCCTGTGGTTCGTCCTGGTGTGCCCCCTGATGGCCCAGACCAAGCTGGCCCCCGATCAAGTAGCCCGCCTCCAGGGCCAGATCAGTTCCGGCAGTTGGAATATCCAGTACATCGTGCGGAGCGCAGCCGGGCCAATCGTGATCTGGAATCGCCAGGGCGGCGTAGCGATTGATCAAGTGGCGGGCGTCGATGAGGTGCAATTCATAGAGACCCCATATCTTGCCACGCGGGCAAATCCATGGACCGCCCCGGTAAGTGGTATTCGGTTCTTGTGGTTGAATTTCTGTACCTTTGGCCTTGGCCCCCGCGTAGTTGAAGTGAATGGCGTTCAAGTCCCCGTTGTAGAACACGCCCCCAATTGGCTGGAGATTCCCAGGTTGAATCGTGGGGATCGTGTAGCCGTCTATTACCAATAGCCTGTAATTCATCTGATTTTGGTATATAATGCCTGTGGCGCGTTTACCGATGCGCCAGAAAGGATACCAATTGAAGAAACGTCTACTGCTTCTTCTCATCGTGATCGCGGCTTCCGGCGTTGTCAGCCTGTCGTCGTATGATGGTATGCCGTGGCCGAAGTGTTTCCCGTGCCCCGAACAGGGCGCTTGTCCCGACCAGAGCTGCTACGGCTGCCATGTGACTTGCCC
>Ga0075424_100000417_pt1 | contig 32543 bp, 25 predicted proteins | sample SoiMethybrSBSTD3_FD_75301 | JGI IMG/M metagenome (GOLD analysis project Ga0075424, IMG submission 75301) | Bulk soil microbial communities from a Populus tree surrounding site in Tennessee, USA - Soil MetaG P. TD hybrid SBSTD3 | ecosystem: Environmental > Terrestrial > Soil > Tree plantation... | reverse complement strand
CTGGCGGTGAGGCAGGGATTCGAACCCTGGGTACAGGTTTAAGCCCGTACAACGGTTTAGCAAACCGCCGCCTTCAGCCTCTCGGCCACCTCACCGCGCACCCGCAAGTGTACGCCACACAGGCACTTACGCAGAAGTCAAAAGCGCAACCGGTGCGAAAGCAAACCGCGCTCAAACCGTCGCCTTTGCCGGCAAGTCCAACGACACGAGCGCGTTGTGCCGTCCGATCGGTCCGCGGTTTGGGCACAGTCGATGGGGCACAGTTTCGGGCACATCTCGCGAATTCTCCGGTCGACTTGTTGAAGAAACGGAAGGAAAACGATCGAAGGCGACGGTTTCTTTGACCGCCGCCCGCTTGATTCCCATACGCGTACGGTGAAGATTGCCCTGTGTCGGGCGTCCCTGAAAGTACTCTGCTTCGACAAACTTGTCCCAGCAGATCTAGATAGAGCTGCGGTTCTCCGCGGACTGACGGTCGAGGAGACCGCAGATCTCTTTGAAGGTCGCGCGCCAGCCGGTCATGCGCGACTGGAAGCGTCGAGGCCGCGCACGCGATAGGCGCCGCTGACGCTGTGACTTTTCAGCCGCGCTTCGCGCATTGGGAAGAGAGACATCCCTTACGTGATATGAGCATCGAAGCCCGCCTGGCAGTGATGAACTTCTTGCAGTTCTTCGTTTGGGGTTCGTGGCTGATTTCCCTCGGTGCTTACATGATTGGCAGTCTCGGCTTCAGTGGCAGCCAAGTCGGCAGCATCTACGCGACGATGGGGCTCGGATCGCTCGTGATGCCAGGGTTGGCGGGAATCGTTGCCGATCGCTGGGCGAACGCAGAGCGCGTCTATGGCATCTGTCACCTGGTCGGCGCGGGCCTCCTGCTCTGGGCCTCGGCTGTCGAGAAATTCGACTCGTTATACCTGATCATGCTACTGAACGCGCTCGTCTACATGCCAACCATCGCGCTCAACAACGCCGTGTCGTACAACGTTCTTACACAGCGTGGCCTCAACATCGTCCAGACATTTCCGCCGATTCGCGTCTGGGGTACCGTCGGTTTCATTGCCGCCATGTGGATGGTGGATCTTGTCGGCTGGAGCAGGACCGCGCTCCAGCTGTACGCCGGTGCGGGCGCCGCGCTCTTCCTCGGCGCGTACGCATTCACGATGCCCCAATGCCCACCCACGAGACAGCATGGAGCCCGCAGCGTGATCTCGACACTTGGACTAGACGCCGTTGTGCTGTTCCGGCGTCAGCAGATGGCCGTCTTCTTCGTCTTCGCGATGCTACTTGGTGCGGCGCTCCAGATCACCAATGCTTTCGGTGGTGCATTCCTTGATGATTTCAACGGTACCTATCCCGGCAGTTTCGGCGTGACGCATCCGAACCTGCTGTTATCGATCTCGCAGATCTCGGAAACGCTGTTCGTCCTGACTATCCCGTTTTTTCTTCAGCGGTTCGGGATCAAGAAGATCATGCTGATAAGCATCTTCGCGTGGGTGTTCCGCTTCGGCCTATTCGCAGGCGGCAATCCAGGCGCACGACTGTGGATGCTGGTGCTGTCGATGATTATCTATGGCATGGCCTTCGACTTCTTCAACATCTCGGGTTCGCTGTTCGTGGACCGCGAATCTGACTCGACCATCAGAGCAAGCGCTCAGGGACTCTTCATGATCATGACGAATGGCCTCGGCGCGTTCCTTGGCGGAATGACGAGCGGCTGGGTCGTCGATCACTTTACCGTGAACGGTGTGAAGGAATGGACCAGTATCTGGCTGGCTTTTGCCGGTTACGCGCTGATCCTCGGCGTGATCTTTCCGATCGTCTTCAGGTGCCGGCACGATCCCGAACAAGCGACGCCCGGGCGAGCCTGAGTGAACACGAGACTCTTCGCGTCGTCGGAGCTCGGACAACAGTCTGCGGTTCCTCGTGTCGAGAATCGCAAAAAGCGCTCAGGAAGGGCGGCCGACGTCGTGCTCGGCTCGGTCACCACCTTATGGGGGCGATGCGGCAAGAATGAGCGCCATCGTCGCCCAGCAACTGCCGGCGAACGAAATGAATTGAAACTTGCCATGCGGAAAGCCGCTCTCGAAATACGGATTCTGCGGAGCCGCGCGCGTGTACACGAGCCATGAGCCGTCCGGCTCTTGCGTTCTGAGGAGATAGTCGACACCCCGCTGATAAGCAGGATCGCTGACGGGCAGTCCCGTTTCATGCAGCGCGACCATCACCAAACCAGTGATGTAAGCGTCGCTGTTCATGCCCCGCAGCTGCGTCCAGCCGCCATCGGCGTTTTGTTCTTTCGTCAGCGCGGCGGCGGCGCGCATGACGACCGCTCGGTCGGCGCCGCTCCAATGAAGTCCCAGCAGGCGAAATGCTTCATCGTGCGTTTCCGTCGCGTTGTTCGCCATCAGCCAGTGTCTTGCCCGATCGACGTGGGAGGTCATTTCAGACCGCTGATCGGGAGGACCGTACGCTTGGAGCACGCGGGCTGCCGAGGCCGTGACCACGAAGGAACTCCCACTGATCGGCACGCGCGGCGGACCGGGGTTCCACCGGCCATCCGGGAACTGCAGGCTGGCCAGCGCGCCGGCCATGGCTTCTCGCGGCGCGTCGCGCGCGACGCCCGCCTCCGCGAAATGATGATTGATCCACGCCAAGTCGAAAGCGGGCTGCGGAGTAGTCTGGTTCTGCGGTCGCTCGGCGTTGGCCGCCGCACCGCGGCCGCGCCGCACGGCCGCCAGCGTCTCGTCGACCGCAAATCCACGCTGACGCGCAAGCGCCGTCAGCCGATCAATCAGCGGCCTGTGGTGGCACGCTCCGCACTGCGCACGCTCGACCCAGCTGGCCGCGCCGCGCTGCAGCAGAGCAAGGCTCTTTTCGATCGCTGCTCGTGCGCTGGGCGGCGTTTCCCTCGAGGGGGAAGTTGCAGCGGCGCCTCTCGTACGAAGCAGAGCAACGATGTTGTCGTGTCCCTTTGCAACGGCGACCGTCACGGGTGACCGACCACTCGAGTCGGTCACGTCGATCGACGCGCCGGCATCGAGCAACGCGCGAACGACGTCGGCGCGTCCCGTTCGGGCGGCCCAGATGAGCGACGTCCGGCCAGCGTTGTCGCGTTGGTTGACGTCGGCACCGTTCCTCAGCAACAGCTTCACCGCATCAAGCGATCCGATGCGAACGGCTCCCATCAGCGGAGTATCGCCCTGCGTGTCCTGGACGCGAACGTTCGCTCCCGCGTCGATGAGCAGATCCATCACGCCCACGTGACCGCCTTCCGAGGCGATCAACAGCGCCGTGCCACCACTGCCGGCCTGAATCGGGATGTCGACCGGCAACCCCCGCCGGAGCAGCTCACGCGTGGCGACGACGTTGTTCATCGCCGCTGTCGTGGTGAGTCGTCGCCCACCCCGGCCGTCTTTCGGCAAAGCCGGAATCCTTTTCAGGAGAAGTCGCAACGCCTCGTTGTTGCCCGCCACGACTGCCACTTCCCACGGTTCAAGAAACGGCGGCGGGCCCTGATCGTCGGGCTCGCGCGGATCGGCGCCGCTCGCGAGTAGTCGTCTGACGGTTGTGAGGTCGCCGTTCCAGATCGCCTGCGCAAGAGACGAGCGAGAGGATGGCGGGCCGGCTGCAGGCGATTGGCCCTGGAGACTGTCGGAAACCGCGACCGAGACCAGAATGATTGACGCCAATTGGATGGTTGCCGCGCCGCGCATGGATCGCCTCCCGTTGGTGCATGCGGGAAACGGCCGCAACAAGTATCAGACAGTCGCGGGAGGGTTTTCGCCCTTCATTTCGGCAAGAAGCCAGGCGCGCGCGAAGTTCCAGTCGCGGATCACCGTCAGGCGCGACACACCAAGGACTTCGGCGGTCTCTTCGACGGAAAGGCCGCCGAAAAATCGGAGTTCAACGACGGATCCCTTGCGCGGTTGAAGCGCCGCAAGGCGCGTGAGCGCCTCTTCGAGCGCAAGCAGCTGTTCGCTTTTAGATGGCGCCACAATCGCCGATTCGTCGAGCGGCTCCATCAGCGCGTCGCCGCCACGCCGCTGGTAGCCGCGACTCCGGGCGTAGTCGACGAGAATCTGACGCATGATTCGTGCGCACATGCCGAAGAAGTGCGCGCGGTTCTTGAAATGCGCACGCTTCCAGTCGACAAGCCGCATGTACGCCTCGTTCACCAAGGCATTGGTTTGCAACGTGTGGTCGGGGCGTTCCCGTTGCATCTGCCGATGCGCGAGACGCCGCAATTCGTTGTGCACGATCGGCCAGAGTGCATCGTGAGCGGTGCGGTCGCCCTCGCTCCAGGCCTGCAACAACATCGTGACGTCGGACGCGCCATTCATGGCAGGACTCGGCGGCAGATTAGCACTTGCGCTTCAATGGAGCGGCACTGTGCGACTCAGATGCGCTAAGCTGTCCGACGCCGCGTCAGAGCAGCTGAGCCGTAAGTCCCATGACGGCCGATCGACTCACACAGATCGAGGTCGTATACCACGAGGCGCGCGAACGCCGTGGCGAAGACCGATCACGTTTTCTCGATGAACTTTGCGGCGCAGATGGCTTGCTGCGTGCGCACGTCGAGACGCTGCTCCGCCAGGACTCGAGTGCCGATAGTCTCCTGGATCGTCCCGCGATTGAGGCCGTACTGCAATCGCCGCCTCCGAGGTTAACTGGAACTGCCATCGGCGCTTACGAGGTTCTCGAATTGGTCGGAGCGGGCGGGATGGGCGAGGTGTATCGCGCCCGCGACAGAGTGCTCAATCGCGACGTCGCGCTCAAAACGTTCTCGCCGATGTTCGCCGATCCCGACGGCCGGGCGATGTTCCGGCGCGAAGCGCAGGTGCTCGCCTCGTTGAACCATCCCAATATCGCGGCCATCTACGGGTTCGAAGAAGCGCACGGCGTGCACCTGCTGGTTCTGGAACTCGTCGAGGGACTGACCCTCGCGGACCGCATTGCCAAAGGGCCGATCGCGATCGACGAGGCGTTGCCGATCGCCCGTCAAGTCGTCGAAGCGCTCGAAGCCGCACACGGACGGGGGATCATTCATCGCGATTTGAAGCCGGCCAATATCAAAGTACGGCCAGACGGTACGGTCAAGATCCTGGATTTCGGGCTCGCAAAAGCGTTCGGTTCAGCCGTCTCCGCGGTTGGAATGCCGAATGAGTCACCGCTGATGGACGCAGGCCTGTCGGCCGCAACTGGCACGATAGTCGGTACCGCCGCCTACATGAGTCCCGAGCAGGTGAAAGGCGGCGACGTCGATAAACGCAGCGACGTGTGGGCATTCGGATGCGTGCTGTACGAGATGGTGACGGGTAAGCCGGCCTTTAGACGCGAGGATGTTGACGCCACCCTGTCAGCAGTTCTTCACGATACGCCGGACTGGGCGTTATGGCCGCACAATGTCCCACCGAGTGTCCGTGAACTCGCCGACGGCTGCCTCGAAAAAGATCGCAAGCAGCGCATCGCCGACATCTCCACTGCTCGCTTCTTGATGAACGAGCGCCGCACGGTCGCCACTGCGTTGCCATTGACCTCAGGACCGCAGCGCCGTTGGCGCCACTTTCCGCTCTTTGCGGCGGTGCTGTTACTCGCGACCATCAGCAGTCTCGCCGTCTGGAGAGCAAGGCTTACCACGAACGAACCGGTGGTGGGCGTCACACGGTTTTCGATCTCGCTTCCGGACGATCAGCAATTCACGAACGCCGGGCGGCCACTGCTGTCAATTTCACCGGACGGGACGCAAATCGTGTACGTCGCGAACCAGCGTCTCTATCTCCGCCGGATGTCAGACGCGGAGGCGAGGCCGATTCCGGGAAGCGAAACCGCCGCAGCCGTGACGAGCCCCGTCTTCTCGCCCGACGGCCGCTACATCGCGTTCTGGTCAGCAAGCGATCACACTCTGAAGAGAATCGCCGTCACGGGCGGTACGGCGTCGATGATCTGTCAGGCCGCGCCGCTCTTTGGCATGTCGTGGGGTCCGGACGGGATTCTGTTTGGTCAGGCGGGCAAAGGCATCATGCGCGTGCAATCGGACGGCGGGTTGCCGGAGCTTCTCGTCGATGTGAACGCTGGTGAGCTCGCCGCCGATCCACAGTCGCTTCCGGGCAATCGCGGGACCCTGTTCACTCTCAGGCCCGAAGGTCGCGGCGGCCTGGAACTGTGGGATCAGGCGCGAATCGTGGTGCGCACGTCGAACGGCAGCGAGCCGAAGACGATCATCGAAGGGGCAAGCGGCGGCCGATACCTGAGCACGGGGCACATCGTCTACGCGGTTGAGGGACGCCTCTACGCGGTCGCCTTCGATCTGCGTCAGTTAACCGTGCAGGGCCGGCCGGTACCGGTGCTCGAAGGGGTCGCTCGGAGCGCTAACACCCCAGTGATTCAATTCGGTGTGTCGAACACAGGGTCACTGGTCTACATCCCCGGCCCAGCAGCGACGTCAGCGCGCCCGCAATTCAATCTCGCGACCCTGGATGAAACAGGGAAAACAAGCGTGCTGAAGCTTCCGCCTGGCACGTACGAGTCACCGAGGGTTTCACCCGACGGTACTCAACTCGCCGTAAGCGTCGGTGATTACAGAGAGGCGGACATCTGGATCTATGACCTGTCTGGCACCAGCGCCATGCGCCGGCTCACATTCGGCGGAACGAATCGGTTCCCGGTGTGGTCGGCGGACGGACGGTACGTGGCATTCCAATCCGATCGCGAGGGGGATCGGGCCGTCTTCTGGCAGCGTGCGGATGTCAGTGGCAACATGGCGGAACGGCTCACTCGAGCCGAGTCCGGATCCTCGCACCTCCCCGAGTCATGGTCGCGACAGCATGACGCATTCACGTATAGCGTTTTCTCGGACAGTTCCGGCCGCTTCACCCTCTCCTCGTTCTCGCTCCGTGATAAACAATCCCACGTTCTCCAGGGAATACAGTCGACTCTGCCACTCGCATCGGAATTCTCACCAGACGGCCGATGGCTCTCATACAGCATGAGCGAAGCGCGGGTCGGCACGGCACAGGCCACAGCGTTCGTGGAACCATTTCCTCCCACAGGCGCCAAGTTTCAGATCTCCGAGACGCGACGAGGTTTTCACCCGGTGTGGTTGCCAGACGGCAAACGCCTGTCGTATTCGACGGGCATCGGGCCTGACGGGCCTCAGTGGGTGACGGCTCGGCTCGCGCTGGGACCGCAATTCGCCGTTGGCAGCGTGGTCAAGATTCCTAACGGTGGTTTGCTCGACAGTGTGCCTTTCGCTCCTATGAACGAACGCAATTACGACGTCACACCCGATGGACGACGCATCGGCTTGTTTCACGCGGATGCCGCGGCAACGGCACCACCGACCGTGATCAACGTGGTTCTCGATTGGTTCGATGAACTGCGGCAGCGAACTGCCGTGCACACGCCCTGATACTTTTCCGTCCTCCATCCCGCATTGTCGGACAGGGGGCGACGCCGCAACGGCAGCGCGCGCCGACGGGGGGGCATGTCTCTACGCGTGAGTTCACGATTCGTCACGGCGTTGTTCATCCTAGCGACCTCCTGTTCACTGGCCACTGTCGCGGCGACGAAGCACGTATTGCTGGTCGTCCTCACTCACGGCGACGACGACGTGTCGATCGCGCCGCTGATGGCCCGGTACGCCGCGGAAGGTCACACCGTCTACTACGCGATGTTCACGGGGGTTCAGGATCTCGCGGGCCAGGAGGGCTCACCTGCGCGAGGGGAAGCGCTGTGCGCGTCGAAGGCCCTCGGCGTCCGCGACACCTTCATCATGCGCGGCCCAGCCGGCGAAGGATTCGACGCGATCGCGGCAATTGCCGGACGCCTGGTCGCGATCGTCGATCAGATGAAACCTGACGTGATCGTGACATGGGGACCAGACGGGCTGACCGGTCACCCGCGCCACATCCTGGTCAGCAATGTCGTGACGCGGGTATTTCAGCAGCGCCGGCTGCTCGCATTCGCTCCCCGCAAGCTGTATTACATCGCGTTCCCCGAATCGCGCTATCCAGGAAAACCCGACTTCAGTCGGATCACCGATGAAGCATTCGGGACCGTGACCGACGACCTGATCACGACCACCGTGGACGGACGGCGTTTTTTGGGGCAGACCAACGCCGCGATTACGTGTCACACGCTCCCGCAAGGTGGCTATGACACCAACTCGCAGTGGCAGCAAGCCTGGCTGGATCACACGAGCAAGACACTCCGGGGCATGGTGTTTCTGCGCCGCGTATTTCCCGCCGTCGGTCAGCGCGAAACGGACATCTTCGGCGGTTTATAGAAGCCGCGACAGTGACGTCTCGACTCCCTGGGACTTTCGCGTGGCGCTTTTCGCATACCAGTTCGAGCGCAACCACGCGTGACCGCCGTTCCTTCAACGGCCGCGAGCGCGCGCACGAAATCGTGCGAGCGACGCCGGTGAGCTGCGAAGGCATCCGCTGGCCACGAACGCCGCATGACGGATCGGTTCGCCAGCACGTTGCAGGAATGCGCCCGCGTCAAGCAGTGCCGGAACGAAGAGTCCTCTGAGGACATCGAGCTCTTTCGCCGTGAAAGGTCCCTTGCTCCCGAGGTACGCCCGCAGCGAATCAAATGAAGACATGAAACATGCCTTAGGAGGACGTCGTGCACATGTTCCGCGCTCAAGAAGCGATCCACATCCTGCTGACCATGGCCAGTCTATGTGCAGTCCTGATCGTGGGCGTCATGGCGAGCTACCCTTCCGCGCAAGACAAGACTTCAGCCTTGGTCGTGCGGGTGGCGACGTTTGCGGTCGAACAGGGAAGGCTCGACGATTATCGCGATTTCATCGAGCACCATCTCTTTCCCACCCTGCGGGGCGTTCCCGGTTATGTGGGCACATTTCTCGGTCGCGATCCGAACAGCGGCCAGCTGATCTCAATGAGCTTTTGGCGCAGCGAAGCCGATGCTGTGGCGGGAGAACAGGCCGTCGGTCGCGCCATAGGCGCGTTGCCTCAAGGCTCTGCGCCACGACCATCCAACGTGGCAAAGTTCGTCATCGAGTACCGTGACATCAAAGAACCGCTCACGAACAAGGACTAGCCCATCCTGGAGCAGACGCGTGCCGCCATTTCGTGTCACACGGTGGTGCACGGTGGCAATGCGACGAACGCGCAGTGGCGGCAAGCCTGGATCGAGCACACCAGCAAGACGCTCGACGGGACGGTCTTTCTGCGCCGCGTGTTCCCTGCTGTGGGTCAGCGCGAAACGGACATCTTCGGCGGTTTATAGAAGCCGCGGCAGTTACGTCTCGACTCCCTGGGACTTTCGCGTGGCGCTTTTCGCATAACTGTTCGAGCGCAACCACGCGTGACCACCGTTCCGTCAACGGCCGCGAGCGCGAGCGCACGAAATCATGCGAGTGACGCCGGTGATTGTCATCGCTGCGCTGTGCCTGACGAGCCTCCCCGACGCCGACAGTCAGGAGCCGTTGCCGGCGCGTCAACCAGCCACGCCCTCCGTGGCACCACTCACCGCGGCGGTCCTGAGACGCGACCTGAGTGCGTTGCGGCGCTTGCTGGAGGCCGGGCAGGACCCCAACCAGAAAGACGATCAGGGCTTCTCTCCATGGATGTGGGCGAACCAGTTCGAAGAAAACGCGGCGCTCATACTCCTGCTCGCAAAAGTTCCCAGGATTTCGGACGACGACGCGGCGACCCGGCGACAACTGGCGGTTGCCGCGAGCCTCGACAACCATGTCGCGATCCGCGCACTGCTCGCAAAGGGCGTCCCCGCCGACTCGCCAGACATGGGCGGGGCGTCGCCGCTGCTCGTCGCGGCGGCAAGCGGGTACATCGACAGCATGAAGATCCTGCTGGCGGCGGGGGCCAATCCCAACCGCCAGGACGATCATGAAGATACACCGCTGATGGCCGCGTCGCGAATCGGGTCGATGCGCGCGGTGAAGCTGCTCCTGGCCAGCCACGCGAGCCCGAACGCCACAGACCGGAGTGGTCGGACCGCACTGCATTGGGCGGCTCGCACCGGGCGCACCGACATCGTGCGGGCGCTCCTCGACGCGGGCGCATCGCTCGACGTGGTTGACGCATCCGGCCAGACGCCGTCTGTCTCCGCGCAGGAGAGCGGATATGCAGCCGCGGACCTCCTCAAGCGAGGCCGCGCGCGTCACATCACAGCCACGAGCATTCTCGCGGCACGAACGCCTCGCGAGGCCGTTGACAAGAGTCTGCTGCTGCTGCTGCGGGGATGGGAGACGTGGAGCCAGCGGCAATCGTGCGGCGCCTGTCACCATCGGCTGATGATCACCCGCGTCGCGGCGCTTGCGACCGAGCGTGGCTTCGACTCGGCGGCGCCGTTGGCACGTGAACAGCGCGAGTTCTTTGCCGGCCGCTTCGCCGCCGGCGAGACACGGCTTCGCCAACAACTCGCCAACGACCAAGGCATGCTTCGCAGCGCGCTCGGCATCGCGGGCGACGGGGCCTCCGGCGATGCGCTGAACCTGAACGCGATCCTTGAGCTCGGCGTCGCACGCAGCGCCGCCCTCGAAGCGCGCGCGCTGCTCCTCGCGAGGAAACAGCTGGCCGATGGCAGCTGGCGCACAGGACTGCCAAGAGTCCCCATTCTGTCGAGTGATTTCACGATCACCGCCGTCGCGGCGCGGACCATCGCGGCGTACGGTGCACCTGCTGACGCGATCGAGACCAACGAACGTGTCGGGCGCGCCAGACGGTGGCTGATCGCGAAAGACCCAGTGACGACCGACGACAAGGTATCGCGTCTGCTCGGTCTGAGGTGGACGCATGCAGACGAGCGGCTGATCAGGAAGGCGGCGGATCTCTTGAAACGCGAGCAGCACGCCGATGGCGGTTGGAGTCAGCTTGACGGTGCCAACAGTGATGCGTATGCGACTGGCATGGTGCTCGTCGCACTGCAATGGGCCCTCGACGTCCCCAGCTCACACCCAGTCTACCGGCGCGGCGTCGATTACTTGCTCAAGACGCAAGAACCCGATGGCTCATGGTTCGTGACCAAGCGAGCGGCCGCCGCCAACAAATATTTCGAAAGCGGTTTTCCACACGAAAAGTTCCAGTTCATTTCGTACGCGGGATCATGCTGGGCGACGATGGCGCTCATGTACGCAGCGCCACCGTCGAAGAGTTGAGGCGGTTGTTGTTCGTCACCCTCGTGCTTCACGTCGGGCGCGACTGTTTCCTGTCACTGGCTCAGCGCGGTGGTCCAGTTGGTCACGACGACGATGGCGGGCATCGTCGTCGCTTGTTCCTTGTTGGGGGTCATCACGAGGAAACGTTGGCCATCTGGTGATACGTTGAAAAACAGGGCTCCGCCGCCTCCAAATCCGCCCAGCGCCCGAATGCCTGTCTGGAACAATGATCGCGCTGCACCCACGTGAAAGGCACCGTCGGGATCGGCACCGACCGCCACGGCGGTCAGCGCGCCGCCAGAGGCAAGATAGAACAGTTCCCGTCCGTCGCGCCGCCACCGCGGAAACGTGCCCGCGCCGGTCGAGACCCGCCACTTGGCGCCAGGCGTCACGAGGCTCGCGACGAAGATTTCCGGTAAACCCGAGGTGACCTCCGTCACATAGGCGAGCCACCTGCCATCGGGCGAAAGCTTGCCGTGACGTTGATTGCCTGGCTCCCGGACTAGTGGGTACGGCTTGCGATCTCCGGCGAGCGGCAGCATCCAGATGTCATCGTTCTCCGCATCTTTCCCACTCTCGTACACAATTCCGCTCGACGACCAATCGGACGGCCAGTGTTCGTCTCGCCATGTGATCCCGGACGGAAGCAACAGCTGTTCTGGCTGCGCTCCGCCAGCAGGCTTCTGATACAGACCTGGCGCTGCGGGTCGCAATGATGCGAAGGCCAACTGCTTTCCATCAGGCGACCAGATCGCGCCTCGGTCGGAACCGTCGGCGAATGTGAGCTGGGTCGCCCGATTCTGGACCAGATCGAACAGCCAGATCTCCGACCTCGGACCCGTACCCCGCGGACTTTGCATCGCGAGGCGGGTTCCATCGGGCGACAGCTCGACGCCGCCGAAGGTCTCGAACGGAAAGGGTCCCACGGTGCCAAGAGCTCTGCCCTCGCGATCGAACCAGACAAGATCGAACGTCGTCGGCGCAGGTGGAATCGCATACGCGAGCACGCCATTGTCAGAGACAGAGAACGAGGCGCTGCCACGCAGCCCGCCGGGCACCGCCGGAACGACTTCGTTGGCAACTGGCACGGGAGCTCCAAGCGGCTTGTCCAAACTGGAGTCGAATCGCTGGGCCACGAGCGCCGAGCCTTGCCGGTACACGAGGTAACCCGGTGGTGCGTACACGGCTGCTTCAGTCCTCGCCGCGATCCGAACAGGTTGCCCCCCGTCAATCGATCCCAGATAGACAGCGTCAGGTTCGACGAAGTACAGAAAACGCCGGCCGTCCGGCAGGAAAATTGGACGGTGGTGAATCCCCTCCGGGTGACTGAATGCGGTGAGCGGCTCGGGCTCGCCGCCGGCTGACGGCACCTTGAAGAGACCGTCGGTGCCCGACGAGAGGAACACAATCGTCCCTTCGCGGTTCCACGTCCCACCGAGACCGGCCCGCACGACACAGATGCTCTGAACCGGTCCGCCTTCGACCGCGATCTTCTTCAGGTTCCCGGCGGAGAAGAACGCGACTGCCCGGCTGTCGGGCGACCAGAACGGAAACTCGGCTCCCTCAGTTCCGGCGAGGACATGCGCCTCCAGTGCATCGAGGGAGCGCATGGCAAGAATGTTCTGGCCGCCCCGAACGACGCGAAACAGTAAGCGCCGTCCGTCTGGTGAAATCACTGGCGTGAACGGCGGGGCAGCGGGCATCGACGTGCCTGCCGGAGATGAAACCGTGAACCGCGCGACGTGCGTGACGGCGGCTGGGTTGGCGGTTTGACGCAGTCGAACGGCGACGGCACTGATGCCGACGACGCCGACGACCGTCGCCACCGCCAGCGCGAGGCGGTGATTCTTCTTGAAGCGAGAACCGGTGCTTCTGGCGGGCTGCTCGCTCTCCCAACGGAGCTCGAGCCACAGATCACGAGCGTTCTGCCACCGGTCCTCCGGATCCTTGGCCAGGCACCGGCGGACGATGCGCTCGAGAGTCGGAGGAGTCAGCGGCTGAATGACACCGAGCGCCGCGGGTTCCACCTGCATGATGGCCCCGATCAGGCTCGCGTGGCTCTTACCCTCGAAGGCTTTCTTCCCTGTGAGCATCTCGTAGAGAACCGCACCGAACGCAAAGATGTCAGTCCGCGTGTCCGGCTCCCGTCCCTCGAGTTGCTCCGGTGCCATGTACTGAAGGGTGCCGACGATCGCGCCTTGCTTCGTCAGATTTGCAATTGCGAGCGGGACGCCATCGGCCTCGGTGACCATAGGGACGGCAGGTTTGGCGATACCAAAATCAACGAGCTTTGCACCGCCACTGGTGAGGACAATGTTGCTCGGCTTCAGATCACGGTGAACAATCCCACGACCATGAGCGGCCGACAGAGCGTCGATGATGTCGATGGCAAGCGCGAGCGCGGTGCTGACTGGGAGCGGTCCGCTGTCGAGACGCGCGGCCAGCGTTTCGCCTTCCAGGTACTCCATCACCAGGAAGTCCAGGCCTTCGTGTTGTCCGACATCGTACAGGGCGCAGATATGCGGATGGCTGAGAGCGGCTACGGCACGCGCTTCGCGCTCGAAGCGGGCGCGGAGTTCAGGGTCTCGTGCGAGGGCACGCGGCAACACCTTGATCGCTACTGTGCGATTGAGGCGTGTATCGGTTGCACGATAGACCTGACCCATGCCGCCGGCCCCGGCGACCGCGTCGATTCTGTAGGGTCCTAACTGCGTACCGGGCTCGAGATCGAATTCGTCCAATACTTCAGCGGCTGTTTCGAGGAGGGGCTCATCGAGCAACACCCTCTCGTGATCCTGTGCCAGAAGGGACCGGACCTCACGTTGCAACTCGGCATCGTCGCCAGTTTGCGATGCTAGGAACGCAGCTCGCTCGTCAGGCTCTCGCTCGAGGACCTGATCGTAGAGCCGAGCGACGCGCTGCCAGCGGTCTGAGTCCATGCCGTATGCTGCGCCAGTTTAGTGTCGCCGGAGCGCACTCACCGCGATTTCAGACGACTTTAGCGGGCCCTCCCCAGATCCTGCGCGCGATATTTGTAGATCGATTCGAGGAACCTGAGGCCAAGATACGACGCGAGCAGCGACGTTTCATTGTTGTGATCGTACGGCGGTGACACCTCGGTGATGTCGAATCCTACCAGCCGACCTTTCGAGGAGAGTGCGTCGAGTAGTTCACACATCTGATAGTACGAGAAGCCGCCAGGCACTGGCGTGCCCGTGGCCGGTGCGATCGACGGATCGAGAACATCGATGTCGATCGTCACATAGTACGCGTCCGCGGCTGGGATGCGGGCAGCGACGGCGGTCGGGCCCATCTTCAGCACTTGCGATGCCGACAACATCATCACATTGTTCGCGCGCGCGTCCGACGCCACTCCGCCGTTTCCGTGCGCCAGCCCGCGCAAGCCGAGCATCGTCAGGCCACCGATCCACGGCAGCTCGATCGCATGTCGCAGGTGGTTTCCGTGCTGAATAATCGATTGCCCGGTGAATTGGTCGACGGTCGGTGCGAAATCCTGATGGCTGTCCAGATGGATGACGTGGATCTTTCGCCCGGATGTCTGGAAGCCTCGGAGGACGGCGAAGGTGATCGAATGATCGCCGCCGAGCGTCACCGGCATCGCGCCACGCGCGATGATCGACGCAATCGCGGAGGTCACGTTGGTAAGACTCTGAGCAACGTTGGCAGTCGGAATGACGACGTCGCCGGCATCGACGAGCCGCACGCCCTTCATGAACGGTTCACCGGTTTCGCGATCGTAGAAAGTATCGGCACCCGGTGGCCCTCCAATCGCAGATGCCGCTCGAATCGCCGCGGGCCCCAGACGCGCTCCGGGAAGACTGTTGTGCCCAAGATCGTAGGGCACGCCAAGAAACACCACGTCTGCTTGGAGAGTCCTCAGATCGGAAACGGCGGGCACTCCATACATCGTCGAGGGTTGGGTGGCGCGCACCGGCGCGTTCTGGTTGGCGGCGGCAGTATTTTGCTGCGCCATGCTCGGCACAGCACCGACCGCCAACCACGTCGTCATCGCAACCGCGGCCCAACTGTAAAAAGAACGACTGGCTGGAACCATAGGCGCCTCTGCAATCCTCACAACTCTAGTCCGTACTGGTATGCGAAAAGCACCCGCGAAAAGTCCAATGTGCTTCGCGGGACCTTAACGCGTCGAGCGGAGCTACAATTCGGACCACGCAAGGTCCCGTGACCACGACAAGACCTCCCGACGTCACGGCGCTGCTCAGAGCGTGGAGCCAGGGCGACCGCTCGGCGCTCGACCGCCTCACCCCGCTGATCTACGACGAGCTTCGCTACCTGGCGCACCGCTATATGCGCCGCGAGCGGGGCGGGCACACGCTTCAGACGACCGGTCTCGTTAGCGAAGCCTTCATGCGGCTCGTCGATGTGAAAGGAATCGATTGGCAGGATCGCGCGCACTTCCTGGCGGTCTCGGCACGCATCATGCGGCGCATTCTTGTCGAGGCCGCGCGCGCGCGAGCGTCGGCCAAGCGCGGTGGCGGCATGGCCCGCGTCGAACACTCCACCGCCGTGGACTTCGACGCGATGCCGGCGACGCCGCGGGACCGCGCGACCGAGCTCTGTGCTCTCGATGATGCGCTCGACGCCTTAGCTCGAATGGATGCGCGACGGGCGCAGGTGATTGAGCTGCGATTCTTCGGCGGACTGACCGTCGAGGAGACAGCCGACGTCTTGAAGGTCTCGCGTCAGACGGTCTTGCGAGACTGGCAGCTCGCGAGAGCCTGGCTCGCGCGCGAGCTCCGTCGCAGATCCACTATGTGACTTTTCAGCGGCGATTCGCGCATTGGGAAGTGAGGCAAGCCCTCTTTCCAGGAGGCGTCGAATGAGCTGCCGTTCTCGCCGGTCGAAACGTCACGTCGCACCAATCGCCTGTCTTGCAGCGATCATCGTCATCGGCTCGGCTCATCCTGCCGCGAGCCAAGTCGTGCACGGCCCGAAGCAGTACTACCTGGCGTTAGGCGATTCGATCACCTACGGCTATCAAGCCTACAAACACGAAGCGGGCTTACCGCCCTCGGCATTCAACACTGGGTACGTCGATGTGTTCGCCGAGCACCTGCGTCAGATTCAGCCCGCCATCACCGTTGTGAACTACGGTTGCCCGGGTGAGTCCACGAGGTCATTCCTCAAAGGTCCGTGTTTATGGACCGAATTCGGCCAGCAGCTTCACGACAACTTCACCGGACGGCAGCTCGATGCGGCACTTTCGTTCCTGCGCGCGCATCCCGGCGAGGTGAGTCCGATCACGCTCACGCTCTGGGGCAACAACGTTCGAGAGTTCAGCGCCGCCTGCCAGGGAGATGCCGCGTGTATCCAGAATGGTGCGGTCAAGTTCATCGATGACTTGAGCAAGGACCTGGCGAAGATTCTCCGTGCCCTTCGTAAGGAAGCTCCGGAAGCGGACATCATCCTCACGGGCACTTGGGATTCCTTCATCGATGCCTTAGAGTTCGCGGATCCACTGTTTCAGCTGATGAATGCATCGATGGCGGCGGCTGCCGCTGCCGAGCTCGTGCGATTCGCCGATCCGTTTCCGCTTTTCAATCCGCAAGGCGATGTGCAGCGCGAGATGCAAAACCTGTGTTCTCTATTGTTGCTGTGCGGGCCGCAGCCCGACAGCCATCCCTCCGACGCCGGGTATCGGGTGCTCGGTGATTTGGTTTGGAATGTTTCAGCTTACGGTTCGCCTGTGTCCGAAAATGTGCCCTAACGAGATCCGAGATCGGTCAATCGACAGCCAACGCCAACCAACGATTCAAAAAAAACGGGCCTGAAATCGTCGATTTCAGGCCCGTTCTGTGATTCGTGGCAGCCTTAGCAAACCGCCGCCTTCAGCCTCTCGGCCACCTCACCCTTCGACTCGCCTGCCTTCCCGAGCTCGCTCAGGGGCAGGCCCTCGGCTCGCGTCGCTCGCTCAGGGCAGGCCCGGAGCGAGATTCAAGTATAACGACTTCGCGAACGACTGGACGAGCGAAGTAGAGAATCGCCATCTCTACGGCCTCCGCAGGCGGCGACGCGCCGGTCGGTCTCACATTGTGCGATCGAGAACAGCGGCGAAGCAGGTCGATTCAATACAGTTCCTGTGATGCTTGTGGTGGGCCGAGAACCTATGTGCTCCTGATCGTAGGCGCAGTCATCGTGTTCATCGTGGTTGTCGTGACCAGGATACGGGTGCGAGCTCGCGTGAACGCCGGCAGCCTCGGCTGGATGAGCGAGCGATGGCTTGCCGAACATCGCGTGTCGGAGTCACGGTGAGATCAACCACGCTCTCGTGAACGGTGAAGGCGTCTCCATGACGAATCCAGAATCATCGACCCGCATCACAGCCGCGCTCCGTGAGCTCATTGTCGCGCTCGACCGTCGCGTGGCGCACGTCGAGCGAATCGGTGAGATCCAGATCGCCAAGGACGCGGCGATCCTTCGGAGCAAAGCACTGAGACGGATCGAGGAACTGACGCAGGTGCGATCGGACCAGCAGTAGGACGAAGAGCTCGTCGAAGCGATCATGACAGACGATGGCGGCGGGAATCCTCCAATCTCGGGCAGCTAGCAAACCGGAGCCATTCTGGCCAGCGTCTTCAGAGCGGACTTCGCTTTGGCGGTGCGCACGGCTTTCCAGTCGCCGTCGGCCAAGGTCGCGAGCCATTCTCAGTGGGGTGCCTGGGCCAACTTCACCGCCACGTCTGTGAACGCCTGCACGAACGGCGCACCGCCGGTCATGAGATTCGAGCGCGTCATGTAATCCACGACGATGTCGGGACGCACGCCAACGTTCTCGATGTACGGCGTCGGTGCAAACTCCGGCGTCGATATCAGCACTCCCCGGTTCATCAAGCCCTCAGTGATCGAGCACACGCCCTCGGTGAATGTCGTGCAGTCGAACTGAATGTTATTGCCGCCCGCGCCATTGCTCCGCATCCCCAGAAGCGGCCCGCGGTGGTTGTCCTGGAAGATCGCCGCGAGCATATCGGCGGACGAGGTCGTGAAGTCGTCGATCAGAACCAGAAGCGGCTTCGTGTAGGCGCCGGGTGCCGGCGCCAATATGAAGCTGCCGGTCGAGTTGATCGGCATCGGTGCAGTGCGCCCGCGCTCCTCGTTGTACGCTCTGAGCATCTCGTTGAAGTTGCTCCGCACGTTCTCGATGACATTCGGCGGGGCGCCGGAATTGATCGCCAGCGTCAGCCTTTGCGCAAAGGACGCGACCTCGAGCGCACTCGCTCGAAACTCGAACCCGACGGTCCGAAACGTATTCGGAATCAGACGCTGGGCAAACGACTCGGCGGTCACCAGGTTCCCACCCGTGTTTCGTGTGATGTCGACGACGAGGACGTCGGTATTCGCGTTGAAGAACGCCACTTCCTGATTGAGCTGCTGCAGAGCGACCGTTGTGTTTGGCGGCGCTTCGTTGGGGATGCGAAGCAGCCCGATCCTGACGCCGTTCGACGCGTATGTTCCGCTGAAGAAGAAGTCTGCGGACTGCGTACCGAGGCGCCTGACGAAACCCGCCGGCGGCGTATAGATCGGAGAGCGGGCTCCGTACCCGAGAACTCCGCTGGTCATATCGACCGCTTGCGAGTGCAAGAGCGGTCGAATCGGTTCCATATAGGCTGGCAGAGTGTCGTCGATGACGCGGAAATCCGGCCTGTGAAAGAGTGCGGGACTGTTCGCGCTCGCGGGGCCCGCTGCAGGCGAGTCGGGGGCACGGAAGATCACGCCATTCCCGCGTCGCGGACTTGGGAGCGGTCCCTGGGAGTCGAGCGGAATGCCGCTCTTTCTCCATGGGATCGCATAATTCGTCAGCACATTTGTGCTGGCGAGCCGAATCGCCGCCAACGCGGTGTCGCCGACCTCTGACGCATGCGGCACGGTCGTTTGGAAGCGGCGAACGATTCGGCCGGCAGCGAATCGGTCGCGGGCGCGCGGGTTGCCACCGCTCGAGCCGATCTTCCTGAGGGTTGCGATAAGGCTCTGCACCGATTCCCCATCCAGAGAAACCAGCTCGTCTCCGACGCCGAACGGGTACTGCGCCGATGGCAGGATCGTTCGGTCGATCGTATCGATGAGCACCTTGCCGTCGTAGATATCCACCGTGAAGCCGAGCACCGCGCCGAACGGCGACGGAAAGAAGATGGACGCATGCGTGTCCTGGAGCGACGCGAGGTACTCGATCAGCGCCTGTTGAACGTCGAGGTCGGCGGCCTGATGAATTCGCTGCAGCCACGGCGTCAACCGGTACAGGTCGAAGCCGATGACATCGCGCTTCCACTCGTATGGCGCGTAATTCTTCGCAAGCGTGCTCGCGAGTTGAATCAGATCTGCGTCCCGCTGATTCGCGGTAAGGCCTTGCTGCGCGCGTGGTGCGGCTGCGGCAATCGCGAGGAGGAGGGCAACGAGTGCAATGCGTCGCATGATCGGCTCCATTGATCCAACTAGTGCGGGAGCGCGGCGGCCTGCGCCAGCTTCACCGCGGCGTCGGTAAATGCCTGCACGAACGGCGCACCAGCGCCCATGAGGTTCGTGCGCGTCATGTAGTCGACGACGATGTCGGGACGCACGCCGACGTTCTCGATGTACGGCGATGGCGGGAATTCGGTGCCTGATATGACGACGCCGCGATTCATCAACGACTGCGTGATCGAGCAGGAACTCTCGGTGTACGCCGTGCAGTAGAAACCAAAGACGCTGCCGCCGGCGCCCATCGTCCGCATGCCGAGCAGCGGACCTCGATGATTGTCCTGAATGATCGCCGCGAACATATCTCCACCCGACGCGGTCATTTCATCGACGAGGAGCAGCAGCGGCTTGTCGTAGGCATTCGGCGCAGGGTCGAGCGTGAGGTTGCCGGTCGTGAGAGAAACCGGCGCGGTGCGGCCGCGGTTCTCGTTGTACGCGGCAATCAGTTCGTTCATGATCGCGCGGAGGTTTGCAATGACGTCCGCTGGCGCCCCGGCGGCTTGCGCGTCTTCGACCGCCAAAACAATCGACTCAACCCACGCCGCGGTTGCGCGGATCTCGAATCCGACGCTCCGGAACGCGCTCGGAAACAAACGCTGCGCGAAGGCTTCGGTGACGTCAACCGAGCCGCCGGGATTCCGCATGACGTCGACGACCAGCACGTCGGTGTTCGCGTTGAAGAAGGCAATCTCCTGATCCAGTTGTTGCAGCGCAAGCGCCGCATTCGCAGGCTGCTCCGACGGAATGCGGATGAACCCGATCCTGACGCCGCCAGACGTATAAATCCCGCTGAAGAAGAAATGGGACGATTGCGTCCCGAGCCGCACGGTGAACCCGGCGGGCAGAGCGAACACGGGCGCGCGCGCGCCGAAACCCAGCACGGCGTCCGGTAACCTCGTGATCGCTACGTTCAGCAGCGGTCGAAGCGAATCCATGTAGGACGGCAGGATGTTGCTCGCGACGCCGACATTCCCCATATGAGGCAGGAGCGGGCCGATCCCGCCGACCGCTGCGTCACCACTCGCTCCCTGGGAGGGCGGCAGAAAGATGCGTCCGTTGCCGCGTAGCGGACTCGGCAGCGGCCCTTGCGATTCGAGCCCGATGCCGCTCTTCGTCCACGGAATCAAAAAGTCGGTCACCGCGCCGGTGGCGGCGAGGCGAACCGACGCAATCGCCGCGTCTCCGATTTCGGGCGCGTGCGGCACGATCGACTGCGGACGGATTCGGATCAGGTTGGCGGCGAAACGATCGGTGCTTCGTGAATTGGCGGCGATTTGGTACTTCCGGAATGACGCGATGAGGGACTGAACCGGCTGCCCGTCCAGCGCGACAAGCTCGTCACCGATGGTGAACGGATATTGTGCGGCGGGCAACAGCGTTCGGTTGATCGAGTCGATGAGCACCTTGCCGTCGTAGATGTCGACGGTGAATCCGAGCGAGGCGCTGAAGTTCGACCGAAACGAAATCGACACATGCGCGTCGTTGAGCGACGCGATGTACTCGACGAGCGCGTCCTGGAAGTCGAGATCGTCGGCCTGATGAACGCGCTGCAGCCAGGGCGTCAATCGGTACAGATCGAACCCGATGACGTCACGTTTCCATTCATAGGGCGCGTACTGTTTCGCGAACATGCCCGCGAGCTGAGCGAGATCGGCATCCCGTTGATTGGTGGTGAGCGCCTCCTGTGCCCGTGGAGCGGCAACACAGACGGCCGAAAGCATCGCGATAAGAAGGAGTCGTCGCATAAGGGAACTCCGCAGCTTCCAAACCACCGGATCGCCGGGAATAAAACCCCAGCCTTGGGGGGGCGGGCGAACTCTATCACGACCGTTCGCACTCTCGGATGTCGACTTCACGACGCAACGACGCGGAATCACGAGAGGGCCACCGAATACTCAACCGTCGGCAACCGTTCGACGAGGCGCGATTCTCGCCAGCATCTTCAGCGCCGATTTCGCTTTGGCGGTGCGCAGTGCCTTCCAGTCGCCATCCGCGCGCTGGCGCCTGAGGTCCGTGAGATAGGCGTACTCCGGCGACATGAGGTCCTCGGTCTTCGTTCGGCTCCACGATCGCGCGAACTCTTCGAATGTCGGCGCCTCTCCGTGCGTCCAGAACTCCATGGCCAGGACACGGGCGACCGCGCCGTCCTTGAACCGGCCGCCGGTCAGCTCGCGGAGCAACCGGATGACACCCGCGTGCTCTTTCGCGTACCAGCGATAGTACAAACGATCGCGTGCGCCAAGTCGCGCTGGCGGATTCTCCTCGCGCACGATCTCCGCAGGAATGCACGTGGGCCGACCGACGTCGCCCGTCGTCAGGTAACGACGGATGCGAGCCAACACGATCGGCTTGCGATCGGTATCCTTCGTCGTCTTCACCTTTCCGCCCGGATACTCGGCCACCACCTTGTAGGGAATCCCACGCGCGGAGCAGAAGCCGCGAATCTCCTCGAGGTTCATGTAGTTCATCGCTTCGAGGAGTCGCGCGCGCTCCGCGTTCGTGAGCTGCGACAGAGAATTCGGCATCGAAAAGACGAGTAGCTTACTTCCGTGGTCGCAAAGACGCGAGGCTGGACTGTTCGGCCTTGGTGCGCATCGCGCGCTGAAGCACTGGATCGCTGAGAAACGCGGCAAATGCGCTCAGGCCATCGCCGATGAAACGCACCGTCTCGATCGCAGATGCGCGATTGGGTTGGCCGCGCGCGAAGTCGTCGGCAGACGCGCTGACGGCCTTCGACAACATCTGCAGACGATCGGTCGAGAGCGGATGCGTCGCACGCTTCGCGAGATAGGCGCGCCACGTCGCGTCCGACGGGAAATCGGCGCGGTTCTCGAAATAGTAGACCGCGGTCTGAAAAAAGAGCATCGCGCCCATCGGAATCGTCGACGTGCGCCGCATCAAGTCGAGGCCGAACTGATCCGCCTGCACCTCGTGCGCTTGTGAATCGGCGACCGACACGCCATCGTAGCCGGCGTGCTGATAGCGGATATGTCCGAGCTCGTGGCCGAGAATGAATGCATAGCCGCTATTGCGAAAGCGCAGCGAGAGATCGTTGACCCGCGGATCGCTCGTCGCGTCGGCCGGGATGCCGAGCGCCTCGAGCGGCGGCGGATAACGGCCGCCCAACGCGCGCACGTTCTTGTACTTCAGCATCGTCACGTACTCTTCCACCGTCTCGAGCCGGTATCCCCGCACCTGTAGCCACGCGTACGCGGTGCAGAGATCCTCGAAGAACAACAACGAGATCGCCGGCATCGTGACGATGCGACTCTTGGACTCCGAGTAGTACCCGAGCACCGGATCGCCGCCGAGCGGCGCCTCGACACGCAGACCCGATAACGCGCGCTGTTCGTCGGCGGTCAGGTTCGGTCTGAACGCCTTGACATAGATCTCGTTGACCCGCGACTCGAGGCGCGCCCTCTCGCGCGCCACCTTCGCCGAGTCGTACATGGTCGATACGGTCTGGCCGTGGAGCGGCGGCGCGACGAAGACCACAGCTACGACGGCGAGAACGATCCGTCCGATCGGTCCGAGTTGAAGCGGACTCACGACATCACCGCGTGCACTGAGCGGGGCCTTGTCGCACGACGGAGATACCACCATCGCCCAGCGACACACGACCGTTCGGCGCCACGTTGATCGCGACGATGTTGGGTTGCCCCGAGATCGAGACGTACTTCAAGACCATGCGACCCTGCATCGAGCCGATCGTCCACGTTCCTTGATCGGTGAAGCGGTTCACCTGCTCGTTGTCGAGCACGGTGTGCTTGCGGCTCTCGCCAAACGTGATGTACCGACCTGAGCGGCAGAAATGCACCTGCAGTGTGAAGAAGGTGCCATACACCGCGCCGCCGTCGCGGTAGGTGACGAGCATCTGCTGTCCGTTGAAGAACTCTCTGACGTTCGCTTCTGGACTCTGCGCCGTTGTTGAGCTTGCGAGCAATACACCGAGAAGGAGCGCGATGGAGATTCTGAAAGACACGGCATCCTCCTTCGTGAGATCTAACGATCTCGCTCGCGCGTTCGAACGTTCTTGCGTCGCATCCGAGCGGCGACTAGAGTTGCGCACATCGCCATGAGTCGAGGGACGCGCACGATCGTCGTTATCGCGCTGGCCTCGATTGTCGCCGCATTCATCATCGCGTCGATGCTGTTCCTGCGGACGCGTCAAACTCCAGGCAGCATCGATCTCCCGTCGACCGGAACGGCAACACAGCCTCCCGACACACCAAAACCGCCGCCGACAAAGGGGACCCCCCGCGGCGGCACTGGCTTCGGGCGTGGCGGTCCGACGCAAGTCGACCAATTCGCCGAGGTGGATGAGGCACTCGGACGTCTGGTGACAGGGCACGTTGCGTTCAACACTCCAGAACGCATGCGATTTGGAGAGACTCGCGCGGTGGCGCTCGTGGCGTCGCCAGAGCTCGATGCCGCGGCGCTGTCCAAGGAGCTGCGAACGCGCATCGGTGGCACCGATGCGATCGCGGTCGATACGTTGCAGATCGCGCCGGTGATGGAGGCGCAGCTCGAAGGGGCGTCGGCGTTTGCGATCACTCCCTTGACGCCGCTCCGTCAGGCGGTGAGCCGCGCCTCGGCGACGGAGTGGCGATGGAGCGTGCGCGCCAACGAAACGGGCACACACGCGCTGCATCTCACGATCAACGCCGTCATCACCGTCGCCGGTGAGTCCTATCCGCGCTCGATCGATGTGTTCGATCGCAGCATCCGCGTCGACATCAGTTCATCGCAGCGGATCGGAATGTTCCTCGAATACAACTGGCAGTGGCTCCTCGGTACGATCGCCATTCCTCTGGCAGTCTGGCTGTGGAGCCAACGCAGGAAACAGCGGAAGCCGCGCCGGCGCCGCTAGATCCGTGCTCAGTCTTTCGGTCTGACTCGCAATTTGTCGACGACGCGGGTCACGCCGGCCGTCTCGCGTGCCAGACCCAAGGCTCGATCGCGCTCGTACACCGACTTGACGACCCCGCTCAGCGTGACGACCGAACCAGAGGTATCGACATTGATGGCGTGCGCCTCGACATAGTCGTCGAGCGCCATTTTCGATTTGATCTTCGCCGTCAGTGCGCTGTCGCTCACCGAGATGCCGAGCTTGCTCGCAGCGTAGTTCGCCTCGGCAGTGGCCCGGCTCGCCACCCTGGCTGCTTGACGCTCGGCCGTCTGTTCGAGAACGGCCGCGCGCGACGGCACAGGCCAGCCGTGATCTGAGTAGTAGTTGTAGGCGGCAAGGCCCCCGATACCCACGACGCCGAGCATCAGCAATCTGCAAAACATGGGCGGCTCCTCCACTCGCTGCCCCAGACATACGACGAACTCGCTCCCGTTGTTCGTTCAGCGAGGGTCGCCCGCGTGCCGTTCAGTTGGCCACGAGGAGTCGATAGCAGAGGTCGAGTGCATCGAGGGATCTGAGGTGGCCGAAGCGGCGATCCCACTGGCCCGACTCGAGATCCGACTTCAGCCGCGCAACGCCTCGATCGACGACATCCGGCTCCAGAAGGGAGAACCCAGACATGCCTGCCCGAACGCCGGGATCGAGATATGCCTCGGGCCGGCGCCAAAACGCGCCGAGAAACCCATCGACGCAGTCGTGGGGAATGGCGATGTGATCCACTCTGCAACCCCCGAGAGACGCCACGATGTCGTCAAGAGGGGGGAACCGCTCCCGATCGAGGGCGACGATCTCCGGGAAATACGTTCCAGCCAGCCAGAATCTATCGGACTCGCGGGGCTCGATGGTGAAGATCACCAGACGGCGCGCCACACGCCTCATTTCACTGAGCCCGCGGCGCCAGTCGGCCCAGTGATGCAGCGTGAGCACTGCTAGTGCGGCATCGAATGTCCGGGCTGGAAAGGGCAACGCCTCGGCCGACCCCTGAACGACCAACGAAGATTCATGAGACCGCTGCCGGATCATCTGCCATGACGGTTCGACCGAAACGAGCGAACGGTCCTCGGGCTCGTAGGCGCCTGCACCAGCTCCAACATTGATCACGGAGTGGGCGTCGCCAAGCGCATCGAGAATCGCGGCCGCGATTCTCGGATCAGCGCGCCGCGTCGATGTGTACTGTTGTCCGATCTGATCGTAGAGCGACAAGAAGCGCCTCAACGGAGAACGCCAGACCTCGATCACGCCGACAGCGAGATTCCTCCGCGATCGGCGAGCACACCGATCGCCGCAGCGGCTGCGAGCCGATGCTCCTTCTGCCATGGCGGTCCGAGGCTCTTCCCCACCGTCTGAAGGAAGTGTTCCACTTCCTCCACGCCCACGCCGAGGCGATCTGCCGCTCGCACGGCCTCCTCACCGCGATCGAGACGCGTCACGGCAATCTTCAGTCGGCGGGCGGCAGTGCACAGCGCGTCGTGATACATCATCCCGTCCGCGCGACACATCACGGAGTACGACGCGTGAGCCTCCGCCACCGTGACCGGAACCGAATCGAGCGGCGGATTGCGCAGCGTCATCCCGACGATTGTGTACGGCGGTTTCAGCTCCTCGCACAGCTCCGACACTCGTGCCAGCGTGGTCCGCATCACCGATTCGCGGACACGAGCCACCAGCTTCTCCGCTTCGGGTCGCGGCATTCGAACGGTCTCGTGGTGGTACGGCTGACTAGGGACGCCTGGCTCAATCAGCTCGAGTCGACGTCGATCGACCACCACGGGCACACCACGGCTGACCGCGACAGTCACACAAACGGCCCAGCCGTTGTGGTCGGCGACACCGAGTACCGCCGTCAACGCGCGTGACATCGGCTGCAGTGTGACTGAACACGCATTTGATGTAAAACGATCGATCGAGTCATGAAGGCGAAAGATGTCGCGCGCACGAATCAAGGATATGTGCCGCGAGCGACCGATGCACCGTATCGGGTCTGGGGCGAGAACCTCGAGGCCGACGCACTGAAGCAGATGCGAAATGCCTGCAGTCTGCCGGTTGCCGCGGCGGGGGCGCTGATGCCCGACGCGCACGTCGGCTACGGGCTGCCAATCGGTGGCGTGCTCGCGACGCACAACGCAGTCATTCCCTACGCCGTCGGCGTCGACATCGCGTGCCGCATGAAGATGACGGTCCTCGATCTTCCGGTCGCGACGCTCGCGGACGACCAGCCGCGCTTCCGGCATGCGCTCGAACGCGAAACCCGCTTCGGGGTCGGAGGCTCGTTCAAAGCGCGGCGTCAGCACGACGTGATGGACGCCGACTGGCGCGTGACGAAGCTCACCGCACATCTCAAGGATCGTGCGTGGGCGCAGCTGGGTACGAGCGGCAGCGGCAACCACTTCGTCGAGTTCGGCATCGTCACGGTACTGAATGCCGATGTCGGATTGCCGAAAGGCGAGTACCTCGCGCTCCTCAGTCACTCCGGCAGTCGAGGAACGGGTGCGCAGATCGCCTCACACTACAGCAAGCTTGCCCGCGAGATGCATCCGGAGCTGCCTCAGGATCTCGCGCATCTGGCGTGGCTCGATCTCGCGTCGGACGCTGGTCAGGAGTACTGGGCGGCGATGGAGCTGATGGGACGCTACGCCGCGGCGAATCACGCGCTGATTCATGCGCACATCGCGCGAGCGCTGAGTGTCGACGTGCTGCTGGACCTCGAGAACCACCACAACTACGCGTGGCGCGAACGGCACGTGCTCCCCGACGGCAGCGAACAGGAGGTCATCGTGCATCGCAAGGGTGCGACGCCCGCGGGCGCCGGAGTGCTCGGAATCATTCCCGGTTCGATGGGCACTCCGGGCTACGTCGTACGTGGAAAAGGATCCGCGGCGGCACTGAACTCTGCAGCGCACGGCGCCGGACGACGAATGAGCCGCACCAAGGCGAAGGAGCTGTTCACGTGGGACGTGGCGCAGCGGTTCCTGCGCGAACGCGGCGTCACGCTGATTTCCGCGGGGCTCGATGAAGTGCCGATGGCCTACAAGGACATCGACGAGGTGATGGCGGCGCAGCGCGATCTCGTCGAGCCGCTGGCTCGATTCGAGCCGCGGCTCGTGAAGATGGCACCTGCAGGCGAGCGTCCAGAAGACTAACGCCCGCAGTCTCGTTCAGGGCGATTGAAGCGCGACGGCGGGCGCGATCCGAGCGGCGCGCCAAGCCGGCACGATGGCGCTGACGACAGCGGCGATGAGCAGCAGCACGGTCACACCAATGTAAGTGACTCCGTCGAGTGGGGAGATCTCGAACAGCAGCGCGACCAGGCCGCGGCTCATCGCTGCCGCAACGGCGCCGCCAACGGCCATCCCGATTGCCGCCATTCCGATCGCTTGACGTCCGATCTGACCCATGATGTCGGCGCGCGATGCACCGATGGCCGTCCGCACCGCGATCTCCCGCGTCCGTTCGATGACGCCGCCAGCGAGCACGCCGTAGATTCCGATCGTCGCCAGGAGCAACGCCACTATGGCGAAGGCGTCGAAGGCACCCATCACCAGCCGCTGCCGCGCCATCGACGCGGCGACGCGTTGCTCCATCGTCGCCACCTGCACGATCGGTTGATTGCGATCCACATCGCGAATGGCCTGACGTACTGCTGTCTCGACGGTCTCGGGATCGACCGTGGTGTGCATGACGACCCACATCGCGCGATCGGCAAAGCGCCACTGCGCTTCCGGCACATAGACGGCATCGGGCGACGAGGCCGCGAGTGACGACTGTTTCACGTTGCCGACGACGCCGACGACGTTGAACCAGTTGTCGGCAGGGCCGAGTCGCAGTTGCTGCCCAATTGGATCGCGGCCAGGGAATCGGCGCCGTGCGACCGAGGCGCTGATCATCGCGACGGGTTGACCTCCAGATCGATCCTGTTCGTCGATGGTTCTCCCGCGCTCGAGCGCAATGCCCATCGTCTCGAGGTAGTCGGCGCTGATCGCATAGCGATAGGCACTGGGGTCGGCGCCTGGTGGGAGCGCGGAGTCGTCTTTCGTGCCGGCACCATAGATGTCGCCATCGCCGGTCAGCGGAAGCTGGCTGGTGAGCGCAGCGCTGGTTACGCCCGGAACGTGCCGTGCGACTTCGCGGACGCGATCGAAAAAGGCGCGGACCCTTTCGGGGCTTCGGAATTCAGGCCCTGACGTTTGCACCTGCAATGTGAGTACGCGCTCGGGGCGGAACCCGGGTGGCACTGCCATCAGTTGGCGAACGGACCGCACGAGCAGCCCGGCACCGATCAGGAGCACCATGGCCAACGCGACTTCGGCGGCGACGAATCCGCGTCGCAACCGGTGATGCCCGGCGATGACGCGTGGACCCGACCCTGTGGCTTCGATGCGCCACGAGAGAGCCAACCCTGGAATGCAACCGACGACGATCCCGATGAGTGTACTCAGCGTCGCTGCAAAGGCGAGCGCCATCGGATCGACCTGAATCACATCGAGTCGTGGCAGCGCAAATCCCTCGAAGGTGATGAGCGCGTCGACGATTACGTATGCGAGCGCTACGCCCAGCGTACCGCCGACGAACGCGAGCACGAGCCCTTCGCCGACCAGCGGTGTCAGCAGACGGACTCGCGACGCGCCCAACGCGGCGCAGGTCACCAGCTCGGTCCGCCGTTCCGCGCCGCGCGCGAGCATCAGGTTGACGATGTTCACTGCGGCGATCAGGAGCAGGAGCAGCGTGCCGATCGTGACGCTTTGCAGGGCCGGTTTGATTCGCTCTGTCACGCGGTCCTGCAACGGGGTGATCGAAAAGCCGCCTCGCAACGAGGCCCACGCCGGACGAGTGAACGATGCGACCGGCGTTCGCGCGATCGACCCTAGCTCGCGGCTCGTGGTATCGAGAGTGCTATCGGATCGGACGCGAGCGATCAACTGCAGGTGATGTCCCCACTCGCGGCCCTGCGGCTGCGGCAGCGAGGGATCGTAGCCGAGCGGCCGCCAGATCTGGGCCTGCGCACTCCAGACATTCTCGAACGCGCGCGGCATGATGCCGACGATCGTCGCCTCCGCGCCGTCCAGTCTGATCGTGCGGCCAATCACGTTCGCTTCGGCGCTGAACCGCCGGCGCCATAACCCGTCGGTGATGATCGCGACCTGCGGCGCACCAGGTCGATCGTCGGCCCGGGTGAAGTCGCGGCCGACGACGGGATGAACTCCGAGCACGCGAAAGTAATCGCCGCTGACGCTCTGGCCATCGAGTCGTTCCGCGTCGCCATAGCCAGTGAGTGTCGGCTGCCAGGAACGCGTCACCGCCGCCCACTGAAGCGATCGGCTTCGCGCTATGACTTCGAGGAACGTGCCGAACGTGACGTCCATCGGCGTCCCATCGGGTCCGGCAGCGTCTGCGATAGTGACCAGGCGATCGGCGTCAGGATAGGGCAGCGCCTGCAGCAGCACGGGCCGGACGATGCTGAACATCGCGGTGCTCGCGCCAATGCCCAGCGCCAACGTGCCCGCGGTCACGGCAGCGAACGCGGGCGAGCGCCTCAGACGCCTGACCGCGCGTTGGAGATCGACGAGCAGCGACTCGATTCGCGTCTCCCAGCCAACAGCGCGGATTTGTTGTCGTACCGCCGTTCGGCTGCCCAGATCGAGCTGCGCGGCTCGGCGCGCTTGGTCGTCAGAAAGGCCCTGTTCGCGATAGGCCGCCGTCGCCTCGGCGAGGTAGTGCTCGACTTCGTCGGCGACGTCGCGATCGGTCCCCGCCGACCGGACGAGCGCTCGCAGTCCGCTGACGATTCGTCTGTGCAGCGACATGACTCAGCCCTCAGCGTCGAGAATGCGCGCGATGGCTCCGGCGCGCCTGGCCCAGTCCGTCGTTTCCTCGCGCAGCTGCTTCCGGCCGTCGCGCGTCAACCGATAGAACTTCGCGCGGCGGGCATTCGGCGTGTCGGCCCACTCCGACTCGAGCCACCCTTCACGTTCGAGCCGGGTGAGCGCAGTGAGCAGCGAGCCGGGGTTCACTTTGAAGACCTGACCGGACATCTGTTCGAGGCGACGGCCGATGCCGAAGCCGTGCATCGGCTCGAGGCTGAGTGCCTTGAGGATGAGCATGTCGAGCGTGCCCTGGATCACGTCGGTGTTGGCGTCGGTCACGTGTGCCCCACTATTTGGTGAAATACACGTTAAACGCCTCTCATCTTGATTGTCAAGATGAATGCGAATCCGGGGCGTCAGTGAATCATCTCGTCCTTCTGGGCGGCCTGGTCGGCGCCGCCGCTGGTGCGGCGTTTCCGATGTCGATTGGAGCGGCAAGCGTAAACGTGAGACGGGTGCCTGGCGGCACGTTGACACGCGCGCCGCTCAGAACCACTTGTCGCGCGAGCATCGCTTGCTGCAATGCGGCGCCATTCGGCCCCGCGGCGGCAATCGCCTGCTGGATGGCCGCATCGCTCGCCGCGGTCTGCGGATCAGCGGCCACCTGCGACGAGCTCACGGCGACTGCCTGCTGCCGACCGAGAGCGATGGCGACTAACTTCACTGTGAGTCCATCGTTCGATTGCGCGAGCTGCACGGTCGCGATCGATCCCACCGGAATGATAGTTGCGCCGTTGGCCACGATCGGTTGAACGATCGTGGCAACTGCATTGTCGCCGACACGATTGGTTGAGGAATTCAACCAGCCGCTCATCATGACCGTGACGATAGTTCCTTCGGGCGCGCTTGTGCTGGTCGTGGCGGCTGGAGGTGTTGCTTTCGGCGCAGATGTGGTCGCACTCGATCGAGCCGGTGGCGTGACACCCATATTCCGATCGAAGACGCGCGTGTCCACCGGAGCGGGCTGTGCAGGAGCAGGGATTGCACCGGCGTTCTGCCCAGGCAACGTCGCCGGTACAGGCAAAGGCAGAATCGCGGCGATCCCCGGCACGGGCTGAATCGGATGAACGCCGTCGACCGGTCCGCTCGCTTGGAACGACTCGAGCAACTTCTCACGAATGCTGCGAAGGATCGCGCCGTTCACGTTCGTTCGCGGATCGCGACAGGTCTCATCGCGGACCTCGCGCACGAGTCCCCCTGGGACTTCGTCGCTCGTCCACGTGGTCGTGATCGCAGGACCACAATCCGCCCGAGCTACAGGCGCTTGAAGCGCTTGCCAGCGCGTGGCGATCGTCTTGCCTGCGATGGTCAGTGTCTCGTTGCCGGATTGAATCGCTGTGCCTCTGGCAGCCGCAGTTCTCGCCGACGATGTCCCATCGATCTGCGATGGATACGCGAACTCGGTGTCGTGCGGCGGATGCGCCGTACTGGCGGGAGGCGGATCGTAAGCGATCTCCGTGAGATACAGGTCGACTCGCGCGGGAGTGATCGAGTGCATCAGCCAACGCGACCGGATCCCCGGCGAGCCCGCCGTGAGCGGCCCCCCGACCATGCGCTGCCCGATGCCGCGATCGATGTACGACGCGCTGGCACCCGGCGCGAATCGCTTCCAGGCGAGATACTGCGGCGAATCGATCTGTGGACCTGTTCCGGGCGAGGTCCCTGGCGAAGCTGGGCCAGCCTTCGTCGCCACCGTTGGCGCAGTTCCCGGTGACGTCATCTCGGCTTCGATGAATGCGAGCTCGCCCTTCTCTGTAAGCTGCGACTTGTCGAGCGCGCGACGATGGGCCGCGTCGAGGAGCGCCTGCTCGTTCTTGCCTGCAACATATGTCTTGTACGCCGCGTCTGTCGCGGCCGGCGTGTCGAGATCTTTCGCGAAGATCAACGCGTCCTTCACGTAGCCGCGCGCGTCTTTCGAGGCGAGCAGATCCTCGAACGTCTCGATCGGCTCGGTGCGTTTCCCCCCGAGCTCCTTCACTGTCATCACGCCGCCCGACGACAGGCGTTTCGGCGCGAGGCGCACCGCGTGCGCTGCGGCGAGGACCTGCTGCTCGCCGAACGCGAGCACGAGTCGTTTGTACGCAGTGTCGGCGAACGTCCACTTGAAGGTCGGATTCTCCTTGCGGCGATCGGG
>Ga0075424_100000416_pt1 | contig 32547 bp, 21 predicted proteins | sample SoiMethybrSBSTD3_FD_75301 | JGI IMG/M metagenome (GOLD analysis project Ga0075424, IMG submission 75301) | Bulk soil microbial communities from a Populus tree surrounding site in Tennessee, USA - Soil MetaG P. TD hybrid SBSTD3 | ecosystem: Environmental > Terrestrial > Soil > Tree plantation... | reverse complement strand
CGACGAGACCTTCAGCACTTCCGCGGTTTCGTCGACGCTGAGCCCGCCAAAGAATCGCAGCTCGACGACCCTGCTCTTCCGAGCATCGATCGCTGCCAACGCCTTCAGCGCATCGTCCAGCGCAATCAATGCGGGAGTCGGCTCATGCGAGATCGAGAGTGCTTCGTCGAAGGTCACCCTGATCGCATCGCCACCGCGTTTCTCCTTCTGCCGCGATCGGGCAGCGTCGACGAGGATGCGTCGCATCAACTGCGCGGAGACGGCGAAGAAGTGCGCGCGATTCTGCCAGCGCACCCGGCTCGAATCGACCAGCCGCACGTACGCTTCGTTCACGAGTGCCGTGGTCTGAAGCGGATGATCCGACCGTTCGCCAGCCATATAGCGATGCGCGAGCCGGTGCAGCTCGTCATGCACCAGAGGTATGAGGCGCTCGAGTGCCTGCTCGTCGCCGCCATTCCACGCCAGCAGCAGTTCCGTAATCTGCGGTGAGGTCCCCTGCATCATCAGACTCGCCTGATAGTTCTCAACCGAAAACGACGCCTTATCAGATGGAGGAGATTACAGTGAAACCACCGCTCCTGCTGCTGTCGTGCGTCGTTTTCGTTCTGGCATGTGCAGTCAATAGTCTGGCTGAACGTTCGTTCGACTGTGGTGGTGAACGGTGCGATGCGGTCGCCCGTGGTTTCTTTGCCTTTCTCGACCGGCAGCTGACCGGGCTGGATGGGAACGGCCGATCGTGTGCGGACTGCCACATGCCAACTGATAGCTTTCAGCTGTCACCTGACTCCGTTGAAGCGAGATTTCAACGGCTGGAGCGGCGTCGTGCGCGGAACGCGAATGCCGACGACCCGCTGTTCCGGCCCATCGATGCCGACGACTTTCGCACGAACGGTGTCGCGGCACACGACTTCAGGAACCTCCGCGAGAACGCGCTCGTTCGCGTGACCCTTCCGCTGCCGCCGAACATCAGACTCATCGATCCGGCCACGAACCAGCCCTCGTCCGAGGTGGACGCCGACGTGTGGCGCATGGTCCCGACCGTCAACGACGTGAAACTGACGGGACCGGATGGCGCCAACGCGTGGCCGCGCGGACCGAACCCGGATGGCGGATATCAGCTGGACGCGCGCATGGCCACGCTGCAGGAGCAGGCCCTCGGTGCGTTGACGCATCACGCCGAGATTCAACACGCTCCCTCACAACGGAGGCTCGACGATCTGGCTGCGTTTCAACGCGTGCTCTTCACCAATGCGCGCGTTCGCGCGCTGGCCGATGCGGTTGACGCCGGCGTGTTCCCATTACCGGATCCCGATCCGCCACTCACTGAGTTGGAAGAAGAGGGCAAGGTCGTATTCCAGCGCGCCTGCGCCCATTGTCATGGCGGCCCGGGGCAGTCCACGACCGTGCCACCGATTGGTCGATATCACGATATCAGCACGCAGTGCCCGCGACCGGTGGACACGGTGCAGCCCGCGCGCTTCGCGTTCGCGCCCTGTCCCGAACGGTTGTCACGCAATGTCCGAACGTACGAAATCACGCTGTCCGACGGCACCAGGATTCGTCGGACGAGTTCGGATCCTGGCCGAGCCTTATTGACAGGATTCGTCGGCGGCCCGCCTGCACGCGATGACTGGAACAAGTTCGATGTTCCCGGCCTGCGCGGCATCAGCCGCACCGCGCCGTACTTTCACAACAACAGCGCCGCGACGCTCGAGGATGTCGTCGATCACTACATCGAGTTCTTCAAACGAGTCCGAGTGATCGCGCCTCCAGGGCCGTTGCCGCCGGTCGCTTCGACCGATGGTGTGAATTGGGATCGCCAGCCGCGACCTGAGGAGCGCGCCGCGCTGCTCGCGTATCTGCGGAAGCTTTAGGCGGGCTGACGCATGACGGCCGGGGCGGGCGACTGAAACGTGGTGTATCAGTCTGTGCGTGGCGATCGATCCGATCGGCTCCCGTCGTCGTTGATCGTGTATCGGACTCGGAGCATCAGCCGATCGCCTCTCAGCGGCGGGGCGCCTTTGTGATAGCCAAACGGATCGGAGGCGAATCCGAAGCCCGCGGGGCCGCAGAGCGCCACCACACTCTCGGCTCCATACTGCCGGAGCATCTCGTCATCGGAGCATTGTCTCGACGCGCCGAGTAACATCCGAACCGGCTTCCGCCGGTGGCTGCCCTTCACGTAGACGTGCGGGCCGCTGAATTCATCCACCGGGGTGAGATGGAAGAAAAACGCGATACAGCGGTAATCGTGCAGGTCGTAATGAAAGCCCTGATCGGCCTTCAGGCGTTCCGCCGACGTACCCGTGGTCGCAAAGCTCCACCACAAGCGCGCCTCAATCTGCCCTGGTTCAGCGCCAAGGTAGAGAGTCGCCAGGTGCCGCAAGGCCGGATCGTGGGCGATCGCATGAACGGCCTCGCAGCGCTCTTCGATGTCGAAATAACGTCCGAGAAGAATTGATTTTCCGACCCGACGTTCGACGTCGGCGCGATCGCGGTAAAGGAACTGCACGCTCCGGTCTTCACGCCAATAACATGGAGTCGACGATGCGTAGTCGACGATCTGCGCGACGGTGAGTGCGTCGAGGTTCAGGTTCGTATGCAGTCCGTCGCGGCGCATGTCGGCGATCGCTGTCTGCATGTCAACTGCTGAGAATCGCGACGGAGCATCAGGCGGGGATGGAATCTCGCGGGGTCTATGTAGGAAAAGGATGAGGCTGCTCACGGGCTGGAATCGCCCGAGCGCAAACATCAAACCCCACTGCGGGTTAGCAAAAAACTTGGCGACGAAATTCTGATAACTCATTTCCCCCGCACGCCCCAGCCGGCCGCCCTGTTTCCCGCGAACAATAGCACAACTTATAAGCACGACCGGAGAGCGAGCTCCTGAACAAAAGCGTTGGGAACCTCAGCAAAACCAGACTAGATTTTCGACACCGTAGAGACGACGCGGTGAGCGAAACGTCACAAGAGCGGCTGAACGGTAAAGTCACGCGCGATAGCGTCAGCGCACCTTCATCACGATGAACGTGAGATCGTCGTACTGCTCCGCGTCGCGGATCCAGTTCTTCATCGCGGCGGAAATCCGCGCGCTGATTTCATCGGCTGGCAGGTGAGCGGTGTCGCGGAGCAGTTGCTGCAGCCGCTCCTCGCCGAACTCCTCGTTCTCGGGGTTATGTGCCTCGGGAACGCCGTCGGTGAAGGCGAGCAGGACATCGCCCGTACCCAACTCGACAGTCGCCTCTTCGTAGCCCATCTCCGGGAACATTCCGACGACCGTTCCGCCGACAGACAGCTGCTCGATCTCGAGTGACGCAGGGTCGGTTGCAGATGCGCGGCCGGCTCGCAAGAGATACGGCGGGTTGTGGCCGGCGTTGACATAGCGCAGGCTGCGACTGTGCTCGTCGACCTGTGCGTAGAAGAACGTGGCGTACTTGCTCGCCGGCGTTGACCGGTAGACGAACTCATTCATTCGTGCGACCAGTCGGGGCGGCGACACGTTCCCCTCCGACGAGATGATCCGCAGCGACGCCTGCACCACCGACATGATCAGCGCGGCAGCGACGCCTTTTCCCGACACGTCGGCGAGCGCGATGCCGAGCTCGCGATCGCGGAGCTCGACGAAGTCATAGTAATCGCCGCCGATGCGGCGCGCCGGCACGCTGACCGCGGCGAAATCGGCCGATTCGCCGCGCGGTGGGGCATCGGGCAGCAGGCGACGCTGGACGTCCGAGGCCAGCGCGATGTCGCGGCGCAGCGTTTCTTGCTCGACGACCCGATCCGTCAGCCGCGCGTTTTCGATCATCAGTGCGAATTGATCGGCGCACGCGCGCAGTACCTGTTTCTCCTGCGCGCTGAAGCCAGCGCGCTGCGGCCTACCCTGAGCGAGCGCATGCGAGTCGATGGGCTGATCACCGAGCAGCAACACACCAAGAATCTCGTTGCGTGTGCGCAGCGGCACCGCCAGGCGGACGTTAGCGGCGGCGAGCGCGCGAATCTCGTCGAGCCGCTCCGGACGATGCGCCGCGGCCCATTCGGCGAGGGCGCTCAATTCGTTCGGCGCAAACGCGAGCGGCAGCGGATAGGCTCGCAACCGTGTGATCAGGAATCCATCAGCAGCAACGGAGAGCGTAGCAGTTTCAAGTGCGCCAGCGGCGCCGACGCGGCGGTATTCGGCGTGTGAGCCGTCGCGCCGCTCGAGCAGCGCAGCGGATTCGACTTGCAATCGATCGCATACTGTGGCGAGGACGGCGCTCAGGGCCGCAGCGTACGAGTCGGCGCTGCGCGCGGCATCGACGAAGGCTGTCAGCACGTCCGCCGACAAGACGTCCGAGCCGCTGTCGCCCCCGCCGACTGCCTCGCGAATGTCGCGAACGGCGCGCTGCATTCGCTGACCTGCCCAGGCCAGGACCGATGGTTGCTGCTCGCGCATCGCGATCATCGGCGATAGCAGCGTTGTGCGCCACGCCGGCACTGACGCGGCCCCCGCAGCGACGAAAGCGACCACCGTCGTGGAACCCGCGAACGGCAGCCATCCGAAGTTAGAGACCTCGAGGTACCTGACGAGCAGTGCCACACCGCCGACGAGCGCGATGGATCCCACCGCTACGCCGGCGAGCGACAGCTTCAGGCCGTCGCCCAGGACGAGCACGACGAGATCGCGACTGACGGCGCCGAGGGCCATCCGCGTGCCCAGTTCGACCGTGCGCTGCCTGACGAAGTACGACAACACGCCGTAGATGCCGAGCGTCGCCATGAGCAGCGCCGCCAGCCCGAAGAACGTCATGACCAGCGAGCTGAGACGCTCGAGCAGCAGCGTGTCGCCGAGGGCGTCGTTCATCGTCCGGATTTCGCCCATCGCCAGCGTCGGATCGGCCTGCCGGATGGTGCGGCGGACGGCGGCGATGAGCTGATCCGCCGGCAGTTCCGAGCGGACAACGACGTTCATCGCGTTGATGCCCGTGCCGCCCACTGGGAAATAGATCTCGGGAAATGCCGGCCTGTTCCGGCCGTTGTTGCGGGTATCGCCGACGACACCGACGACCTCGAGCCAGGATCCGTTCGATCCGCTGAAGCGCGCGAACGCGCCGATCGAACTTCGGTCCGGCCAGAAGGCGTGCGCAGCGGCCTCGTTGATCACCGTCGGCAGGGCAATGTCCCGCCGGTCACCGACTTCGTCTTTTCCACGCCACGGCAGGTTGTCAGCCTCGTTCAGCAGCCGGCCTTCCCTGAGCGGGATCCGCATGGTCGCAAAAAAGTCCGGTGCGGTGCTCACTATGCACGCCCGCTCTGCGGCGGCATCGGCCGGCCGGCCTTCCACGGAAAAATTGGCGCCGCCGCCGCAGCCCATGCCGGGCAGCTGGCTCGCGAACGAGACGCCCGTCACGCCGGGCGTCTGCCGCAACACATCCATCAACCGCGCTTGCGCGGCCCACCGCTGCTCGTCCAACCGTTTTCGTTCGGCCGTCCGCGCCTCTCCAGAAAGCCGGGGATCGACCGTGCGTCTCGGCAGAGTGAGCCCGAACGCGACGACGTCGTCAGGGTCGAACCCCATAGACACCTGGCCCAGGTTGCGCAGGTGGACGACGAGAATGGCCGATGACGTCAGGAGCGTGAAGGCGAGGGCGATCGCGACGACGACGAACGCATTCGACAGGCGTCGCGCGGGCGCGCCGGCCGACGCGCGCACGCCTTCGGAGAGTACCGCGTTCGGCGCGGTGCGCATCGCTTGCCAGAGCGGGGCCATGCCGGCGAGTACGCCGGTGGCGATCGCCAGCGCGACGCTGAAGCCGAGCACCTTCCAGTCGATCGTGATCAAATCGGTACGCGGGACGAATGCGGCTGCGGCGGTGAGGATCTGCCGGACGAAGATCGCGCTGAGACCGACGCCGGCGGCGGCGCCCGCGACGGAGACCATCGCGCCCTCGGCGAAGTAGCGGAGCGCGAGTTGTCGCCGCGATGCGCCGAGCGCGACGCGAATCGCTGTCTCGCGCGCGCGGACGACGGATCGCGCCAGCAGCAGCGTGGCAACGTTGGCGCATGCAATGAGGAGCAGGAGCCCTGCGCCGCCGAGCAGGATCGCCAGCGTGGCTTGGACGATCGGTGACGTCGGTTCGCGCAGCTCGGCTGCGTCCGCCGTGTAGAACGGATACCGCTTCGGATCCGTCGCCGCGACGATGGCGGCCACGCGCTTGACGTCCGCCCGCGCCTGTTCCACCGAGACTCCGGGTTTGCGGCGGGCGTAACCCGTGTACTGGCGGCTGTTCCGGTTCGCGTCGGCCGGCGACGGAACGAATGGAATCCACACCTCGGTGTCGCCGCGCCCGCCCAGGCTGGCAATCGGCAACCGGAACGCCGGCGGCATGATGCCGGTCACGATGTAGCGACGCTCGTCGAGCGTGATGGCCGTACCGATGATGTCGCGCCGGCCGCCAAGGCGCTGCCAGAGGACGCTCGAGATCACGGCGCTGTCGTCGTCGACGAACCACTGGCCGAGGAGCGGTTGACCGAGTTCGCGCGCGAGGGCAGGCGTCACTGCCGTGCCTGGGACCAATTGGGGCTCGCCAGGCGCCGTCAGCTGGTATCGGCTGATCGCACGGAACCAGCCGAACGCGTCGAAGCTCGTGGTCTGCTGCTGGTAGTCCTGCAGCTCGGGAACCGACATCCCCATCATCGATCCCGGCGTTGTCGTGCTCGTGCCGTACAGCGACACGTAGCGCTCGCTGCTCGGGTAGGGTAGCGGCCGGAACAGTACGCCGCTGATGACGGTGAAGATTGCGGTGGCCGAGCCGATCCCGACGGCAAAGGCGACCACCGCGAGCAGCGCGACGCCCGGCGCCGTTTTCCACGAGGCCCAGGCTTGGGAGAAGGCAGACAGCACGTCGCGGTGACTTTAGCGCGGATTCCCGGGCCGCTGGTAGTATCTGGACGCGCTCCGCGCGAGTCGCGCTTCGCGCGCCACTGGAGGCTGTCGTCCGATGGGAAAGCTGAGGGATTCTCCTCTCGATCGTCGTGACTTCATCAAACACGCCGTCACCGGTGCCACCGCGCTCACGGCATCGTCTTCGCTGGCCGCCGACCAGGCGGCGGTGGCGCCGCAGTCTGACGCAAAGCCTCCAGACAACAGTCCGCGCGAGACCGAGATCCTGACCCAAGGATCCAGTGGCTCGGACTACATGGTCGACGTCCTCAAGTCGCTCGCACTCGACTATGTCTGCGTCAACCCGGGCTCATCGTTCCGCGGTCTGCACGAATCGATCGTCAACTATGGCGGCAACAAAGCCCCCGAGATGATCACGTGCTGCCACGAAGAAAGCGCCGTGGCGATGGCGCACGGGTATTTCAAGATCGAGGGAAAGCCGCTCGCCGTGTGTGCCCACGGCACCGTTGGCCTGCAGCACGCGTCGATGGCGATCTACAACGCCTACGTCGATCGTGTGCCCGTGTATCTCGTGTTGGGCAACACACTCGACGCCACGATGCGTCAGCAAGGGTACGAGTGGTGGCACAGCGTGCAGGATGCATCGGCGATGGTGCGCGACTACGTCAAGTGGGACGACACGCCGGCGTCGTTGCCGCACTTCGGCGAGTCGGCGGTGCGCGCCTACAAGATTGCGATGACGCCGCCGTATGGCCCTGTGGTGATCGTGGCCGACACGGAGCTGCAGGAAGGGCCCGTTCCCGAAGGCGCGAATCTGCGCGTACCGAGGCTCACGCTCGCATCGCCGCCTCAAGGAGATTCTGGCGCAGTCGCGGAGCTCGCGCGTCTGCTCGTCGCCGCGACCAACCCGGTGCTGATCGCAGACAAGTTGGCGCGAACACCGGCTGGCATGCAACACCTGATTGAGCTCGCCGAGCTGCTGCAGGCTGCTGTCATCAGCCAGAACGGCCGCATGAATTTCCCCTCGCAGCATCCCCTCAATCAGACGATGCGATCCGAGGCGGCGATCGGCGAGGCGGACGTCATCGTGGCGCTCGAAGCGGCCAATATCTTTGGCGCGTTGCATGCGTTCCGCGATCAGGTGCACCGCACATCGAGGCCGCTGACGAAGGCCGGTGTGAAACTCGCAAGCATTACGGCTGGCGACTTGTATCTGAAATCCAACTACCAGGACTTTCAGCGTTACCCCGAAGTCGATGTCGCCATCGCCGCGGATGCGGAAGCGACGCTGCCGTCGCTCATCGAGGCGGTGAAGCGTTTGATCACCGACGATCGACGACGCACGTTTCAGGAACGCCGCACGCGTCTGGCGACTGCGAGTCGCGCTGCATTCGATCGTGCGCGAACCGATGCGGGATACGCGTGGGACAGCACACCGATTTCGACCGCGCGTGCAGCCGCCGAACTCTGGTCGCAGATTCGCAACGAGGATTGGTCGCTGGTGTCTTCGGCCTTTGGTCCCTCGTCTGCAGGATTCTCGGCGTGGCCGCTGCGCCTGTGGAAGTTCGAGAAGCCTTACCATCACATCGGCGCCACCGGGGCGGCAGGAATCGGATACGGTGCGCCGGCGACGGTCGGTGCGGCGTTGGCCAATCGCAAGCATGGACGTCTTTCGGTCAGCATTCAGAATGACGGCGATCTCTTGTATGGGCCAGCCGCACTCTGGACGGCCGCGCACCACAAGATCCCGCTGTTGATCGTGATGAACAACAACCGTGCGTATCACGAGGAAGTGATGCACGTGCAGCGGATGTCATCGCGTCGGAATCGAGGCCCCGACAGTGTCACCGTCGGCCTCACGCTGGACAATCCCGCAATCGATTTCGCCAAGCTCGCGCAAGGCCTTGGTGTCTATGCGCAGGGGCCGATCTCGAACCCCGCCGATCTTGGCCCGGCCATCAAGCGTGCGATCGAGGTGGTCAAACGCGGCGAGCCGGCGCTCGTCGACGTGATCATGCAGCCGCGTTAGGGGCGCGCGATGAACGCGAAGGTTGATACGCGCGCGTTGATGGTGATCGCACTCTGCGCCGGCATGCTTGCGCTGCCGCTGCCGGCCGTGGCGCAGTCGGCGCCCGCTGGAAATGCGGAAGCCGGGCGACAGTTGATGGTCCGAAAGGGCTGCTTCCAATGTCATGGTCGCGAAGGCCAGGGAGCGCCAATCACTGGTCCTCGGCTCGGGCCGAGCCCGTTGGCGCTGGCGGCGTTCGTCCGTGCGGTTCGAAATCCACGCGCGCAGATGCCGCCATACACGGAGAAGATCGTCTCCGACGCCGAGCTCGCAGACATCCGCGCATTTCTCGACTCCAGACCACGTCCGACATCGATCGACGCGCTCGTCCCGAGATGAGCAACATCGGTCGACCCTCGATGTGGCGTCACCGTCACGGAATGACCGGGATTAACGAAAACTAATCCGCGCTTCATCTGCCGGTCACGTAGGTCGGCGGACGATAGTTGGATGAAAGCATTCGTTCTCGCAGGTGTCATCGCACTGAGTTCATCGTGGGCGTTCGCGCAAGAGCCTGATTCCGTGGCCACCCCACCTGGGCATGACGTGAGTGCTAGCGTGGGGAGCTACACCTATGCCGAGCCGAGTGGGCAGAGCATTTCCATCCACGGTCCGAAGATCGCGGGGGAGTATGCGGGCACGTTCTTGCTCAACAAGCAGCGACACTGGTTCGCGCAAGGCGATGTGCGCGGCGTTGTTGGCAACACCACGTACGATGGCTGGTGCTCACCGTTTCTGATCACGCCCGACAGCACGTCGCCAAACGGCTATGCCCTGGATGTGGGTGACGCGTCGCCGTGCAGCGAGAATGGCGACAGGGATTGGTATCTGGAAGGCCGCGGACTGGTCGGCAAGGACTTCATCGCTCGCACCTGGGGGCTGTCACCACACACGGGCGTGGGTGTTCGTCATCTGTCGAATGGCTTGACCGGTGTGAACGGGTATCGCACGGACAACTATCTCTATGTGCCCTTCGGCCTGACGGCGCGCACCGAGGTCGCGACGCATCGGGTGTTGAGCTTCAACGTCGAGTACGATCGGCTGCTCCACGGTTGGCAAACAACCCGCGACTCGCAATTGGGCGGTGGTGATATTCCGGCGACGCCAATCGCCCCCGCCTTCACGCTCGATGGCTTCAGCGACGTCTCGTTCGCTCAGCACCAGGGGTGGGCGTTGCGCGCTAGCGCGAAATACCCGCTGACCAAACACTGGTCAGTCGAGCCCTCCTATATCCATTGGAGTGTGAGCTCCTCGCCGGTGAACTTCGAGACCGCAGCGTACACAGTGAACAGCATCACGGCCGAGGAGGACCTAGGCGCGTACGAACCCGTGAATCACACCAACGAGTTCTTCGTGAAATTGGGCTTCCACTTTTGAGGGATGGAGATGCTCACCTCCGTGATCTCTACGTCAAGGGGCATCTCCGACGCGCTCCATCCTCCGCCGAGCGCCTTGAACAGACGCACGAGATCGCTCGACACGGTCGCGCCGCTCGATGTCACGTTCGCGACAGAGGTCCAGGTGTGCCGGAAGCCGATCTCCAGCGGCTGGTGCAGCCGTTCATTCGAGTGAATGAAGTCCGCGATGCGGCGAGCGGTGGAATCGGGCTGGGACTGTCGATCGCATCGCGAGCGGTGCGGCTGCATCACGGAGCGCTCGTCGTGGAGAACGCACACCCAGGGCTGCGCGTGTCGCTCACGCTTCCCGAATCGGCGAGCTATCAGGCGGCGTCTTAGCGCTTTTTCGCGCCAGTCTTGACGCGCTTCGCCGGCGACTTCTTGGGTCGTTCCTTGTCCAGCCGTTGCCGCAGCCGATCCTCGGCGCCAGCAGGCAGATTCTCAGGCGGACGCCGCTTCAGCACACGGCGAACAGCATCCTGAGCATCGTCGTCGGCGGGCATCGGCTGTGACCATTGTGACACCGACGCGCCACATTCCGTGCGTCTGCGCGAGTTCCGCCGGCGGGTGAGTATCACGAGTCGATAGAGCGCTATTTATGGCGTCGTTGCGACGATCGTGGCAGGAGTGGCGCGAGCAGCGGCCTGAGACGACGCCGACTGCGAAAGATCCGCGATTCGACGGTGCCGATTGGCAGCCGCGTGATCGCCGCGATCTCGCGATACTCGAGCCCTTGCACATCGCGCAGCGTGATCAGCAGCCGCAAGTCGGCCGGCAGCTGCGCCAGGGCCTGATCGATCATCCGGCGGCGCACGACGGCGCTTTCGAGATCTTCGGCTGACGGTAGTTGCGCCAAAGCATCCTGCTCGTCGCTTGTATCCACGAGCGACGTTGCGCGACGCCCACCGCGGCGCGTCAGATGCGTGCGCGCCACGTTCACGGCGATGCGATGCAGCCACGTCCGAAACGTGCTCTCGCCGCGAAAGCGGTGCACCGCGCGATACGCGCGCACGAACGTCTCCTGCACGAGATCTTCCGACTCCTCGTCACCACGGGTCAGGATCCGGATCAACTGGAACAGCCGTGACTGATAGCGTCTGACCAGAACGTCGAACGCATCTCGATTCCCTCTCGCGGCTTCCGCCACGAGCGCTTCATCTACATCCACGTCGGCTCGTCATTCGGCAGGCTGGCGGCCTCGCAGGGATTAGACTGTCGATCGGCGACTCCGGCCGTTACGGCGCCACGGTGATCTCCTTCACGATCGAAAATGTCGTGCCGTCGTTGTCGGTGAACGAAAACGTCACTTGCACGACGGCTTCTTTTCGCAGATTCGGCAGGTCGTACCACACCTCGAACGTTCCGGTCATCGGATTGCCGATCGCCGACAGCTGATTGCTCGACGTGCTGAGGATGACGAACTCCGACTTTTCAGTATCGGCGCCGGTCGGCGGCGTCACGATGCCGCCCGACGCCTGCTTGATGGTGATTGTGGTGGCCGACAGCTTCACCGGAAAGTCCACGGCGAGATCCTTGTCCTTGGCTTTATCGTTGAAGGTGAGCGTCAACGAGAAGATGGCGTGCCAGTCGTAGGCGAGGATGTCGTCGGGCTGATTGTTGCCGCGAACCACGCGATAGGTGCGCCCGCCGGTCAGGGTGTCGGCGACGATCGGGTTGGGTGTGGCCGCGATGTCGAGAATATCCTTGTAGTTGGTGCTGTTGTCAGGGTCCGTCGGGCTCTGACAGCTTGCGGCCAGCAGGGCCATCACGATGATCGATCCGCGTCTCACACGCCACATCAGTCACTCTCCTTAGAACGTCGTGCCGACCGCGAACTTGAACGTGCGTGCCGGCTGAAACACGTCGCGGTAGGTGTTCCACGCATAGATGAGACGAAACGGCACGTTGAGCATTGGCACCATGACGCGCAGCTCGAACCCGGACGAGGTGCGCATGGCGCCGAGATCGATGCGCTGCTTCTCGGAGAACGCCTGACCGGCATCGTGGAAGGCGAGGGCGCGCACCAGGCGATGGATGTCGAAGTAATACTCGGCGTTGAAGAGCACGAACTTGTTTCCGCCGAGCGCGCGGTTGTCCTCGTCCGTCGGGCCGACGGTGCGGATGTCGACGCCGCGAATCTGGTATTCGCCGCCCAGGAAGTACCGCAGGTAGTACGGAAGCGCGTTCGTGCGCCCGTACGGACGCAACCACCCGGCGTTGGCGCGTAACCCGATCGCGGTGCGGCGCGTGTGCGGGATGTACCACACCGACTCGACTTCGGGCTTGATGTAGTCGGACGTTCCGCCCAGGAAACCGCCCGCGACAGGAAGGCTCGCCTGCAGCTTGAATCCAGACCGCGGCGCAAATGGACTATCAACAGTCGTGCGAACGAACGAGGGCACTATCCGGCTTTCGATGTGTCGCCCCTCGTCGAGAAAGGGGTTGAACACGGGAACGCCGACGCTCGACTTCGAATCGAGTGAGTCGATGAGATCGTGAGCGACAGCGGTGTCGATCACCTCGTAGCCGTAGGTGAGAAACGCGCGCGTGAAGCGAAACAGCCCGTAGCCAACCGTCAGATCGAGCCCGTTGCGCGCTTCGCTGTAGCCAATCGTGTTCGCGCCGGTGAGGAAGTCGACCTTTCGGGCGTGGAGGTCGAAGCCCGTGGTCATCGGACGGCTCCCCACGTACGGCTCCGAGAACGCGAGTTGATAGTTCGACGATCGTCCGCCCCGCTGCGCCGACAACGTCAGACTTTCGCCGCGGCCCATGAAGTTGGTGGTCGTGTACGAGAGGTTGCCGAACAGACCGTCGTACTGCGACATGCCGGCACCGAACTGCAGCTGATTGCGGTTCTGTTCTTCGAGCGTCAGCGTGACGTCGACGGCCCGCTCTTGATCCGCCGCTTTCTCGACGTGCAGGTCCTTCTCGTTGCCCTGCAGCGGTTTGAAGTATCCGAGCTGGTTCAGACGACGGACGCTGGACTTGAGGGCTTGAGTGTTGAAGACGCCACCCTCGACCAGATCCATCTCTCGTCGGATCACGTTGTCGCGTGTGGTGGTGTTGCCGGCGAACGTGATGCGGTTCACCATGTACCGCGGCCCCTCGCTGACCCGCATCGTCAGATCGACAGTCGGGCCATCGACGGTCAGCATCTCCGGCACGGTGCTCGGCGTAAGGTCCGGAAGACCTGTGAACTCCATGTAGCCAGCGGCCCCGTACACCTCGCGCGCCTTTTCCAGGCCCTTGCGCACCAGCGCCTGGCTGTACCACTCGCCTTCGTGGAGATTGAACAGCCCACGCAGCGCCTCGGTCGAGACCAGCTGATTGCCTTCGAAGCGCACCGAGCCAAGCCGGTACCTGGTGCCTTCGACGAGCGGGATCCGCAGCTGCACCCATCGCGTGCGTCCATCGGGCGAGTCGTCCAGCGGGCGCACCTCGGGCTGCCCGACTCGTGCGTTGATGTATCCGTGATCGCGGTAGTAGTCCTCGACGTTCTGCGCGTCTTCGGCGAAGGCGGCTTCCTTGTAGTGCCCGCCGCCCTTCAACACCGACAGCAGCGTCTGTTCGCGGTTGGCTTTCATCGCGCCCGACAAGGTCTTGTCGGTGACGGCCTGATTGCCGATGAACTCCACGTCGCGGATGACGAGGTTCGCCCCTTCCTTGATCGTGAACGTCACGCTCACGAGCTTGGGACTGCCAGCGACCGGCGTCACGGTGTGCGACACGATCGCGCCGGCGAATCCCTTGTCGCCCATCATCGTGCGCACCACCGAGTCGACGCGGCTGAGCGTCCGCTCGTCGAGGAAGGAATCGAGCCGCAGATCGAGATGCTTGTCGCGCAGCTGCTCGTCGATCTTCGAGCGGTCGATCACCTTTGAGCCTTGATAGCTCACTTGCTTGACGCGGGGACGCTCCTCGAGGTGATAGGTGATCACCTTCCCGACAACACCGTTGGCGAACGTGTAGTCGCTGGCCTCGATCGAGAGGTCATCGAGAAAGTCAGTGGCCCACAGCCGTTTGAAATCTTCACGGGCGATGTCGTACGCGGCGTCGTCGTACGGCACCCACTCGCCGCGCGAAGGTCGGCTTGGTTGGAGCTTGATGTAGGTTAGGTACGTCTCCGCCTCGACTGCGGACACGTTGCCCTGTGCCGAGAAACACAGTCCGATGTAATAGACGACCGGGCCCGATCCGGCCGGAGGCAGGGTCGCGGGCGCGGGGATCGGCTGGCCGCACAACTCCGGCACGCTGCCGATTGGGGTTGGTTCCTGCGCCAGCGCGTCCCGATGAAGATACAGGCACAACGCGACGCAAACGATGCCCGAGGGCAGGACGTGCTTCTTCACTCACGTCCATAGACTCGAACGAGGCCCGATTTCTTTCCACGAGCCTGCAGCGGAAGACGCTGCGCGTCCGGCGAGTCTAAACGTGGGAGGAACGCACTCGAATGAGGATGTTTGTCCCCGCGATCGCTGCGCTGTCGATGATGCTGGTCTGTGCTGGTCGGGCGCAGGCGCAGACGTCCACGCCACAGAATGAAGACCTGCAACCGCGTATCATCGGCAGCAAAGGGACGATGCTGGTTGGCATGTCTGGCAATTTCGACGAGTCGTTCTCGTCGGCGGAGCGACTGCCGATCAACTACAGCGTCCAGGTCGACGTCGGCCGCTTCTTGAGCGATACCTTCGTGCTGCGCGGTGGCCTTCGAGGCACCGGCAGCGTGGGTGGGGAAGATTCCGAGAATCTGCCGACCGGCTCCGGCGCGGCAGCCCTACATGGATTCTTGGGTCTTCACCACTATCTGACGCCGCGATCGCTCATTAGCATGTACACCGGTGCGGAGTACTGGGCGCAGCTGACTCAGCGCGACAGCCGAGACGCGGGCTCGATCGTGGGCACGTTCGGCGTCCAGGCTGCGCTTTCGTCACGAGCGAGCATGTTCGTGGAGACTGGGTACGGTGTCGGACTTCGCAAGAACAGCGACGACGTCCGCGTTACGCGGATCGTGGGTCAGGTTGGGGTGCGGCTCCGGTTTTAGCCCCGAGCGCCGTAGAGCGCAGGCTTCAGCCTGCGCGTCGACCGCGGGGGCTGAAGCCCCCGCTCTACCGCCGGGGCGGGCCGCCACCCGCGAGGGATATGGCCCCTCTGCCGAAGGAGCCTGGAGAGTGTTGCGAGCAGCGGCCCCACACACATAGACCACTTCGAGCGCGCCTTTCTTTCCGGCTGTGGCGCGACGTCATCTTTACCTCACCGTCATCCGCCCTTCAATGAGCGTTCACATGGCTCGCCGATGATCGTCGCGGCGGTCGCGACGCACGCGTGACGCGTGTCCTCGCCAAAAGCATCACCGACGCCAACACGACGTTTCGTTCGACACGAGGGGCATCCTGAATATGAATCGGACTATCAAGCTCGATAACTCGCCGGCGTCGCGCATCTCGGCGCGCAGACGCATGACGTTGTTCAGTGTCGTCGCGATCGCGGCCGCGACCTTCGCGCTGAAAGGCGTGGTGGGCGTGGTGACGGCGACGCCGGCCGCCATCAACGGCATCATCCTTCTCGTCGGTGCCGACGAGTCCCAGCGCGTCGTGAACTGGTACGCCTCGGCCGACACCCATCAGGTGGTCCAGATCGCACCGACGTCGGAGCTCGAGGATGGCGCGTTCCCAGACGAGGCCACCAGCTACGCGGCCCTCGTCACCGCTAACACGGTCAACGGCGGATTCAACGGTCACGCGATCCTCAACCACTTGAAACAGAACACGGTGTACTCCTACCGCGTCGGTGGCGATGGCGCGTGGTCTTCGACCTACGAGTTCAAGACTCGCAAGTTCGATGGCAACTTCGACTTCCTGTTCTTCGGCGATCCGCAAGTCGGATCGTCGGGCAACGTGCCCAAAGATCAGGCGGGCTGGGAGGACACGCTGAAGGTCGCCCTCGACGCGAACCCGGAGGCCGAGTTGCTGGTGTCTGGCGGTGATCAGGTCGAGACCGCCGGCGTCGAGACGCAGTGGACAGCGTTCCTTGCACCTCCCGGGCTGCGCAACGTCCCGTGGGTGGCGACGATCGGCAATCACGATGTCGGCAGCAGGGCATACGAGCAGCACCTCTGGACGCCGAACACCGATCGCTCGGCTTCGCTGTATCGATCGGGCAATCCCGCCAACATGTCCGGTGGCGACTACTGGTTCATGTACAAGGGCGTGTTGTTCATCGATCTGAACAGCAACGCGTTCTCCACCAGCGGCCAGCCAGGAGTCGACGCCGACACGGCGCACATCGGCTTCATCACCAAGGTCGTTCAGCAGCACGGCGCCGATGCGAAGTACACCGTCCTCGTGTATCACCACTCGATCTACTCGCCGGCCGCCCATGCCAACGACACCGACAACCAAAAGCGCCGCGTGGACTTTCCGAAGGCGTTCTCCGACCTCGGTGTGGATCTCGTCCTGCAGGGTCACGACCACAGCTACTCACGCAGCTACCTGATCGACCACGGCGTGAAGCAGAATCCGAATGAGCAGCCAGGCGCCACCAGCGTGTTCCAGGACCCGGGTGGTGTCATCTACGTCACGGGGAACTCCGCGTCCGGCTCGAAGTACTACGCCCTCACCGCCCCGAGCCTCATCGCAGACCCGCACTACGGCCCGGATCCGCTCAACCCTGACAATCATTGGCCCAACTCGGTGGAGAACCAGGAGAACGTGCGCAGCTACGCCAAGATCATGGTGCGGAGGAACCTCCTCTCCGTCGAAAACATCCGCAGCGGCACGTGCGCAGCCCCGAATGCAGCGTACGAGGTCGGCAACGTGACCTGGTGCGGCCCCAATGGAGGCGCCAGTCCGGCGTTGCCGGTCGGCTCGCTCGTCGACAAGGTCGTGATCCACCCTGACCGCTAAGCCACGAAGAACACGAGGCCACGAAGGTCACGAAGGAAACCAATGCGACGCGGTACTGCGCTGGTCGCAGCGACAACTCTTGCGGTCATCGTCAGCGGATGTGTTTTCTCCGGAAACATCTCTGACGTGTACGGCGAGAGGCGTCCGATCGGCGCCCTCGGTGCCGGGTTCATCGATCCCTCGAAGCCGCCCGCGCCCGAGGCGACGATAAGGCCGCGTCCGGGCTCGTGGGACGCGGTCCATCCACCACGGGGTTATCGCGTGGTGCTGTTGAGCGCCGGGGAAGATTCTGCGACAGCGACGCTCGTGACCGCCGTGAAGCAGTGGGCCAAGGCGGAAGGTGTCAGGCTCGAGACGGTCGCGACGACGGAACCCGACGCCGTCGACGGAATCGTGCAGGCGATAGACCTACGGCCCGACCTTGTGGTCTGCGCGGGTCAGGTACTCGTCGACGCCCTGGCCCTCGTTACGGCGAGTTATCTCGATCAGCAGTTCCTCGTCGTCGGTGCGCAGCTGCCGGAGCCAACCGTGAACGTCACCGCTGCGATCTGGCGAGGAGCCTCGTCGCGCGGAGCAGAGGTTGCGGATACTGCCTCGTCGTTCGACCCGAACACATTTACGCCGAAACATGCGGGCGCAGCGATCAGAGCCGGCGTCGCGGGCGTGCTCAGTGACCTCACTGGCATCGTGATCTCGCTCGACTAAGTTTCAGCCACTCATCATCAACAGCGACCGCTCGTCACTCTCCGAGACACGTCGCCTCGCTCCGGCCACATGATGCGGGCATGACCGCGTTCATGTGGATATCCGTTGTGCTGTGCATGGCCGGTGTTCCGCTGTTCGCGACCGCCGTGTACCTCATGACGAGGCAGGTCGCCGATCCGCTGTTGGTCTTCGCAGGTTGGTTGTACCTCGCCATTGCGTACTGGTGGCCCCTTGGGTGGTGGCTCGCGCGCGCATCGCCACGCGTCTGGCTGCGCGCGCTCGTCGGCTATCTCTTGTCGATTCCGCTGTATTTCGCGGCACTGGCGGTGACGTACGCATCCATCGGGTATCACTTCGCACCGCGCAACGGCGACATGTGGCTCACGTATCTGTCCGCGTCGCCGTGGTTCTACGTGTATGTGATCGTGCTCTGGTGGTTGGTGCGCCGACCAGGCCTGCGGCGGGCGGTGACCCAGTGCTTGGCGGCCGCCATTGGCGTTGTTGTGATGGGTACGCCGGTCGCCGCGATACTGCTCGTCGACCGATTCGAGCCTGCCGCTGCGACACCGCCCGTGGCACGGATCGCGAACGTCCGAGTAGTCGATCCGATCTCGGGCGCTTCGTCGCGGCTGCAGACAGTTGTACTCGATGGTGGCCGAATCGTCAGCGTCGAGGATAGTTCGTCATCGAAAGTGCAGTCAGCCGGCGGGGTGATCGATGGTCACGGGGCATTCCTCGCACCAGGACTGATCGACGTGCACACGCATCTCCAAACGCCAGCCTCGTCGATCGACTCGTTCTCACTCCGTTACGCGGGTCGCGAGGTGTTCGGAAACTATCCCGATCATCGGCAGCAGTATCTGGCGAGCGGCATTACGAGCATCCGGGATACCGGCGGCGCGGCGACGGTTTCCTGGCGTCTTCGAAACGAACTGCGCGCCGGTCGCCTGGCTGGTCCCCGCCTGTTCACAGTCGCGCGCCTGGTGACCTCGCCCGAAGGACATCCGGTCTCGACCATCTGGCCGGCGATGCTCGCTGGACCTGGCGCGATCCAGGCGAGCAACGGTGCGGCGATGAAAGCCGGACTGAAAGCGGACCTCGCCGAGTTCGAGCCCGACGCGATCAAAGTGATCTACGGAACGATCGGTCGTGCCAGAACACATCTCACCGAGGATCTGCTGACCGACGCGGTTCGTGTCGCGCGCCAGCATGGCATTCCGTCGATCGTTCATGCCGAAACCACTGACGATGTGGCAGCAGCGGTTCGGGCGGGAGCCACTGGCATCGAGCATGTGGCATCGATCGGCGCGCTGCCCGATTCGCTCTTGCAAATGCTCGAGGAGACGAAGCCGTTCGTCGATCCGACGTTTGGTGAGTATCGCGTCCTGCTGCGACAGCAGCGAATGGCGGGACCGGCCGTGGACGCTGCGATGAATACGGCGCGTGCAATCGTCGCCCGGCTTGCGGACGCGCACGTGCCGCTCGTCGCCGGCACCGACGCTCCGCTCGTGCCCTACGGAAGCGGCCTCCACGATGAGTTACGCGAGCTCGAACACGCAGGGCTGCCGCGCGATGCCATCCTGCGAATCGCCACCGTGAACAATGCCGCTTATCTCAATCGCGCAGCCACGCTCGGGCGCGTCGCTCCGGGTTTTCGCGCCGATCTGATCCTGTTGGAGCGGAATCCGCTCGAGCAACTCGATACCTTGCGTCACCCGCTCTGGACGATGGTCGACGGCGTGATGATGTGGAATCCGCAGCGGTGAGCTTAGAACCACGTCCTTCGTTTGTACTGTGCGTACTCCGCGCCGAACGTCTCTTCCAGCACCTGCGATTCCTTGCGTGCGCGAGCGATCTGAATCGGGATCAACGCGCCGAGGATGAGCAGCAGAATCGGACGTCCCGTCCAGATGATGCCGCCCGCAATCACCAGCCCGCCGAACACGTAGATAGGATTGCGAATGCGCGAGTACAGGCCGGTGGTCACGAGCGTGGACGCCTTCGCTCGCACGCTGAACGCACCTCCAAGCTGCAGCCGCGCCAGCACCAGCAGAAGCAGCGATGGAGCGGCGATTGACAGCCCGACGATGTGCCACGTGGTCCACGGCTGCGTGGCGGCATATCGGCCAAATACGATCGCGCCGAAGGCGACGAGAACAAGTGTGACGATGTTGAGCTTCATGCAGGACTCCCGCCTCGAAAGAAACGGAGTCTATTGACGCTGGTAGATGCTCGCTGCGCGATTGCCGCAATCGATCTTGCCAGACGATCCGTCCGGAAGAACAGTATTGAGCGTGCGCCACAGCGTCAGTTCGCGGCGGTCGCGATTCAGGATGAAGACCTCCTGCATCACGTTTGCGAAACCGCCGTCGCGCGCCGTTGTGATCGAGAGCTTCAACCACCCGGCGTCGGTGCTGGCGACGATGGTGCGGCCAGAACCGATCGAGGCCGACGAGCCGTCGAGCGGGACGTTTCCGGTGAAATAGCGGCTGCGGATCGACACGGATCGCGGCTCGGTGAATGCGAACGTAATCGTCTCGTCCTCCACGACCCCGCAGATGCCGCCCGTCCCTCGACGTGGATCGCGTTTCCATTCCCCAGCGAGGTCGCTCACGTTGTCCGAGAGCGGAACCGGTATCTGCGCGCGCACAACCGCATCTCCGAGCATCGTCAGCGCGCAGACAAACGCGATCGAGAGACGTCGACAACAGATCATCTCGCTCCGGAGCATACGCAATCTACGCTACCGGATTGTTACCATTCCCGCGTAGAAGAGCTTTGACGCAAGCCCGCTATCGGCCTGCCCGTGCGCGTCGTCGTCAAGTGAGGCGGGTCTGCTTCGGTCGCTGGCGAACTTCCTCTTGACAATCTAGATATAGGGACTCCAGACTCCTCCTCTAGACGAACAAGAGGAGCCTCATGCGGATACTGCGTCGATTCATCCATGACATCGGTGTGCTCGTGCGCAAGCGCAGGAAGGATGACGAGTTCGGCGACGAGCTCGACTTCTTCTTGAAGGCCTCGGTCACGCACAAGATGCAGTCCGGCATGTCACGCGAAGAGGCAACACGGGCTGCTCGGCTGGAGATGGGGAGTGCGCTGGCCGTCAGGGATGCCGTCGGTGATGTGGGCTGGGCCGCGACATGGGAAGCCACCTGGCGTGATGTCAGGTACGGCTTCAGGTCGCTGGCACGGAACGCGACCTTCACACTTGCTGCCGTCACCACGCTGGCCCTCGGTGTCGGCGTGACGACCGCTGTCTTCAGCATCGTGAATACCGTGCTGCTGCAACCGTTGCCCTATCGCGACGCCGATCGGCTCGTACGCATTGTCGAACGCGCGGCTCCGAGGACGGCAGGCGCGCCACTCTTGCGTCGGACGAGTATGAGGTGGTCGGAAGTGGTGGAGTGGCGAACGCGAAGCGCGACGCTGTCGGATCTGGCGTACACGATCAGCCCGCCCATCACGTTGATGTCGACAGAGAACGGCGCGGTGCGATTGAGCGGCACGCTGGTCTCGTCCAACCTCTTGCCGATGCTGGGCGCACACGCGCTGCTTGGGCGTGCGCTCGACGCTCGAGACGAGGCACCCGGCTCCAACGCCGTCGTCATCAGCGCCGAAGCCTGGCAGCGGCACTTTCAGGGCGACCCGGGCATCATTGGCCGAACGATCGCCCTCAAGACGCAAGGACCAGAAGCTGGACTCCTCGACGGAACGCTCTTGACGATCGTCGGTGTCTTGGCGCGCGACTTCGACTATCCGGTGCCGTACTGCGACTACTGGGCGCCGATCACCACAGCGTCGAAAGTGCGGTCATGGCCCGGATCGGGCCTCGTGATCGCCCGGCTTCGTGACGGCATTTCGGCTCGGGCGGCGACCGACGAAGCCAATGTCATCGGCGAGGCGCTGCGGCCAAAGCCCACGTCGGGTCCGCTATCGCTGCCTCTTCCTCAGGGAGCACGCCGGTTCGATGTTGAACCGATGAAGGAGCAGACGATCACCGCAAGTCGGTCGGCACTCACGGTGCTGGCGCTTGCGGTCGGCGTCGTTCTGCTGATTGCGTGTGCGAATGTCGCCACGCTGTTGCTGGCGCGGGGCACGGCACGCCATCGAGAAGTCGCCGTTCGACTGGCGTTAGGCGCCAGCCGCTCACGCGTCGCCAGGCAGCTATTGACGGAGAGCATCATCCTCACAGCGATCGGCGGCGGCCTCGGAGTCTTGCTCGCTGTTGGCTGCGTGCAGCTGCTGCGAAGTCTTGCGTCGCCCAACGCGCAGGGGCCGTTTCTCATCTCGTTCGGTGGAGCGATGCTCCCACGCCTCAACGAAGTTGTTGTCGATGGATGGATGCTCGCCATCGCGGCGGGGTTGTCAGCTTTCACGGCCCTGCTGATCAGCGTGCTTCCGGTGTTGAGACTCTCACGGATCAATCACGTGCACGCGATGGGTGCACGGGCGGCGAGCGACGTGCGTCACGACACCCGTCTGCGCAGCGTGCTCGTCGCCGCTCAGGTGGCAACAGCGACTGTGTTGCTAGTCGGCGCGGGTCTGTTGGTGAATAGTTTCGGCCGACTCACTCGTGTGGATCCAGGTTGGAACGCCTCAGGGCTGCTCACGTTCTACCTGGTCGCACCCCAGGAGTACACGACTCAACGGAAGGCGATGCTTATCGACGACCTGCTCGCGGAACTGCGCAGGACGCCGGGTGTTCACGCCGCGGGCTTCACGTACGCGGGTCCGCTACTGGCACTCATCGATCAGTTTGGTGTGTTCGTGCCGCCGGGGCGCACGCCCGAGGAGATGCGCGGCACTCCTGACCCACCGCAGATTCGTTCGGTCAGCGACGGCTTCCTCCAGACGATGGAAGTGCGCCTACTGGCTGGCCGCTGGTTGCAGCCACGTGATGACGCAGGCGCGCCGCCTGTGATTGTCGTCAACCGTTCGCTCGCACGGCGATTCTTTGGGAACGAGGATCCTGTCGGACGGATGGTGCATCTGGACGGTCGAATGGATTTGCCGCCGCAAGAGATCGTCGGTGTGGTCGACGACATGCGGCAGCGTCGCCTGGACCAGGAGCCCGCTCCTCAGTTCTTCGTCGACTATCGTCAAGTGCTCGCCCTCGCACAGGCGAGACGGTTGCCGGTTCCCGAACAGGAACGCCTCGCGTTCGGCTTCTTGTCGTTCGTCGTCCGAACGTACGGCGACCCCGCCCGTTTGATGGCGACGATGCGATCGCTTATCGGCCGGGTGGATTCGAATGTCGGGATCGACGCGATGCTCCCGATGGACCAACTCGTGGCCTCTTCGCTCACCCGCCAACGCTTTTACGCGGCTGTGATGGGCGTGTTTGCCGCGATCGCGGTGCTGCTGAGCGCGGTGGGCATGTACGGCGTGTTGGCCTATGCCGTCGGGCAGCGCACTCGAGAGTTCGGTGTCAGAACGGCCTTGGGCGCGAAAAGCCGAGACGTCCTCGCCATGGTGCTGCATCAAGGTCTGCGGCTCGCTGTCATTGGCATCGGCATTGGATTGGCCGCCGCGATTGCCGTGACGCGGTATCTCGAAGGCATGCTGTATGACGTCACGCCTCTCGATCCGCTGACTTTCGTCGCTGTTGTTGCGCTCTTCGCCGCGGTGACCTCGATCGCGTCCTATGTGCCCGCGCGTCGAGCAACGAGGATTGACCCAATGACGGCGCTCAGGTACGAATGACGGCTCACACATGATCCGCAGTGAGCTACGTCGCCCGATCGCCGCAGTGCCGAGCTGCGGTCGCGCGCCTCATTCCCATCCGTAATCGCGCGTGTATGCTTACCCACTATTCGTACGGCGGTGGTGACGTGGGCACTACCCCGACACACGGTGTTCGGAGGTGCATTGATGTCTAGAGCGGCCCGCAACGTGGCCTGCGTACTCGTCTCGGTGGCGGTCCTCACCGCTGTGCCAGTGCGTCTGCTGGCACAAGCCGCGACGGCAACGGTGCTCGGCACCGTCACCGACCAGTCGGGCGCCGCGGTCCCCGGCGTTGCCGTCGATGTCAGGAACACCGCCACCGGCGTCAGCCAGACGGCGCTCACCGATGCGCGCGGGCGGTATCGAGTGCCGAACCTGCCGATCGGTCTCTACGAAGTGAAGGCCGAGCTGCAGGGATTCCAGACCGCGCTGCACAAAGATGTGGAGGTCGCCGTCGGGAGCGAGCGCGTTGTCGATTTCATGCTGTCGGTCGGACAGGTGTCCGAAACGGTGACGGTGTCGCAGCAGCTGCCGCTCATCGAGACCACCTCGTCACAGCTGTCGAATCTCGTCGACCAGACGCAGATTCGCGAGCTGCCGTTGAATGGGCGCAATGTCGAGCAGCTGATTCTGCTCGCGCCGGGTGTCTCGATCTATCAAAGCATTCTCGCCGGTGCGTTCTACGGCGCGGCGCCGGCCTATTCGGTGTCCGGGTCGCGACCGAACGGTCAGGCGCAGCTGCTCGACGGCACCAACATCCAGGACTACTTCAACCGCGGCTCCGGCGCCGGCGTGATCGGGACGTCAATGGGCGTCGACGCGATCGCGGAGTTCCAGGTGCTGACCAACACCTACAGTGCTCAGTACGGCGGCAACGGCTCGGTGATGAACGCCGTGAGCAAGTCGGGATCGAATCGCTTCAGCGGCAGCGCCTTCGAGTTTCTGCGCAACAGTGCGATGGACGCGAAGAACTACTTCGATCGCAAGGACCAACCGATTCCGCCCTTCCGCCGCGATCAGTTCGGGTTCAGCCTCGGTGGCCCACTCAAGCGCGATCGGATGTTCTTCTTCGTCAACTACGAAGGGCTGCAGCAATCGCTCACGCAGACGCGGATCATCACCGTACCCGATGCCAACGCGCGCCAAGGACTGTTGCCGACGGGACCGGGCGGCAGCCTCGTGAACGTCGGCGTCGATCCTCGCGTGCAGCCGTATTTCAAATTCTGGCCGCTCCCGGACACGGTGATCGGCGGCGGTCTGGGAAATGCGTCGCTCACACCCAAGCAGACCGCGCACGAAAACTATGTCCTCGGGCGATTCGACTGGACGCCGCGCGGCGGTGTCACGCTGTTCGGGCGCTACGTGAGCGACGTCGCGGAGCTGTTCGAGCCGACCGGCGGGCCGATTCCGGATCTATGGCCGACCATCAACTCCAACAACAATCAGTTTGCGACCGTCGAGGAACGACATGTCCTGTCGAACTCGAGGCTCAACCTCGCGCGCGTCGCGTTCTCACGCCCGTGGCAGCGCAGCCGGACCGACATCAACGTCCATCCAGAGCTGCAATGGTTCGCCAATGAAGGTCTGCCCGATGGCGGGTTGACGATCGGCGGCGGCGTCACCGGGCTCGGCTCCGCGGCGCCAGGGCCATGGCAGTTCTCACAAAGTCGTCTCAACTTCAGCGACGACTTCTATTGGACGCGCGGGGCTCACAGCCTGAAGTTCGGTGCCGGCGTCACGAAGGTGAACTCGGATGTCTTCTCGCCGATTCCCGGGCACGGTTCGTTCACGTTCAGCAGCCTGACCTTGTTCCTTCAAGGGGTGCCGCTCCAATACAGCGGAACGCAGCGCGGCGGCCGGGATGCGACGAGAAATTTCCGCGAGTGGTTGTACGACATGTATGCCCAGGACGATTGGCAGATGTCGAGCAAGCTAACACTCAATCTCGGTGTGCGCTATTCGCCGACCGGCAACGGCACCGAGGCCCACGACAAACTGCATCGCATCATCGATCCCCCGTTCAGCACCGGATTCGAGGCGGTATCGAACATCTACGACCACAATCCCTCACTCCGCAACATCGATCCGAGAATTGGCGTCGCATGGGATCCGCGCGCCGACCATCGCACGTCGGTTCGCGCCGGCTTCGGCGTGTATCACGCCATCATCGGTCCGCGCGACTACGCGGCCACCTACTACAACTCGCCGCCGTTCGTGACCGCGGTCGAGCTCAATCCGGTGTTTCCGTTCCCGCTCTCGACAGTCGCACCCGCGCTGCCGACCCAGACGTTCGCGATGGACATGAAGAACGATCTGCACACGCCACATGTGGAGCAGTGGAACGTCAACCTGCAGGAGCAGCTGCCGCGGAACATGGTGGTGACGGCGGCCTATGTCGGGTCGTACAGCGGCGACCAGGTGCAGCAGATCCAGTTGAATCCGCCGACGCCGATCTCCACACCCAACGGACTTCAGTTCGCCACGCTGCAAACCGTGGCCGGCCGCCCGACCGTTGTCGACAACCCGCGGCTCAATGCGGCTTACGACAATCTGTCATCGGCGCGCACGATCGGCTGGGCGAAATATCACGCGATGCAGCTGGGGCTGAATCGGCGGTTTGCCGACAACTGGTCGGGCCAGGTCTCCTACACGTACTCGAAGTGCCGCGACATCGGCTCGGGCAGTTTTCTCGTCGACGGCGGCACCACGCTCTCCAATCCGTTCAATCCCGACGACGACGAGGGCCCGTGCAGCTATGACTTGCGCCACAACGTCACGGTGAACGGCCTGTACGTGCTCCCGTTCCGCGGCAATGCGTGGGTCGAAGGCTGGCAGGTGAGCGGCGTGCTGCTCCTGCACAGCGGCAATCCGTTCAACGTGACCACCGGCATCGCCAACAACACGTTCCGCGGCTCGGCGCCGCGGCCGAATCTCGTGTCAGGCTGCGATCCGCTGGCGAGCTCCACCGTCGATCACTGGTTCAACGCGGCATGCTTCACGCTGCCGGACGTGGGCTTCAACGGCGCGTTCCCACGAAACGCGCTCACCGGACCGCCGCTGCGGAACGTCGATGCGGCGTTCACGAAGACGACGCGGCTCACCGCCGATCGATCGATTCAGTTCCGGCTCGAGGTGTTCAATCTGCTCAATCGCGCCAACTTCTCGCTGCCCAATGGTGCCGCGTTCGCGCAGGGCGCGGTCGCCGGGACGGGGACGATCAATCCGAACGCCGGCCGCATCACGAGCACGCGAACGACGGCGCGGCAGATTCAGCTCGGGTTCCGGTACGCTTTCTAGCGACGGCGGCAGTGATCCTCGCGCAGGCTTCGAGGCTACGCCTCGATACGTCCCGATGGCCCGTTGACTTCAGCTAGCCGGGGGCGGACGATGGCTGTATGAGTCGTGCGTTGCTGGTTGCAACGTTGGTGGTCATCAGCTCGGTGGTGCCGTCTACCCAGACGTTGAGCACGCTCCACATCACGGTCACGCTGACTGACGCGACGGGGAAGCCGACGTCGGTGGCACGCCACGCACTGCTCATCAGCGACGAGCCGCCAAGCAGGGAGCCGCGACGCATTCTCACCACGCTGGCTGGTACAGCCGACGTCTCGCTGCGGCCTGGTCACTACGTCGTGGAATCCGATCAGCCGGTGCTGTTTCAAGGCAAGAGCTACGAATGGACGCAGCGCCTCGAGATTGTCGCCGGCCGTGACGCCACGCTCGCATTGACAACCGAGAACGCGTCGGTCGGTTCCGCGACAGTCGCGCCGGCATCGGCCACACGGTCGGAAACAGATCCTTCGGTTCTCGCATCGCAATGGCAAGAAACTGTCGTCGCGCTGTGGACACCGACCCGGCACGCGTCGGGATTTGTCGTCGATGCCCGGGGGCTGATCGTCACCAACCAGCGCGTCGTTGGCACCGCAACGTCGGTCGACGCGCAGTTTGCCTCTGACATCAGGGTGAGGGCGACCGTTGTCGCCTTGGATCCCGTGCGCGACGTTGCCATCCTCCGGGTCAATCCTTCGGTGGTCGCATCACTGCGGCCGCTGCCGCTCGGATGCGGCGAGGCAAGACCGTCGGTGGCGAACCGGCAGGAGCTTTACACCATCGGCGCGGATATGACGGGACAAAAGCGCCTGACGCTTGGGGACGTAACCGGCGTCGGACCGCGTCTGATTCTGTCGGATCTCAGGCTCGTGGAGGCGAGTGCGGGTGGGCCGGTTTTTGCGGCAAGTGGCCTGGTCGGATTCACAACCGTGGACGATCGAGATGCCGATGACCGCTCGGACACACGGGTTGTCAGGATCGACCAGGCCTGCGAACTGATGACGTCGGTGGAGAAGAAGATGGCCGAGGCGATGCCGCCGGAGGCGACGCACCTGGCGCCGGAGCCTCCGCCGGTTGCCGTCAGCGCGCTCGGCGAGGCGGTGAAGAATCGCGCCGGCAGCCTGAGTCCGTACGCGATGAGCACGACCAGCTTCGACATCGCATTCATCACACCGGTTCACATCTATGCCGCAAAGGATCAAGTGCGGCGCCCGGTGATGGAATTTGGCCACTGGTTGGAATACCTCGCCGAGTATCCGCGCGCGCTGGTGGTGCGGGTGACGCCAAAAATGGCCGAGGGCCTGTGGGCCAAGGTGGCGCGTGGCGCGGCGATGACGCAAGGGATGTCGCTGCCGCCGATGAAGCGCGCGAAGGCGAGTTTCTTGCGGATGCGAGCCTTCTGCGGCGACACGGAAGTGACGCCGCTCCACCCGTTCCTGATCGAACACAGGGTCTCGGACACGGAGGCGATCGACGAAGGGCTCTACGTGTTCGATCCTGCTGCGCTCGGTCCGCCGTGCAGCGCGGTGAAGCTGACGGTCTACTCCGAAAGCGAGCCCGACAAAGGCGACACCCGCGTTGTCGATCAGAAGATGCTGCAGCAGATCGCGCGAGACTTCCCGCCGCTGTGATCGCGATCCTGTGGCCCGCGAAGAGTACACGCTGTTTTCATCCAACCACACCGCGACGGTCAGAACCGGACGAAACTATGCGCCGATTCGCGCTGATTGCGTGGCCTTGAACTTGGATCGCACCGCCAGAGGCGAGCCAGCGCCTGACATGAACGGAGAAGAATGCATGAGCGCGAAGCTTCGCCCCTTGATCACCGGCGCACTCATCGTCTCGGTCATCGCTATGCAAACTCCGCTGTTCGCGAGTGCGGAGGCGAAGACGTCGCCCCGTCGTCTCTTCTCAGAGGCGGCGATCGCGGATGCGGTGGGGTCGTCTCACGGCGTCATGACTCTGTCGCCTTCGGATAACGCAGACGTCCTGGCGCAACGGCATTTCGGGCGGCGTGGCTATGGACGACGTTCGACGGCGATGGCCGCGATCGTGCTGGGATCGGCCGCTGCGATTACAGGGGGCGCACTCCTCGCCTACGCGAATCGTCCGGAGTGTGGCGCGAATCCCACGGCGGACGCGTGCGGGTACGGCGTCAAAGTCGTTGGAGGTTCCGTGCTGGCGGGAGGATTGGTCGGCGTCACGCTCGGTGCCTTGACCTGGCCACACTGATCAGAGGCGTCCTGGCTGATCATCGTGTTCCATCATCTGTGCCGCCGACAGTGATTGGCAAATCGCGCTCCGCCATGTTGCCGCTCACGTCGGCTGCCCAGCCGCGAAGAACGTAGTTGCCGGGCGGCATGCGGTCGGTATCCCAGAATCCCTCGGCCGTGTTTCCTCGATCGAGATGATTCGTCACGATAAAGAGAAATCGTGTGCGCCGGCCGCCATAGAACGGGATTCCGCTGCCGGCGCCGTACACGTTGTGCGGTGCGTCCGGATTCGGTCCCAGTTGGTCGAAGCGTAACGAAGCCCGTCGAGTCTCGAGCCCAACGACGGGCGATCCGTCGGCGTGGAGCACTTGATAGCCGAGCTCATACGGAGCGAGACGCCGCGACGGCGTGTTGTCATCCGCCTGATCCCATGCGTCAACCACCACGCGCACGCGGCCGCTGAGGAGGAGACGGCCGTGCGCGCGCGTCGTGTGTTGGCGCCACGACTCGTCGTAGACACGAATGCCGTCGCGCGGAATCGTCGGCGCGACGGTGTCCTCGAAGCGCACCAGGCGGAACCGCAGCGGATTGTGCTCTTCGCCCGGCCACCCGATGTTCATATGTACGTGATTGAAGCGGTTCACCGTGCCGATCACATCGCCGGCCGCGAATCGCGCCCCTCGCTTCACGCGCAGACGAATCAGCTTCTTGCCCTCGTAGGTGGCGGCGAATCGGGACGAGTCGATCAGCGCGTCGCGAGTTCGGCCGGCCCGAATGTGCACGTACGCGAGATCGCCGATGCGCAAGAATTCGTCGAGTGTATTGAGTCCTTCGTTCGAGATCGGGCTGGACACGATGCCATCGCGCACGGCATACACGCGCGTGCCCTGCTCTTCGCGGACGTCGATGCCGCGGTGGAATCGCTGCTGACCATCGCCGCGCACTTCACCGAAGCTGCCGGCGATCTCGTGTGCCTCGCCAAACGGCGCCACCGGCCACAGGAGCGGCATCACGCTGAACGCCTCCGCATCGAACCGTGGCCGGATCGCCGGTGATGTGGGCGCTTGCAGGCCGCGCTGGGACGTGGCCACAACCATTCGCACCAGCGCATTCGCGGCGTCGGCAACGACTAGATGTCCCGGGCGAAGGAACGCGATTGCCGAAGGCCGACGGAACTGCGCCGTCACGCCTGCACCATCGCGAAACCCGACGCCATCGCCAGCGAGGGTTCGAATCTCGTTGTCAGAACGGATCGCCACGATCCGTCCACCTTCGTCGGCGACGTAGAACTCGCCATCAGGTGCGATGGCGATGCCGAGTGGGCGATAGAACCCGTCGCCTCGCGCCCACGCCGGCGTGGTCACGCGTCCGTTCGAGTCGACGATGCGGATCATGCTGTTGCCGGTGTCGGCAACATAGATGTTCCCGCGCGCATCGATCGCGAGTCCCGTCGGCGTATCGAAGCTCGCCGCCTCCGCAACTCCATCGTCCGCGCCTGGGACGCCCGATCCCGCCAGTGTTCTGACAGTACCGTCGACATCGATCGCGCGAATACGATCGTTGTACGTGTCGGCGACGATGACGCGACCGTCGGGAGCGACGGCGACGCCGATGGGTCCGTTGAAGCGAGCTTGTTGTGGGGGACCGTCTACATCGCCTGCGCTGCCATCGCCGGCCAGCGTCGACACGTGGCCATCGGGAGTGATACGGCGAATTGCGTGATTACCCGTGTCCGCCAGATACAACGTACCGTCGGGAGCACGTGCGAGACCGGAGGGTGTGCTGAACGCCGCGCCGGTGCCGACCCCGTCAGCGAAGCCGCGCGCCCCACCAGCAATCGTCGAGACGGTGCCGTCTGGCTCGATGCGCCGGATACGGTCGGCGTGCCCCGCGTCTGCCACGAAGATCGTTCCGTCGGGCGCCGCCACGATCCCGAACGGTTCTGAGAAGCGCGCCTGTCCCGCTGTTCCGTCGATCATGCCCTCAGTGCCCGCGCCCGCGAGCACCGACACTGTGGCTAGCCAGTTCTTTTCGAGCGGCGGGATGGGGGTCGGCTTCAGTTGCTCCCAGAGATAGACTCCGACCCCCGCGGAGACGACGAGGATGATGAGTAGGCCGGCCGCGACACGGCGCACGGTGACTACTGAGTCGATGATCCGGACTTCGGCGTCACACGAAACAGACCACCGGGGTTCGCATCTTCCAGCATCCACACCGCGCCATCGGGTGCGACCTCGACGTCGCGAATACGGTGGCCGACTCTCCATCGCTCGGCGGGTGTGGCGCCGCCCTTGCCGTCGAAGGTGATGCGGTTCAGGGACTGCGATCCCATGCCGCCGATCAGCGCTGATCCTTTCCACTGCGGAAACATCGCGCCGTTGTAAAAGGTGAGGCTTCCCGGCGCGATGACCGGTGTCCAGTAGATTACCGGCTTGGCAAGATCGGGCCGCGTATCGGGACTCGGGATCGCAACGCCGTTGTAGTTCACCGAGTACGACACGAGCGGCCAGCCGTAGTTCTTGCCCGGCTCGATCAGATTCAACTCGTCGCCGCCGCGGGGCCCGTGTTCGACTTCCCACAAGCGGCCGTCAGGTGCGAACGCAAGTCCGTACGGCGTGCGATGACCGGTGCTCCACGTTTCCGAGAGTGCGAGGTTCGGGCCCTGGACGGTGTATGTGCTAATCACCTCCGCCGTCTTGGCCAGTTCGGTGTCGCGCGGCGGATTGATCAGCGGACGAGTCGAGGCGCCCATCTTTCCGGCCATCGGGTTGCCGGGCGCGGGCTTGCCGTCGAGCGTCAAACGCAGGATCTTGCCCACCTCAGTGTTAGGGTCCTGTGCCGGCGTCATACGCTGGCGATCGCCCACGGTCAGAAAGAGGTATTGGCCATCGGGCGAGAAGGCGATCTGCGCGCCGAACTGTCCTCCACGGCCTTTCGGCATGTCGTGCCAGAGCACCTGCAATCCATCCAGGCTCGCCGTGCCCTCGCCGATCGCGAGGCGGGCCCGCGCGAGCGCCAAGCCTGACGTCCCGGCCTCGTCGCCTGGTTCTGCGTAGGTGAGATAGACATTGTGGTCGGTGGCGTACTTGGGCGAGAGGAAGACACCGAGCAAACCGCCCTGACCTTGATGCAGGACCGCTGGCACGTTCGTCACCTGAGTCTTCGCGCCTTGCTGCGTCACGAGCCAGACCGCGCCCGGCTTCTCCGTGATGAGCATGCGTCCGTCCGGCAGGAACGCGACGCGCCAAGGGAGATTGAATGTCGCGACCTGCGTCAGCGTGAACGGCTGGTCAGCTTCGGGCTTCTGTTCGCCGGCATTGACTTG
>Ga0075424_100000414_pt1 | contig 32667 bp, 25 predicted proteins | sample SoiMethybrSBSTD3_FD_75301 | JGI IMG/M metagenome (GOLD analysis project Ga0075424, IMG submission 75301) | Bulk soil microbial communities from a Populus tree surrounding site in Tennessee, USA - Soil MetaG P. TD hybrid SBSTD3 | ecosystem: Environmental > Terrestrial > Soil > Tree plantation... | reverse complement strand
GCCAAGGACTTCCGCCAGGGAGCGACGGTGATCCGCGCGATAGGAACGTCGGTCGAACGGGACCTGAACGAACCGTTCCTCGCCGCGCGACTGAGCCGGCACGCGGAGTCATTCGGTCTCAGCACCGACATGTACTTCAACAAACGCAACTATCACCTGATGGCGCAGGTCGCGGGAACCCAGGTGTCCGGGGACAGCGCCGTGATCAACCGGCTGCAGCGCTCCAGCGCGCGCTATTTCCAGCGACCGGACCGCCAGAACGGGTCGAACGGATTCCTGAGTGACGCCTACGATCCTACCGCTACGGTGCTCCGCGGCCTGGGGGCCTACGCCCGGTTCTCCAGAGATCAGGGGAACTGGCTGTGGGAGGTCCAGACGAACTTGCGGACCCCGGGGTTCGAAAACAACGACATCGCATTTCTGCGCCGGGCCGACTACGTCTACATGGGCGGCAATCTCTTCAGGCAGTATACCAAACCGACCACCTGGTATCGGCAGCTGTTCTTCATCGTGGGCGGGCAACAGCAGTACAACTTCGACGGCGATCTCACCGGCCGGCAGGGGCAGCTGTTCGGCTACATTCAGCCGCTCAACTATTGGGAAATCAACGGATTCTGGATTCACGGGACCGACGTGCTCGACGACCGGCTGTCGCGCGGTGGTCCGGTGCTGAAGCGCCCGGGCATCAATTTCTGGTCGGTCAACGTGTCGACCGACCGACGCAAACCCGTCGTGGCCAACATGAACGGCCAGATCGGATGCAACCGCGACGGGGACTGCGATCGATCGATCAGGGTCGACATGCAGGTGAGGCCGGCGTCGAACATCTCCCTCACCGTCGGACCTTCGTTCAGTCACTCGGAGAGCAGCACCGGGGAACTCGTGCAGGCAGTGCGCGACAGCATCGCGCCGCCCCCGGGATTCGGCGGCTTCCGGTATGTGTTCTCCGATCTGCGGCAGAACGAGGTCGCGATGAACACCCGTTTCAACGTCACGTTCACGCCGAACCTGACGTTCGAGCTGTTCCTGCAGCCCCTCATCTCCGCCGGCGCTTACTCCCGCTTCAAGGAATTCGCGGCGCCGCGCAGTCTCCAAAAGCTCGTGTACGGTGAAGACATCGGCACTGTGACGATCCAACCGGGGGCGCCGCGGACCTACGTGATCGATCCCGACGGCGCGGGTGGACCGGATTCGAGCTTTGCCATTCAGGATCCGAACTTTACGTTCCGCTCGCTGCGCGGCAACGCGGTGCTGCGGTGGGAGTACCGGCCTGGTTCGACGCTGTACCTGGTATGGACGCGGAGCGCCGCGTCGTCGCTGTCGCGCGGGACGATCGACTTCGGGAACGATACCGATGCGCTGTTCCGCGGTCCCGCGGAGAACATCTTCCTCTTGAAAGTGAACTTCTGGCTGGGGATGTAGCCTCGCCTTACGGCGTGCCGCTCACTCGGGATCCTTCCGCACCGAACGGCCGACCAGAATCGTGACGTTGTCGCTGCCGCCGGCGTCCAGCGCGTCCTGCAGCAGCGCCTCGCACGCCTGCTTGGCCGAGGTCATCGCGGTCAACCGTTCCCTGATCCGGTCGTCGGAGACGTGCTTGGTGAGGCCGTCGCTGCACAACAGGCCCACGTCCCCCCACATCTGATCGAGCCGCGTCACGGCCGGCGCCGCTTCCGGTCCGCCGATGGCGCTCGCGAGCACATGCGACCAGCGCGTATTGAAGGCATCGGTGCGGGTGAGGATGCCCTGGTCCACCAGCACCTGTGCCAGGGTCTGGTCGCGCGAGATCTGCGTCAGCTGACCATTGCGCAGCAGATAACAGCGGCTGTCCCCGACTTGTAGCAGGTACGCGCGCGGCCACACGCCGAGCCAGAGCGTGAGCGTCGTGGCCATCCCCTGCAGAGTGGGATCGCCGGTGGCGAGCCGCTCCAGCTCCATGTGGCAATGAAGCGCCGCCTCCTCGAGCGCGCGCGGAAAGCTCGCCTCGTCCCATGCGTCCGCCGCGTAATAGCACTGCGTGCTCTCGATCACGTAGCGAGTGATGGCTTCGGTGGCGAGCCGGCTCGCTTCCTCCCCTTTGGGGCCGCCGCCCACCCCGTCGGCGACCATGGCGAGAAACGCGAGTCGCTCGTTTCCGGCGAGCGAGGTGCCGGGGGGCAGGGAAGTCAGATGGACTTCCATGCGCTTGCGCAGCGCGGCGATCAAGAAGTGATCCTGATTGGTGTCGCGTACTTTCCCCGCGTGGGTGAGACCGAACACGTCGATCTCGTCGTCGCGCGGCTTGCGGGCCGTGGCGCTGGCGATGGACGTCATGGGACTCCAGCCGCCATGGTCGCGGGCATCCGGACCGCCACCGCTTCGCCGCGGGCGGTCACGGTTTCCCCCACCGATACGGTGGCCTCCACGATCACCTTGCGCGCCCCGGTCTCGCGCGCCCGGCCTCGAATCACGAGCTCCGGGCCAAGCGGCGTGGGTTTGACGAAATCGACGCGCAGCGATGCGGTGACGAACCGTGGAGAGCTGGTCTGGCCGATGTCCTGCCCGGCGGCCCTGAGCGTCGCGGCGGCGGCCGTGCCCATGGCGTGACAATCGATCAGCGAGGCAATCAGACCGCCGTACACGAATCCCGGCACGGCCATCTGGTACGGCCGCGGCGTGAAGCGCGAGACGGTCTCGTCGCCCTCCCAGTGGGTGCGGACATGATACCCGTCCCGGTTCAAGCGCCCGCAGCCGTAACAATGCGCGAAATCGTCCGGATAGAAATCCTGAACGGCCGGCGCCGTCGAGGGCTCGCTCATGGGGCGGATGGAGTCACGAGCTCGGTCTTGTCGGGAAGGTTCGGCACGACGCACAGGAACTCGAACGGCTCTCCTTCCTGAGCCTGGTACCAATGGGGCATCCCCGCCGGAATGAAGACGACATCTCCGGCGCTGACCTCGTGTACCTGGTCGCCGATCCCGACCCGTGCCCGGCCGCGCAACACGTACTGCTCGTGCTCGACCGTATTGGTATGCGCCGGCATGCCGCCGCCCGGCTGCATGATGAAGCGACGCAGCGCGAAATGCGGCCCCTCCTCAGGACCAATCAGCATCTGACGAGTGGTCTGGGTTCCGGCCGTCACCGGCTGCTTCGCGACGTCGTCGGCATGTTTGACCGATGGCTTGAGTCCCATGCGCATAGGCTATCAGGGCGGCGGTCCCCTCGCCACCGGGGAGCCCCCGCTCGCGGGCCGTTCCAGGGGCCCCCATCTTCCACGCTGTGATCGACGATCGTTGGAGCGGGGGGGGAGGTCCGCCGCCCGAAGCGGACGCGCTGGATCAGCTGGTGTACCTGTCCTCCTTGATCGGGCGTGAGCCGCGCCTGGTGCAGCCAGGCGGCGGCAACACCTCCACCAAGACGGGCGACCTCCTGCTCGTGAAGGGCAGTGGGACGGACCTCGAGACCATCGGTCGCGCCGGGTTTACCCGCCTTTCGCTGCGCGCCCTGGCCGGTCTGCGCTCCATCGACTCGATGGGCGACGCCGACATGATGCGCTTCATGGCCGGGGCCATGACCGATGGCGGCGGACCAATGCCCAGCGTCGAGACGCCGCTGCACGCGTTGCTTCCCGCCCCGGTGATCGCCCACACGCACGACGTCGCCACCATGAGTCTCACCAATGTCTCCGACGAGACGGCCCGGAAACTCCTGGACGAGCTGTTCCAAGGCGACGTGGTGTACGCGCCGTATACGCGCCCGGGGTTTCCCCTCGCGCAGGCCATCGGAAAACTCGTAGCGGGGTTGCCCGCCAACGCCATCGGCCTGGCGCTGGCCCATCACGGGCTGGTGGTATGGGGCGACGACGCCCGGACGTGCTACCGGCGCCTGGTCCAGGTGATCAATCGGATCGAGGAGTATCTCGAGACCCGGCGTCGCGGGCGTGAGCCGTTCGGCGCAAGGAGCCCGCTCCCGGCCGCAGCGGCACGGCAGCGCGCGGCGCAGGTCGTGTTGCCGGTGGTGCGCGGCGTGCTCGGGATCGCCCGGCGCGTGATGCTGCATTACGACGACGCGCCGGACATCCTGGCCGATCTCTCTTCCGCCCGGCTTCCCGAGCTCGTCGCGCGCGGCGTGGCGACACCGGAGCACATTCTGCGCGCCGGTCCGTGGCCCCGCTGGCTCTCACTCGATCTCGCGGCGGCGCCGGATCGACTGGCCGCCGACGTGCGCGCCCAGCTGACCCGCCAGCGTGCCGAGTACGAGGCATATCATGGCCGTCACGCGGCGGCCGGCGTGGCGCCGCTCGAGGATTGGGCGAAGGTCGTCCTCGTGCCCGGTCTCGGGATGATTACCGCGGGCGCCGACAAGCGCGGCGCCGTGACCGCCAACGCGTGCTATCGCGCCGTGTTGCAGTCGATCGCCAACGCGGAAGCAATCGAGACTTTCCGGTTTCTCCCCGAGTCGGACGTGTTCGAGTTCGAGCATTGGCCGCTGGAGCGGCGCAAACTCGACGAGCAGGCGGCGCAGGAGCGGGCGACCCGTCTCGTGCCCCGGCAGGTGGTCCTGGTGATCGGGGGCGGCAGCGGCATCGGGCAGGCGGCGGCGAAGCGCTTCGTCGAAGAGGGAGCGCACGTGGTGGTCGCCGATCTGGACGCGGCGGCGGCGACCAGCGTCGCGAGCGAGATCACCACACGCCACGCCGGACGCGCGGTGGCGGTGGCGGTCGACGTGACGGACGATGCCAGCCTGGAGCGGTTGTTCGAGCGGTCCGTCCTGGAGTTCGGCGGCGTGGACTGCCTGTTTTACACAGCGGGCGCCGCGCCACGCTTCGCGGGCGTATCGGACATCCGGCGCGCGGACCTGCAGCGTCAGCTCGACGTCCACTACCTGGGCGCGGTGCTGGCGATCGGTCGTGTGGCGGCGATCATGCGGCGGCAGGGTCTCGGCGGCGCGATCGTCGCCTCGGTATCGAAGGCGGCGCTCGCGGCGGGGAAAGAGGCCGTCGCGTACGGCGGCAGCAAGGCGGCGCTGATGCAGGCGTTGCGGGTCGCGGCGGTGGAGCTGGGCGGTGACGGCATCCGGGTCAACGCGATCAACGCCGATCAGGTCGACACGCCGCTGTTCCGGGCGTTCGTGGCGGAACGGGCGCGGCAGCGGGGCGTGACGGTCGAGGCGCAGCTGGAAGCCTATCGCGTCCGCAATGTGCTGGGTGTTTCGCTCATCCCGCCCGAGGCAGCCGCCGACCTCGCCGTGCTGCTCGCCAGCGAGCGGTTCCGCTACACGACGGGCGATATCCTTACGCTGGACGGCGGCCTGCCCGACGCCTTCCCCCGCTGATCGGCTCCGGCAATCTTTAGCATATGCCCTTCCACCGCTGCGCCATCTGCCTGGCCGACGGGAGCGTCGTCGCGCAGGACGTCGACGTGTCGATCGACGAGGTCAACCGCAACGGCGTGGACGAGTGGTTCGGCACCATCACCGTGACCCACCTCGCGAGTCTCGCGGCCGGTCAGCGGTACCTTCTGAAGCTCGATGACGGACGCTCGGGGGAATTCCTCGTGCGCCGCAACACGTTCGCGGGCGGCGTCAATCGGGCGGTCGCCATCCAGGGCATGGGCAAGCTGACCTAAGGTTGCGGCGTGCTGCGCACCGGGTCGCGGCACGCGGGCCAGCCGCCGGGCTGTCCGTTCTGTTGTGGCGAAAACACGTCGCGCTTCTCGCGCGGCATGATGTCCCGATCCTCCGACGCCAGATACACGAGCATCGCCACCAGCGTGGCGTTATTGCGGATATCGTCCCACGAGACCTTGTCGTAAGTGTCGCGGTTGGTGTGCCAGGTGTAGCGGCCGTAATCCCAGTCGCCCGAGCCCAGCCCGAAGCCCGGCGCGCCGCACGTCACGAACGATGCATGATCGGTCCCGCCGCCGCCCGGTGATCCGGGGAAATTGAACTTGATATTGCGCGTCACGTCGGCGGGGATCTGGGCCAGGTAGCGCGCCAGGTTTCCGGCCGCCAGCGTAAAGCCGGACGAGCTCATGGTCTCGACCCGCCCAGTGCCGTTGTCCTGGTTGAACAGCGCCTGCAGGCTGTCCACGATGGCGGCGTGGTCGTGCACAAAGGCGCTCGAGCCGTTCAGGCCCTGCTCCTCACCACTCCAGTGGCCGACCAGGATAGTCCGGCGCGGATGCGGGTAGGCGAGGCGGAGCAGCCGCATCGCTTCGAGCATCGTGATGGTCCCGGTTCCGTTGTCGGTGGCCCCGGATCCGCCGTCCCAGGAATCGAAATGCGCCGACAGCATCACGTATTGGTTGGGCAGCTCGCTGCCCGGGATCTGGGCCACGACGTTGAACACGGGGACTTCACCCAGCGCCTGGGACTGTGCGGCGAGCTCGACGACCGGACCCTGGCCATTGGCGGCCAGCCGGTACAGCAACCCGTAGTCCTCACACGAGACATCGATCACCGGCGCGCGGTCGGTCGTCGCGTCGAAGATCTTGTCTACGCCCCAGCCCTGTGACCAGTTGTTGGTCAGGATGCCGATCGCCCCGGCACCTTCGAGGCGGCGCTGCAGGCGTTGCTGCAGCTGCCGCGTCGCGCCAAACCCCGCGTGCTGCAACCGCGCCGTCCACGCCTGCTGAGCGGCCGTGCGCCGCGCTTTCATCGAGTCCGCGGTCGCCGGGGTCGCCCATTTCTCCCAGCTGTCGTCGGGCCGGCACGTGGGCTGCGGATACGAGGTGAGCACGAACCGGCCTGTCGCCTGCGGCAGCCAGGCGGCGAACGCCGTGCTGTCGGCGACGTCGGGCAGAATGATCAACGGTGCACGGACCGGCTTTCCTTTGGGCGTCCCGGGACTCCAGGCGAGCAGTGTCGCCTCGAGACTGCGCGCCCGAGGGGCCACCAGGTCGAGGTGCGTGGAGCCTCGCTGCCAGCCACGCCAGGTGCCGTAGCGCTCGGCGCGGGCTTCGATTCCCCACGATTGATAGATCTTCACGAGCCAGCGCTGCGCCGCATCCATTCCCGGGGACGCGGTCAGGCGCGGGCCGAGCGAATCGAAGAGTGTCTGCGCCAGACGATCGCTCTGAGAGCTGTCCATGCCGAGCGCCCAGATGTGGCGCATGACCGGATTCTCGACCGTGAATCCGGACGGAGGAGCGCCGAAGTTCTGCGCTGCGGCGTGAGCTGGGGGGGGGACGGCCAGACCGGTGGCCGCGAGAGCGACGACGACCAGACGTGTGCGCATGATGCCTCCAGAGGTTATCACAGCCATGCGGAAATCGTGTAGATGATCAACCCCACCAGGCCGCCGACGAGGGTGCCGTTCATCCGGATGTACTGCAGGTCGCTGCCGACGGCGAGCTCGAGCCGCTGGACGGCGCTCTCGGGGTCCCACGCGCTCACCGTATGCGTGATCAGCTCCGCCACCTGCTGGCGATGCTGCTCCAGGATCGTCGCGACCGCTTCGATGAGGAACCCGTCCAGCTCGGCCGCCAGCGCCGGGTGGTCGAGCAGGGACTCGCCGATGGCGCTGATCCCCCGTTCCAGAGCGTCGGGCGGCGCGCCTTCGGGATTGCTGCGGTAGCGCTCGGCCGCCTTCCTCGCGTTGTCCCACAGGGCCGCGGTCCAGTCTTCGACGAGTGGATGCCCGAGCATCTGCTCCTTCAGGGCCTCGGCCTTGGCGCTGACTTCGGGGGAGTTCCGCAGCTGCTCGATGAATTCCCCCAGCACCCGGTCGAAGCGCTTGCGCAGCGGGTGATCGGGATCGGCGCGCACGTCGTGCACGAGTCGCGTCACCGATTGCAGAATCTTCTTGAACACCACCTGATCGACGACGCTCGGCACCCACCACGGGCTCGAGCTGCGGATCGCGTCCCGGATCGCATCCGGATTGTCTTCAATGGTCCGGGCGATGATGCCGATCGCTTCGTTCAGGAGCTCCTGGTGCCGGTCATCGGCGGTGACCAGGGTGAGGACGTCGCTCAAGACAGGCGCGACGGGCGTCTTGCGAATGCGCGCCATGGCGCTGCGTTGGATCATGGCCCGCACTTCGTCGTCGGGTAGCGCCTCGACCGTGCGCGCCACGCCGGAGGCGAGCTGGCGCGCCAGGCGCGCGCTGTTGCCGGGCCCGGAGAGCCAGCGCGCGATGCGATCGGACAAGCGCATCCGCTTCAGCTCGGCCGTCACGATATCGCGCGACAGGAAGTGGTTCTGGACGAAATTGCCGAGCACCCGGCCGATGCGGTCTTTTTGCTTGGCCACGATGGCGGTGTGCGGGATCGGGATGCCGAGCGGGTGACGGAACAGGGCCGTGACCGCGAACCAGTCCGCCAGTCCGCCGACCAGGGATGCTTCGGCGGTCGCCCGGACGTAGCCCAGCCATGGATGCGCCGCCTCGAGCAGGCTCGCGGCGAGGAAGATCGCGAGGGCGAGCACCAGCATTCCCGTGGCCCGGCGCCGCATCGTCTCGAGCCGGCGCTGCCGTTCGGCCGCGTCGAGGGGCGTAGTGGTGCGAGAAAGCGTCTGGGGTTGGGTCACGGGCGAGTGGGGAATCTACGCGCCCGCGCGCGCCGTTGTGTCAGCGCCTGGCGTAAACGCTGGTTTTTCCCTCACGAGTCCAGGCGATGACGTCGTAATGCCGCGGGTTTGGACCCTCCATTCCCGGAGAGCCGGTCACCATGCCGGGGACCGCGAGTCCCAGGATCGCCGGATGCTCGGTCAGCAGCTTGCGAATCAGGTCGGCCGGCACGTGACCTTCGATCACGTAGTCGCCGACGCGCGCCGTGTGGCAGGAGCCGAGCTGTGCCGGCACCCCCATGCTCGTCATGACCGACCCGAGATCGTCGGTGTTGTAGGCGGTGACGGCAAATCCCGCAGAACGGAGATGTTCCACCCAGCTGTTGCAGCAGCCGCAGCTGGCGCTCTTGTAGACGGTGACCGTCGGCGGCGCAGGAGCCGGCGCGCGCCAGCCGACGATCGCTCCTAGCCCGATGATGACAATGCCGGCGATAATCGTCGGTCGCACACTACCTCCTTTTCAGTAACCTAGCCTGGCGGGACCCCAGGGCACCATATCGCCCAATCGATGAAGAAATGTGTCAGGAGGGGTGAAGAATCATTCCATGCGAAGCCGGTATCCGACTCCGGTTTCCGTCTGCAGGATCCGCGGTCGCGTGGGGTCACCCTCGATCTTGTGGCGCAGCTGAGTCATGTAGACGCGCAAGTACTGCGTGTGCTCCACCGCGTTCGGTCCCCAGACCTCTTTCAAGAGCAACCGGTGCGTCACGACCTTGCCCGCGTTGCGGACCAGCGTCGAGAGGAGCTTGTACTCGGTTGGCGTGAGGTGGATCTCCTGGTCGTTGACGAACACCTGCCGGGCGGCGAGATCGACGCGCAGCGCGCCCGTCGTGAACACCGGCTCATCGGTTGCGCCACGGGCGGCGTGGCGCAGGGCGACGCGCAGGCGGGCCAGCAGCTCGTCGGTCCCGAACGGCTTGGTGAGGTAGTCGTCCGCTCCGGCATCGAGCGCGGCCACCTTGTCGTGCTCCTGACCGCGGGCGGAGATGACGATGATCGGCGTCGAGGCCCATTCCCGGATGCGGCGCGCCACGTCGATCCCATTGCCGTCGGGAAGTCCGAGATCGAGCAGAATGACGTCGGGATTCCGCCCGGTGGCCTGGGCCAACCCCTCCCGCACGGTGGTCGCCTCCACCAGTCGGTAGTCGTGGCTTTCGAGCGCGGCCCGCAGGTAGCGGCGCATCTGCGGCTCGTCCTCGATCAAGAGGACCAGTGGGGCAGGGGCGGTGTCATTCATCGAGCGCTCCCGCGGCGGCACCGACGCATGGACTGCACGGGTGAGGACTCAATGTACTCACCCGCTCGAACTGATTCGCTGATCCTCCTTGGCTTCGGCCAGCACCGGCATGGGTTTCGCCCCGGTCAGTGGGAGCGTGAAGCGGAACACGGCGCCGCCACCGGTTCGGTTTTCGGCCCAAATGCGGCCGCCGTGCGCGGTGATGATGCCGCGGCAAATCGTCAGTCCCAGGCCGATTCCCCCCTGACTCGGCGTTCCCGGCGCCCGGTAGAATTTGTCGAAGATGCGGGTCTCTTCTTCGGGCGACAGTCCGGGACCACGGTCCGCGACCTCAACACGCACGATCCCGGGGGTGGCCTCGGCGGAGATGTCGATCGGGGTACCGAGGGGCGTGTACTTCACGGCATTCTCCAGCAGATTCACGAACACCTGCTCGATGAGCACGCCATCCACCGGTACCAGCGGAAGGTCGGGCGGGAGCCGCACGGTCACGGGGTGCTCCCGCAAGCGGTCGTCGAGGCGAATCAGGGCGACGCCCACCGTCTCTTCCAACGGTTGCCACTCTTTCTGCACTTCGAGCGCGCCGCTTTCGACGCGGATCATGTCCAGCAGGTTGCCGATGAGCCGGTTCATGCGGCGTGCTTCTTCGAGAATCGTCTTGAGCAAGTCCTGTCGCGCCGGCTGCGACAAGGCGCTGTGCTCCTCCAGGAGGCTGCTGGCCGCGCCCGTGATGGCGCCGAGCGGGGTCCGCAGGTCGTGCGACAAGGACGAGAGCAGGGCGGTGCGCAACCGCTCGGCCTCGATTTCGAGCTGCTCGCGCTGCGCCCGCTCGGCGAGCATCGCCCGCTCGAGCGCCAGCGCGGCCTGTCCCGCGAACGTCTCGATCAGCCGCTGGAGGGTGGGATCGTCGAACCGCTGCGGATCGGCCGGCCGCAGGCCGACCACCCCGATCGTGCTCTCCGAGGCGATGAGCGGCTGATAGAACGCCTGGGCGGCGGGCAGGGTGTCGGTCCCGACCCCCGCGACGTGGCTGCGCGCGAACACCCAGTGCGCGACGCTCAGCTCCTTTTCGTCCACCGGGTACGCCGGGGGCACGCCCACCGGGGCCTGCAACCGGCCGCCGGCATCGGGGAACAGGAACTGCACCCGGGCCTCGAAGGTGTCCTGCAGGTGACGCGACGCCACGCGGGCCAGGTCCGCGAGCCCTCGAGTCGCCGCGAGCTCACGACTCATCGCATACAGCGCCCCCGTGCGACGCTCTCGCACGCGGGCCGTCTCGGCCTGCTCGCGGATGCGCAGCGTGAGCCCGCTGATGACCAGCGCCACAGCCAGCATGACGACGAAGGTCAACACGTAGCGGAAGTCCGTGACCGCGAACGTGAAGCGTGGTGGCACGAAGAAGAAATCGAACGCCGCGATACTCAGGAAGGCGGCGACGACCGACGGCCCGCGGCCGAAGCGCGACGCCACCACGCCGGCGCCGAGCAAGTAGATGACCGCCACGTCCGTGACGGAGAGGAACTGAAACACCGCCGCCCCCAGCAGCGAGCACACACCGACCACCGTTCCCGCCCAGACATAGTCCCGCCACCCGGCCCGTGGACCGACGACGCCCCGCCGCGGCGCCTGACCCTCTTCCGCATCGCCCGTAATGACATAGACGTCGATGTCGCCCGAGCCGCGCACCAGGTGATCGAGCAGCGAACCGAAGATCTTGTCGCGCCACCGTCCATGGGTCGGTTTGCCCGCGATGATCTTGGTGATGTTGTGGGCGCGGGCGTAGGCGAGGACCTCGTCCGCGACGCTGTGACCGCTCAATGTGATTGCTTGCGCGCCCAGCTCCTGCGCCAGCTGCAGGTTCTGCACCAGGGCTGCGCGGTCGGCCACCGAAATTGTCTGGCCCGCCGTCTCCACGCATACCACCACCCACTCGCATTTCAAGCTGGTGGCCATCCGTTTACCGGCCCGCACCAGTCGGGCTCCCGCCGGATTCGGGCCAATGCAGACCAGCAGCCGCTCCCCCGCCGGCCACGTCTCGTGGATGCCGTGCTCCTGCATATAGCCGCGCATCTGGGCATCGACCCGCTCGGCCGTGCGACGCAGGGCCAGCTCGCGCAGCGCGATCAGGTTGCCCTTGCGGAAGAACTGCTCGATCGCCCGGGCGGCCTGCTCGGGCACGTACACCTTGCCCTCCTGGAGCCGTTTGAGCAGGTCGTCGGCGGAGAGATCCGCCAGCTCCAGCTCGTCCGCCTGGTCGAGGATCGAATCGGGGACGGTTTCGCGCACCTGGATCCCGGTGATCTGGGCGACCACATCGTTCAAGCTCTCCAGGTGCTGGACGTTCAGGGTGGTATAGACGCTGATACCGGCGGCGAGCAGCTCTTCGACGTCCTGAAACCGCCGCGTATGGCGCGACCCTGGGGCGTTGGTGTGGGCCAGCTCGTCGACGAGAATGAGGGTGGGGCGGCGGGCCAGCGCGGCGTCGAGATCGAACTCCTCGAGCGCGACGCCACGGTACTCGAGTTTCTTGCGCGGCAGGACCTCGAGTCCGTCGAGCAGCGCGGTCGTCTCGGCGCGCCCGTGGGTCTCGACCACGCCGACTAGCACGCCCACACCCTCGCGCTGTTTGGCGCGTGCTTCCTCGAGCATCGCGTACGTTTTCCCGACGCCGGGGGACGCGCCGAAGAAAATCTTCAGCCGTCCCCGACCGGCCCGCCGCTCCTGTTCCCGGACGCGGGCGAGAAGCTCCTCGGGATCGGGTCGTCGCGCGGTCATCACGAGTAACGTAGCCCCTACGGGGCCGTGGTGCCCTTTCGCGACGGCAGAGTGCGGTCCAGATCGAGATTGAGCAGCAGCACATTCACCCGCGGCTCTCCGAAGAAGCCATACTGCCGTCCCTCGACGTGCCGCCCGACCAACGCGCGCACGGCAGCGGCATCGACTTCCCGCACCCGCGCCACCCGGGCGACCTGGAGCAACGCGCTGGCGGGGGAAATGTGGGGATCGAGACCCGACCCCGAGGCGGTGACGAGATCCGATGGGACCTGGCCCTTGACGGCGCCGTCCAGGTTCACCGCGCTGTCCACCGCCTGCGCGATCAGCGTGTCGGCGAGCTTCAGATCGGCGGGGCCTTTGTTGCGACCTGCCGACAGCGTGTCGTCATAGCCCGAGCCGGCGGCCGACGGGCGCGGGTGGAAGTACTCGGCGCCGGCGAACGGCTGGCCGATCAACTCGCTGCCGATCACCTGTCCGCTCGGCCTGGTGATCAAGGAGCCATTCGCCTGGTGCGGGAAGAGCAGCTGCGCGATCCCCGTGATGATGCCCGGATAGACAACCCCTGTGATCACGCACAGGAGCAGCGTCAGGAGGATCGCCGGGCGGAGTTGATTGTTGAGCATGGTCACACCATCCGCAGGAGGACGAGCAGCATATCGATGAGCTTGATGCCGGCGAACGGGACGAGGATTCCACCGACGCCGTAGATCCAGAGATTGCGCCGCAGTATCACGCCCGCGGCCGCGGGGCGATACTGCACGCCGCGCAGGGCGAGGGGAATCAGCGCGATGATGATGAGCGCGTTGAAGATGACGCTCGCGAGGATCGCCGACTGCGCTGAGTGCAGCCGCATGATGTTGAGCGCCTGCAGCACGGGATAGGTCGCCACGAACATCGCGGGAACGATGGCGAAGTACTTGGCGACGTCGTTGGCGATCGAGAACGTGGTCAGGGCGCCGCGCGTGATCAGGAGCTGCTTCCCGATCTCCACCACCTCGATGAGCTTCGTCGGATTGGAATCGAGGTCGATCAGGTTCCCGGCCTCCTTGGCGGCCTGCGTCCCGGTGTTCATCGCCACCGCGACGTCGGCCTGGGCCAGGGCCGGGGCATCGTTCGTCCCGTCGCCCGTCATGGCCACGAGGCGCCCGCCGCCCTGCTCGCGCTTGATCAGCGCCATCTTGTCTTCTGGGGTCGCTTCGGCCAGGAAGTCATCGACGCCAGCCTCGGCCGCGATCGCCGCGGCGGTGAGCTGATTGTCGCCCGTGATCATCACGGTGCGAATGCCCATCGACCGGAGCTGGTCGAACCGCTCCTTCATCCCGCCTTTGACGACGTCCTTCAGATAGATCACGCCGAGCACGCGGGCGCTCACCGTCTCGCGTTCCGCGACCACTAACGGCGTTCCTCCCTCACGCGAGATGCGCTCCACCGCGCTCGCGACGGCCGCTGGGGTCTCTCCGCCTTGGTCTCGCACCCAACGTCCCACCGCCTCGGCGGCTCCCTTGCGCAGCTGGAGCCCGTCGGCGTTGATGCCGCTCATCCGCGTCGTGGCGGAAAACGGCACCAGCTCCATCCCTGGGCTCCCTTCGGCGAGGGGGCGCCCCCGCAAACCGAACTGCTTCGCCAGGACCACGATGCTCCGCCCTTCAGGCGTCTCGTCGGGCAGCGAGGCGAGCTGGGCCCGGTCGGCCAGGTACTCTGGCGTCACGCCGGGCGCCGGCACGAACTCCACCGCCTGACGGTTGCCCAGGGTGACGGTGCCGGTCTTGTCCAGCAGCAGCGTGTTGACGTCCCCTGCCGCCTCCACCGCGCGCCCGCTCATCGCAATCACGTTGTGCTGGATCATGCGGTCCATCCCCGCGATGCCGATTGCGGACAACAGGCCGCCGATGGTGGTCGGGATGAGGCACACGAGCAGGGCCACGAGAATCGGGATCGAGACCGAGCCGCCGGAATAGATCGCGAACGGCTGCAGCGTGACGACCGCGAACAAAAAGATGATGGTCAACCCCGACAGCAGAATGATCAGGGCGATCTCATTCGGGGTTTTTTGCCGCCTGGCGCCTTCCACCAGTCCGATCATGCGATCGAGGAAGGTTTCGCCCGGATTGGCGGAGATGCGAATGATCAGGAAATCGGACAGTACTCTCGTGCCGCCCGTGACCGCCGAACGGTCTCCGCCCGACTCCCGGATCACCGGCGCCGACTCGCCCGTGATCGCGGATTCGTCCACCGAGGCGACGCCCTGGATCACCTCGCCGTCGCCGGGGATCAGATCGCCCGGTGTGACGACCACAACATCACCCTTGCGCAGCTGGTTGGCCGGGACCGGGTCGAAGGATTTCACGTCGCGTGGGTTTTTGAGGCGCTTGGCGGTCGTCTGTGTGCGCGACTTACGCAGCGTATCGGCCTGCGCCTTGCCGCGCCCTTCCGCCATGGCTTCCGCGAAGTTGGCAAACACCACGGTGAACCACAGCCACAGCGTGATCTGTAGCGTGAACGCGATATTGCCGGCCCCGCCGATGACGTCACGGACGAGCACGAGAGACGTGAGCACGCTCCCCACCAGCACGACGAACATCACCGGATTCCGCACCATGTGGCGGAGGTTCACGGTCTTCGCGAACGAGTCCTGGATGGCCCGCTTGACGATCGGAGGGTCGAACAGCGGCCGCTTGGTCAGCGCCATATCAGAACAGCCTCCCCGACTGCATCAGGAAGTGCTCGACGATCGGCCCGAGCGACAGCGCTGGAAAGAACGTCAGCGCGCTGACGATGATGATCACCGAGACAAGCAGCACCACGAAGAGCGGCGTCGTCACCGGGAATGTGCCGGCTGACTCGGCCACGACCCTCTTTTCGGCAAGAAATCCCGCGAGCGCGAGCATCGGCACCTGCATCGCGAACCGGCCGATGAGCGTATTGAGCCCCAGCAGAGTGTTGTAGAAGTAGGACGTCCCGGTGAGGCCGGCGAACGCGCTGCCGTTGTTCGCCGCCGTGGAGGTGAAGGCATACAGGATTTCCGAAAGCCCATGGGGACCGACGTTGTTGCGCCCCGCGAGCCCCGGACCGACGACCGCCGCGATGGCGGTGAACGTCAGGACGACGGCCGAGAATACCAGCACGTAGAGCATCGCCATCTGGACTTCGCGGGCCTGGATCTTCTTCCCCAGGTACTCGGGCGTTCGCCCGACCATGAGGCCGGCGATGAACACGGTGAGGACCACCATCACCAGCATTCCATACAGCCCCGCGCCGACGCCGCCGAACACCACTTCCCCGAGCTGCATATTGACGAGCGGCACGAGGCCGCCGATCGGGGTGAACGAGTCGTGCATCGAGTTGACGCAACCGCACGAGGCATCGGTCGTCATCGTCGCATACAGCGCCGAATTGGCGACGCCGAAGCGGACCTCTTTCCCTTCCATGTTGCCGCCCGGATTCACGGCCGAGGCCGTGACGTCCACGCCGCGGGCCGTATGGATCGGGTTGCCGCGCGCTTCGGCCCAGTACGCCGTTGCGACGCCTCCGATGAACAGGAGGTACATCGCGGCCCAGAGGGCCCAGCCGTGCTTCTGGTTCTTGGCCATGCGTCCGTACGTGTAGGTGAGCGCCGCGGGAATGATGAAGATGGCCAGCATCTGCCAGAAGTTGGTCCACGGCGTGGGGTTCTCGAACGGATGCGCCGAGTTGGCGTTGAAGAAGCCGCCACCGTTGGTGCCGAGCTGCTTGATCGCCTCCTGGCTCGCTACCGGTCCCATCGCGAGCACCTGTTTCGCGCCTTCGACCGTCGTGACGGTTACATAGTGAGTGAAATTCTGAATGACGCCCTGCTGCACGAACACCAGCGCGAGCAGCGCGCTGGCGGGCAAGAACAGATAGAGCGTCCCGCGCACGAGGTCGACCCAGAAGTTGCCCAGTCGCCCCGCCGAACGGCGCACGATCCCGCGCGCCAGCGCCACCGCCACTGCGACCCCCGCTGCCGCAGACGCAAAGTTGTGGAACGCCAGCTGGGTCATCTGCGAGAAGTACGACATCGTGACTTCGCCGACGTACGACTGCCAATTGGTGTTCGTCGTGAACGACGCCGCCGTCTCGAACGCCTGGCGGTCCGGCAGCGCGGCCCGCAGCGCCGGATTGAGCGGCAGCAGATGCTGCAACCGCAGCACCGCGTAGGTCAGGAGCATGGAGACCGCGCTGAAGATCAGCATCGACGCTGCGTAGCGTGTCCAATGCTGATCCTCTTCTGGGTCGACCCCTGCGAGCCGATAGAGCAGTCGTTCGACCGGCTCAAGCCACCGCATCGAGCCGTCGTACACCTTGAGCACGTAAATCCCAACCGGCTTTGTGACGAGCAGCAGCACGACCGAGTAGAACGCGATCTGTAACCAGCCGTTCACCGTCATCAGAACTTCTCCGGTCGCAGCAGCGTGTACAGCAGGTAGAAGAGAATGGCCACGGCGGTCAGACCGCCGACGATCGTCTCGAGACTCATGACGACCGCTCCTCGCTGTCCTGCCGCTTGCCCAGGCGCTCGCAGGCGCGGACGTAGGCAATCATCAAGGCGAAGAAGACCACCGTCAGGGCGATGTAGGCCATGTCGAGCATTCGTGTCCACTCAAGAGAGGAGGTATCAGCGATGCAAGATGGGTTGGTCGGCGTTAGGACGGGATCAAAAGTGAAGAACGGGACATCAAGAAAGCGTTAAGAATGGGAACTGTCGAACCTCGCTCCTGATCCGTCCCCTAAAGGGGCGGCTCGGCTCGTGGTGGTGTCCTTAAGGACGCATCCTCATGGCCGAACCGGGGCTTCGGCCCACGGGAAACAACGGTCGAACCTCGCTCCTGATCCGTCCCCTAAAGGGGCGGCTCGGCTCGTTGTGGTGTCCTAAAGGACACATCCTCATGGCCGAGCCGGGGCTTCAGCCTACGGACTACCGTTGCGCTTCGGGTTCCGATCCGTCCCCTAAAGGGGCGGCTCGGCTCGGGCGGCGTCCTGAAGGACGCTGTCGCGTTTTCTTGATTGATAGCGAGTTATTGCGGTTACTCCTGAATCGATCGCAGTCCCTAGACTTTGCTTCGGAGGACACCACGTGCCTGTTCGACTGTTTGCGCATGCAGTATGGACGACCTTTGCTAGACTTCCGCTGATTGATGAATCGATTGCCACGTTTCTGCGTCGATTCCTCGCGACGGAGGCGAGCCGGCACGGCGCGCGGGTCGTCGAACTGGGAATAGTACGAGACCATGTCCACTTGGTTCTCGAGCTCCCAGCCACATTCGATGTCCCACGGTTGATGCAGGGACTTAAAGGGGCGAGTGCCCGAATCGCGAACAGGGATGGGATCGCGGGTCACGAGTCGTTGCGGTGGGCGCAGGGCTACGATCTGCGTTCCATTGGAGTGGGACAGTTGCGACGGGTGATCGCGTACGTGCAGGGTCAGAACGGTCGTCATCCGGAGAAAGCGTTGCCCGTGTCGTCTTTTAGGACGGACGATCGGGCCGAGCCGGGGCTTCAGCCCACGGACAACGAAACGGTCGAACCCCGGTGCCGGTCCGTCCCCTGCAGGGCGGCTCGGCTTGTGGTGTCCTTAAGGACACAAATCGGGCCGAGCCGGGGCTTCAGCCCACGGACAACGAAACGGTCGAACACCGGTGCCGATCCGTCCCGTAAAGGGGCGGCTCGGCCACAAGTTGCGTCCTGAAGGACTGGGCTTCTTCTAACCCAGCACCTCCAGCGCCACTTCGACCTTCCCGAACGGCGCGCTCACCTGCACTCCCTGCACGTCGCTGCGGACCCCGGCCAGCATCTCCTTGGCGATCCGGACGCCCTCCGCCAGCGCCGCCTCCTTTCCTTTCTCCTGAGCGGCGCGCATCCGGGACAACACCGACTCGGGCACCGACACGCCGGGTACTTCATTCGCCAGAAACTCCGCATTGCGCAGCGACAGGAGCGGCCAGATGCCGGCCACGATGGGAATGCGATACGATTCGACCCGCTTCAGGAACGTCTCGAGCTGCGCGGGATCGAACACCGGCTGCGTCACGGCGAACTCGGCGCCGGCGTCCACCTTCCAGTGAAACCGCGACAGCTCGCGATCGAGATCGACCGCGGCGGGATTCACTCCAACGCCGATCACCCATTTCGTCGGCGCGCCGATCGGGTTGTTGCCCGGATCGAGTCCGTGGTTCAATCGATAGACCAGATTGGTCAACCCGATCGAGTCGATGTCGAAGACCGCGGTCGAATCGGGGTAGGGCCCCATCTTGGGGGGATCCCCGGTGATCACGAGGATGTTGCGCAATCCCGCCGCGGCCGCGCCCAGGATGTCCGAGAGCATGCCGAGCAGGTTGCGGTCTCGGCAGCAATAATGGATGACGGTCTCGAGTCCGACCTCGCGCTCGATCATCAAGGCGGAGGGCAGGACACCCATCCGGCTCTGCGCGCGCGGTCCGTCGGGGACATTCACGGCGTCCACCCCGGCCGCCTTCAGCGCCCGGCACTGCGCCAGCATCGGCGATGGGTCCACGCCCTTGGGTGGAACGATCTCGACACTCGTCACGAACTTTCCATCGGCGATCTTGCGGCCCCAACTCGATCGCACCGCGAGCGGCACCGGCGCCGCTCCCCCCGGCGTGGCCGCAACCGTCTCGCGGGAAACGACGACGCTCGGCTGGCGCGGCGCCACGCTCACCAGGTAGTCGCGCATCTTGCGGATGTGCTCGGGCGTGGTGCCGCAGCACCCGCCCACGAAGCGCGCGCCCGCCTCGACCAGGCGTCGGGCGTAGCTGGCCATGTACTCGGGGCTCGCGAGGTAGATCTTGCGGTCGCCCACGTCCTTGGGGAGTCCGGCGTTGGGCTGGGCCGAGAGCGGCCGCCCGGTGCCCTTCGCCATCCGCTCCACGGCCTCGAGCACGCCCGCCGGGCCGACGGAACAGTTGACGCCGATAACGTCGGCCCCCCAGGCGTCCAGCTGGCGGGCGAAATCCTCCGGGGCGGTACCGTAGGCCGTCAGCCCGTCGGTGCCGATGGTCATCTGGGTGACGACGGGCAGGTCGCACGCCTCGCGCACGGCCCGCATGGCCGCGTGGATCTCTTCCAGATCGCTGAACGTTTCGAGCACGAACCCATCGACCCCGCCGGCGAGCAGGCCGTTCACCTGGCGCCGGAAATGGTCGCGCGCTTCGTCGCGGGAGGTCGGCCCGAACGGCTCGAGCCGTAGTCCCAGCGGCCCGATCGCCCCGGCCACACTGGCCCGGTCGTGGGCGGCGGCTCGGGCCAGCTCCGCGGCCGTCTGGTTGATGCGCTCGGTCAGATCGGCCAGCCCGTGCGGCCCGAGCTTGGGCGGGGTGGCGCCGAACGTGTTGGTCTCGAGAATCTCGGCGCCGGCCCGGACGTACTCCTCGTGCACTTCCCGCACCAGTGCCGGCTGCTTCAGCGCCAACTCGTCGTAGCAGACGTTCAGGAAGAAGCCCTTGGCGTACAGCATCGTCCCCATCGCGCCGTCGAACAGATGCACGCGGCCGTCGGCAATGAGATCACGCAGCGTGGGCAGGGGTCGTCTCCAGGAGTTAAGAAAACAAAACGCCCGTCGCGGAATTCAAAGCCGCCACGGGCAGGCTTTTTAGCGTTTGTTTAACGTGGCCGCAATACGCCGCAAATCGCCACGAAATCGATTGATGACAAAGGTAACTGCCTTGTACACCTGACGCTACGAGCCCGGAAGGCCGCGCGCGCTACACGTTCCGACTCCTGTGTCAGAAATCGGTGGGAGTCGAGTCGCCGCTCTAGTGCGCGAGGGAAATCGGCGGATACTGAGGAATGATGAATCGCTGCGTGTTGATCCTCGCCGCGTACGGCGCGTTGGGGTCCCGTTTGCCGGCACAGGCCCCGGGCCATTGGCCCCCCGATTCACTCATCAACACCAAAGTCATTCCCCACAATACGCCCGTGATGCAGGTGGTCGGGACAATGCGCAATATCACGTTCGCGTTAGGCGTGCGCTGCCAGTTCTGCCACGTGGGCGAAGAAGGCATGCCGCTCGAGCGCTTCGATTTCGCGAAGGACGAAAAGCCGACGAAGCTCATCGCCCGCCAGATGATGCGCATGGTCGAGGAGATCAACCGGCGCATCGATACGTTGCCCGAACACGACCATCACGGTCACCGACTTCAGGTCACCTGCAACACGTGTCACCGTGGTGTCAGTCGGCCCGTGCCGCTCGAGGAAGTGATTCAGGATGCGGCCCTGGCGGGCGGCGCGGATTCGGCGACCCGCACCTACCGGGCATTGCGCGAGAAGTACTTCAGTCGCTCCGCCTACGACTTCGGCGAGCCGTCGCTCAGCATCGCCGCGTTTCGTCTCGGACGGGCCGGCAAGTTCGACGAGGCGTTCGCGCTGCTCCGCCTGAACGAAGAGCTGTTCCCCGGCTCCTCGGCGATGTATGTGTTCCGCGGCAACATCAATCTGATGCGCGGCGACACGACCGCCGCAGCCGAGGCCTTCCGCGAGGCTATCCGTCGCGATTCGACCAACGAGGAAGCGAAGGGACGGCTGCGGGCGATCGGGCGCAACCCCTAGCGCACTCACTCCCCCGTTCAAAACGTGACGTTGTAGGTGAGGCGCCCGCCCGCCGGTCCCGGCATTCGGGGGACTACGGAGTGGTTGTTACGGAGTCGGCTTGTCCAGCAGCCGATGCTCGAGGGCGAAGCGGGTGAGACCGGCGACGGTGTGAATCCCGAGCTTGCGCATCAGGCTATCGCGGTGTGTCTCGACCGTCCGCACGCTGATCCCCAGCTCGGCGGCCGCCTCGCGGTTGGTCCGCCCCCGCGCCACGCGCAGCAGAATCTCGCGCTCCCGCAAGGTGAGATCGTCGAGCCGGTCGGTGGCGGCCTGATCCTGGACCGCCGCCGTGAGGTGCCGCGCCGCGGGCGGACTGAAGAAAGCATCGCCCGCGTGGACGGCACGGATCGCCTGCCGGATGTCGGCGGGACTCGAATCCTTGCGCAGGTAGCCGTGGGCGCCGACGCGCACGCTCTCGAGCACGTACTCCCGGTCGTCGTGCACGCTCAGGATCAGGATGCGCGTGTCCGGGTGCCGCGCGCGCAGCTGGCGTACTACATCGAGCCCCGACGCGCCCGGCATCGAGAGATCGAGCAGCACCACGTCGGGGTGGGCGCCCGCCACGCGCTCCAGCGCCTCGGCGCCATTGGCCGCCTCGGCCACGACCTGGAATCCGTCGCCGCCTTCCAGGACGTGCCGGATGCCTTCCCGTACGACGCTGTGGTCATCGACCACCAGGACGCGGATCGGATCGCTCATGGGGGGGATGCCCCGATCGGGAACGTCAGGCGTACAGTCAGACCGGCCGCGGCCTCCGGGACGGGGCCGAGCTCGAGCACGCCCCCTAACGCGCTGACGCGCTCCCGCATTCCCGCGAGCCCGAGGTGACCGTCTCGTTCGGCCCGCGCCGCATCGAAGTCCGGCGGCAGGCCACGTCCATTATCGGCGACCTCGAGTGCCAAACGCCCGGCACCATTCGCGAGCCGCACCGCGACCTGGGTGGCCGCCGCATGTCGCGCCACGTTCGCCAGCGCCTCCTGGACCGCGCGAAACAGGGCCAGCTCGGCCCGCTCGTCGAGCGAGGGCAGCTGCTGCGGCACTTCGATCGTCGCGGCGATGCCGGTGCGCGCCGCGAAGGCTTCCACCAGGGAGCGCAACGCCGGCAGCAGGCCGAGATCGTCGAGCAGCGAAGGCCGAAGCTGTTCGGTGACCCGGCGAATGCCGCGCATGCCGGTGTCGATGAGATCGACGGTACGCGTGATTCGAGCACTGAGCGCCGGATCGAGCTGCTCGGCCAGGAGCCCGAGCTGCAGCTTTACCGCGGCGAACACCTGCGCCGTCTCGTCGTGCAGCTCGAGGGACAGACGCCGCCGTTCCGCTTCCTCCTGCTCCAACATCCTGGCGGAGAGCTGCCCCAATCGCTGTACCAGATCGGCGTTTTCCAATGCGGCGCCGATCTGGCCGCCCAGCGCCCGGAGGAACGCTTCGTCGAGGACCGTGAAGGGGTCACGCGCGTCGCCGACCAGAAGGAGGACGGCGGTCGCTCGATCGTCGGTGAGAATCGGCAGCAGGGCGGCGTACGGGAACCGACGCGGCTCGCCGGTGCGCGGATCGGGCCAATCGCGCGGGAAGGCGGGCCGCCCGGTGTGGATCGCGACCCGTGCCGGTTCCGCGACCGGGGTTTGCAGCAACGAGCCGCCCCAGGCCGAACAGGCGCCGGCGCCGGCCACGTAGCGCGGCTGATCGTCGGCCAGCGCGATCATGGCGCTGCCGCTGACGGCCGGCAGGCCAAGAGGCCGCTCGAGCAGGCCGGCGAGCCCGTCATCCGCCCGGCCGTGGCGCTGCCGGTCTCCCGACAACGCGGATAGCGCGACAAGGCCGCGGCGCAGCTCGTCCTGAACCAACACCAGAATGCCCACGCCGGTCGCCAGAAGAAACAGGATGTCGAGGTAGTAGCCCCAGGGACTCCACGCCCCTCGAGCGCGCAGGAACGGGTAGTCGAGGTGATGCAGTCCCCAGGCGAGCAGGGCCGCGGAGAGCAATGCGGCCCCGGTGGCACGAACCCGACGGTAATAGAGAAGGAAGGCGACCCCCGTCCACAGCGTGACGAGACTGAGAAACAGGACCGCGGGCCCCGAGGCGAGCAGGAAATCGTCCAGCCGGTAGATCGCCACGTAGGACCAGAGCGGTGGAAATGCGAGGAGCGCGGCGTAGCGCCACCGCCATTCGAGCTGGCGCGAGAACACCAGCGCGGCCCAGAGCAGCGCGAGTCCCGTCCACCCCGTCAACACCTGGTGCCAGTAGAGCCAGATCCATTGCCGCGAGCTCAAAAAGCTGGCGATGGCGCCGACGCGCAGCAGGTAGAGCACCCACGCCAGCGCCCACCAGCCGAGGTAGGGTTTGCGGTAGCGGCGGTACAGGAAGGCGCACACCAGCGCCAGCCCGAAGGTGATGGCCGCCAGCAGCACGGCCGCCGGCAGCTCGGTGGCGAGAGTGGAAGAGGATTCGTCCACGATGAATGGATGGTAGGAGGCGGATCAGCGCGAAGCAAGGTAAAATGGGCCCAATGCCCGCTCTCGCTCCGCTGCACCCGCAGATCGTTCACTTCGTCGTCGCCTTGACCCTCGTGGGAGTCCTGCTGCGGTGGGTTTCGCTCACCAACAAGGTTGCGTTCTCGGGCCCCGCAGCGACCACCCTGCTCCTGCTTGGCGCCGCCGGGGCGGTGCTGGCGGTCTCCTCGGGGACCGCGGCGCATCAACCCGTGGAAGCGATTCCCGGCGTTGGCGCAGCGGTCCGGGTGCACGAGGATTGGGGGCACCGCGCCAGGACCGTCTTACTCATCGTCGCGGCCCTCGAGGTGGTGGGCCTCCTGCTCCTGCCGCTCCCGACGTTCCGTCGCTGGGTGCATTTCGTTTCTGCCGCCGCCGGGCTGCTCGCGGGGATTACGGTCTTTGTCGCCAGCCAGAGGGGCGGGGAGCTGGTGTACTCCTATGCCGGCGGCCCCGGCCTTCGCACCGGCGACACCACGGACATCACTCGCCTGTTCACGGCCGGCGTGTACGAGCAAGCGCTGGTCGAGCGGGCACGGAACCAACCCCTCGCCGCGGCCGAGCTTATCGACCTGCTGTCGCGGCGCTCCCCGGGTGACACCACTATCGAGCTGCTGCGCATCGAGTCGTTGCTGCGCGACCGCGGCGACGCGCCGGGCGCCCTCGCGGCGTTGCACAGCCTGCAGCTGCCGGCGGACAATCCGCGACTCCAGGTGCGCGCCGGGCTGCTGGAGGTGGACGCGTACGTGGCCGCGAACCAGCCGGACTCCGCGCGCGCCGTGTTACGCCGCCTGGTCACGCAATTCCCGGCCTCCCAACGCCTGAAGGATCGCCTGGCCCAACTCGGAGGCTGAGGCAAATAGCTATCAGCTATCAGCTATCAGCTAGCAACAGGTGCCGGACGCGGTCCACCGTGAGGCCCTCCACCACGACGGTTTTGCGTCGTCCCGTGGTGCCTCGGACGATCCTTATATCGCTTTGCTTCACGCCAAGCTGATCGGCCATGAAACGGATCAACTCGGCGTTCGCGGCACCGTCGACCGGTGGCGCGGCGAGCCGGATCCGAATGGCATCACCATAGCGTCCCGCGATCTCGGACGTCTTGGATCGTGGTACCACGTGCACGAGGATCGTTGTCGAGCGCTTCAAGCCGATAGCTGTTAGCTGATAGCCGATAGCTGATAGCCGATAGCCTTCTCAGCCCACGATCCGTCTCAACACCCACAGCACGAGCAAGGCCACCAGTGGACTGAAATCGATCATCCCGGTCGACGGCAGAACGCGGCGGATCGGCTCGATCAGCCAGTCGGTGAGCCAGTAGAACGGCCGCATCCATTTCGCGTAGCGGAACGCGCCGAGCCATGAGGCGATCACCCGCACGAAAATCGCGGCGATGAGGACATCGAAGACGACGTTCAGGGCGAGATGCAACAATCCACGCGCTCCGGTTTGGGATTCGATGCGGACGTCCGCAATGGCCCCCATGACCCATTGGGCCAGAGAGACCGCCAGCACCCCAAGGATGGCGACGCCGATGACGAGCCACCATCCCGCCTGGACGGGGTTCCCGCCGCGGCGTACCACCTGTCGCTCGATCGGCCGCATCACCGGGTCGGTTGTCTGCCGCAGCAGTTTCCCCAGCATGCCGAACGGAGAGACGCGCCGCGTCCGCACCAGCCAGGATGCGGCGGCGATGATTACGGCGAGGGCGAAGATAGCGAACGCCACGTAGCGCACGACCGGGGGAGGGGTTGAGGGCATCTCGCGCGATCCTAGCGCTGACGGCCGTAGGTGCCCGTGAGCCGACCTTGGGCCAGGATGTGCCCTTCCATGGCCCGCTCGACATCGGCTTTGGTGGCGCCGCCACGGAGTGACAGGGGTGCGTCCAGCGCGTACAGCTTGAACTCGTAGTGATGCGGTTTCCCCGGCGGAGGGCACGGACCGCCGTAGCCGATCCGTCTGAAGTCGTTGCGGCCCTGCAGCGCGCCTCCGAGGACGGTTTCGTCCTTCGCCAGGTTCTCGGGCAGGGCCCGGATGACGCCGCTCAGATTGAAGAGCACCCAGTGCACCCACGTCCCCGCTGGGGCGTCGGGGTCATCCGCGATCAGCGCGAACGTCTTGGTCGCAGCGGGCTGTCCGCTCCAGGCGAGCGGGGGAGAGTTGTCGGCGCCGTCGCAGGTGTGCTGAGAGGGGATCGCCGCCCCGGCGGTGAAGGCGGCGCTCGTCAGATTCACGACAATGCTTCCCGGGCGATTCTCGCCTGCTCGGCCTGGTGTGCCGCCGGATAGCCTTCGGCCGGACTGGCGCGCTCGGGTCGCGAGACGTCCTTGATGACGATCGACGACGGCGTCAGGTCCCGCAGCTTGGGCAGCACGAACTTGCGCGCGCCCATGTTGCGCGGCTCTTCCTGGACCCAATAGACCTCCTGCAGTCCTGGATAGCGGCGCACCAGCTCGGCGAGCTCGTTGACCGGGAACGGATACAGCATCTCGACCCGGCCGATCGCCACGTGAGTCGCGGTCGCCCGGATGGGCGCCGCCAGCAGATCGTAGTAGACCTTGCCGCTGCACAGCACCAATCGGGTGGTCGCCTCGCGCCGGTCCGCCGCGGCTTCGTCCTCCAGCACCGCGCGGAAGCGCCCGCTCGTCAGCGCGTCCAGTTTCGAGGTCGCGGCCGGGAGTCGCAACAGGCTCTTCGGCGTCATGAGGACGAGTGGCCGCATTTCCGCGTGACGCGCCTGGCGCCGCAGCAAATGGAAGTACTGCGCCGGCGTGGTGCAGTTGGCCACGCGGATATTGCCCTCGGCGCCGAGTGCGAGGAAACGCTCCAAGCGGGCACTCGAATGCTCGGGACCCTGGCCCTCGTAGCCGTGCGGCAGCAGCAGCGTCAATCGGGACGTCTGCCCCCATTTGGCCAATCCCGAAATGATGAACTGATCGATGATGATTTCGGCCCCGTTGGCGAAGTCGCCGAACTGCGCTTCCCACAGCACCAGGGTCTCGGGCGCCGCGACCGCATACCCGTATTCGAAGCCCACGCACGCCAGCTCGGACAGCGGGCTGTTGTGCAGCTCGAAGGGGGCGCGTGCCCCTGGGAGATGCTGGATCGGAGCGTGGCGCCGTCCGTTCACCGCATCGTGCAGCACCAGCTGTCGCTGGCTGAACGTGCCCCGCTCGGTGTCCTGGCCGGTGAGCCGGATCGGGACGCCCTCACACAGGAGCGACGCCAGGGCCAGCGCCTCGGCTTGCGCCCACTCGATCCCTCCCGACGGTCCCACGGTTTCGCGGCGGCGCTCGAGCTGCTTCTTCAGCTTGGGATTCACCGTGAAGCCCTGGGGAGTCTGGAGCAGCTGCTCGTTCAAGGTGGTGAGCAGCTCGGCGCGCACGCCGGTTTCGGGCTCGGGGGTCGTCTGAATCGAAATGCGGTGCGGCTCTTCGCCGCCGCCGGCCGCGAGACTCGCCTTGAGCGCCTGCTGGATCTCGGTGAGACGGGCGGTGGCCGCCTCCGATTCGGCCTGCGCCTGGGCGGCATCGACCACCGCCTCGCGTGCGAGCTGATCCGCGTACTTCTGGCGCACGGTCGGCGTCTGGCGGATGCGCTCGTACATCAGGGGCTGCGTGTACGCCGGCTCGTCCGTTTCGTTGTGGCCGTGGCGGCGGTACCCCACGACGTCGATGACCACGTCACCATGGAACTTCTTCCGGTACATCATCGCGAGTCGCACCGCCGCGAGGCACGCTTCGGGGTCGTCGGCATTGACGTGAATGATCGGCGCGTCGAATCCCTTGGCCAGGTCGCTCGAGTAGTCGGTCGAGCGTGCCTCGCGCGGATCGGTCGTGAACCCGACCTGGTTGTTGGCGATCAGGTGAATCGTGCCGCCGGTGGCATAACCCGCCAGCCGTGCCAGGTTGAACGTTTCGGCGACACCGCCCTGACCCGGGAACGCCGCATCCCCGTGGATCAGCACCGGCAATGCGGTCGTGCCGTCGTGGAGCGCCTCTGTCCCGCGTCGCGTCGTCTGCTCGGCGCGCGCACGACCCTCCACCACCGGGTTCACCGCTTCGAGATGGCTGGGGTTCGGGGCGAGCGTGACGGTCACCGACCTGCCCTGCGAAGTCTTGTGCACCCCTTCGGCGCCGTGATGGTACTTCACATCTCCGGTGCCGCCCTCCGGGGTGAGCGTCTCTTCCACGTGCCGGCCGCCTTCGAACTCGGCGAAAATGGTCTCGTAGGGCAGGCCCACGGTGTGCGCCAGGACGTTCAGCCGTCCCCGGTGCGCCATTCCGATCACGACGTCCCGGGCGCCCGCCGCTCCCGCCATTTCGATCGCCAGGTCGAGCATCGGCACGGTCACATCGAGGCCTTCGATCGAGAAGCGCTTTTGACCGAGATAGGCCTTGTGGAGAAAGCGCTCGAGGGTCTCGACCGCCGTAAGGCGCGTCAGCAGCAGCTTCTTCTCCTCCGGGGCGAGCGGCTTCCGGTGCAGGCCCGACTCGATCACCTGGCGCAGCCAGACCCGTTGCTCGTGACTGCCGATGTGCTCGACTTCGTAGGCGATGGTGCCGCAGTAGATCGCGTGCAGGTGTGGGTACGCATCGGCCAGCGTTTTCCCGGGCACGTAGATGCGCAGCACGTCGGCCGGAATGCTCGCCATTATCTCTGGCGTGAGGCCGAGTGGCTCGGTCTCCAGGGCGGGATCCCCGGGAGGCGCCGATCCCAACGGATCGAGCTGCGCCGCCATATGGCCGAAGTGGCGGTGGGCTTTTACGAGAGCCATCGCCGCGGCGACAATCTTCAGCTCCTCGAGGGTGGAGGGACGGGGGATGGGGGACGAGAGTTGGACAGCAGCCACCAGTCCCTCGTCCCTCGTCCCTCGTCCCTCGATCGATAGGCTTGCCGCGATCCCGTCGTAGAACGCGCCCTCTCCCTGCAGCAACGCGTCCAGTTTGCGAAGGAACATCCCCGACTCCGCGCCCTGAATGACGCGGTGGTCGTAGGTGCTGGTGATCGTCATGATCCTGGCGCCCGCGATGTCGCGGATCGCGCCGGTCGCGATGATCGATCCTTGCCCCTTCATCAGGCGCGGCACGGACGCGGTGGTGCCGATCGTGCCGGGGTTGGTGAGGGTCATCGTGGCGCCGGCGAAGTCGTCCGGCATGAGGCGGTTGGTGCGCGCCTTTTCCACCAACGCTTCATAAGCGGCGTGGAAGGCCGCGAAGTCCATGGTCTCGGCGTGCTTCACGACCGGCACGACGAGCGCGCGGGAGCCGTCCTTCCGCTCTACGTCGACCGCGAGTCCCAGCGAGATGCCCTCGGGATCGACCCGATGCGGCTTCCCCTCCTGCTCCACGTAGGCGCGTCCCATCACCGGGAGCTGCTTCGCCGACTGCACAATGGCGTACGCAATCAGGTGGGTTAGCGAAATCTTGCGACCGCTCGCCGCCAGCTGGGCATTGAGGGCGGCCCGGCGCGTCCACAGGGTGTCGACGGGGATGTCGCGGAACGACGTCGCCGTCGGGACGGACAGGGAGTCCGTCATGTTTTGGACAAGGCGAGCGGCGGGGCCGGTAATCGGGCTCGCGCCCGAGGGAGGGGGGAGGAGGGACGTGGGAGGAGTAACTGCGCTCGGAGTCGACTCGTCCCTCGTCCCCCGTCCCTCGTCCCCCAGGACTTCGGTCCGGCTCGTCGGAATAATCGGCAGCTCGGCGACTTTACCGTTATCGAACAGCCCGCGCCACTCCTCGGATACAGAAGCGGGATCGCGCAGATACTGCTCGTACATCACCTGCACGAAGGCGGCGTTGTTGGTCCCGAAGACGAATTCGCTCACGGGAGAGAATCTAAATAGGCCATCAGCTATCAGCTATCAGCTGTGAAGCCGTTTCGCGTAGGAGCGTATATTCCACGACCATGAAACGATCTTCCGGCACTTTCTGGCTCGGTTTGCTCCCTTTGCTGCCTGCCGCTTCTGCGGCGCAGGGGCTCGACTCGTTGCGCACCACGATCGAAGCGCGCATTGCGCAGACCCCGGCGCGTGCGGTCGGTGTGTATTTCCGGGACCTGGCGAGCGGTGACACGCTGCTCGTGAACGGCAACACCCGGTTTCACGCGGCGAGCACGATGAAGGTCCCGGTGATGATTCAATTGTTCCGGGACCGGGATGCGGGCGGGCTCGCGCTCAGCGACTCGATGGTCGTGCACAACCAATTCCGCTCTATCGTGGACAGCTCCCCATACGCGCTCGACAAAGCCGACGACTCGGACTCTTCCCTCTACGAGCTGGAGGGGCGGCGCGTCACGATCGCGCAACTGGTCGAGCTGATGGAAACGGTCTCGAGCAATCTCGCGACGAATATCCTGATCGATCGCATCGGGGCGGCGCGCGCCAACGCGACGGCCCATTCCCTGGGCGCCGATTCGATCCTCGTGTTACGCGGTGTGGAGGACGGCAAGGCATACCGGGCCGGCCGGAACAACACGACCACGGCGCGGGACCTCGGCATGCTGCTTGCGGCGTTAGCACAGGATCGCGCGGCGTCGTCGCGTTCGTGCCACGACATGCTCGACATTCTGGCGCGGCAGCGCTTTCATGAAGGTATTCCGGCCGGTGTCCCGCCGGACACTCGCGTGGAGCACAAGACAGGGTGGATCGGGGAAGTCGTCTATCACGACGCCGCCATCGTCCGGCCGGCCGCGGCCGCGCCCTACGTGCTGGTCGTGCTGACGGGTGGGATCAAGGAAGACAGCGTGGCCTACGACCTGGTCGCCGATATCTCGCGATCGGTGTACGCCTCTGTCCGGAGACCGCGTTTGCCCTAGCGAGCCCTGACGCCCGGGCCTATTCTTTCCAGCCACTCCCACGGTGGACCTGATGCCGAAACGGACACAGCCGCAGGCGTCCCGGAAGGCATCGGGCGAGACCCGCACTCGCGATCGCGGCGCCGCCCTGATGCGGCTCAGTACCGCGATCGCCACTGGTGAAACCGAAGCCGATATCTGCCGCGCCGTTACCGCCGGCCTCAGGGATGAGGCCCTGGGGTACGACTTCGTCGCCCTGCTGCTCGTGGACGAAGCCACCCGGGACCGCGTCCTGGTCGCGAGCGCGGGGTGGGCCGATGCGCCCGAGGGCCTTCGCGTCCGACCCGGGGAAGGGCTGAGCGAACGCCCGTTGCTCGACGGCCGGCTGCATTACACACCGCAGGTCACCAAGGACACCCGGTACCTCCCCACTCGAAATGAAGGATCAGAAGTCGATCTCCCCCTGATGATCAACCGCCAGCTCGTGGGCGTGCTGGTGGTCGAGAGCAACCACCGCAATGCGTTCGATGCGGAGGACCTCGAGATCCTCACCGCGGCGGCGAACCAGGCGGGCGTGGCCATCGGCCGCGCGCGGCTCATCGCCGCCGAGCGGCAGCGCGGCAACGAGCAGGAAGCGCTCCGCGCCACGATGGCCGATCTCTCCGCGCAGCTCGAGTTGTCCACCCTGTTGCAGGCGGTGCTCGAGCGGGCGGTCTCCCTGCTGCACGTCAGCCATGGCGAGCTCGCCATCTTCGATCCCGCGGCGCAGCAGCTGGAGGTCGTGGCGAGCCACAACGTCGGCAAGCGCGACACGACGGGCACGCGCATGGCGCTGGGGGAAGGCGCCATGGGGCATGTCGCCCGGACGCGCGAGCCGCTGATCATCGACAACTACCTCGAGTGGGTCGGACACTCGCCGCAGTACGCGCAGGTGGACTTTCACGGCGTGATGGTCGCGCCGCTCTTGATGGGCGGCCAGCTGGTGGGGGCGATCGCGTTCATGGATCGGAATCCGGAGCGCCGTTTCGGCCAGAACGATCTGCGACTGTTGAACCTGTTCGCGCCCCAGGCCGCGATCGCCATCGAAAACGCGCGTCTCTACACGGCCGCCCAGGAACAGAAGCAGTACTTCGCGGAGCTGGTCTCGAACAGCCCGGTGGCGATCGTCACGCTCGACGTGCGGCACAACGTCGTCTCCTGCAATCCGGCGTTCGAGAAGATGTACGGCTGGACCGAGGCCGACGTCGTGGGCCGCAAGCTCGACGATTTCATCACGACGGAGACGACGCGCCGCGAGGCCGTGGGCTACACCGAGCAGGCGCTCGCGAGCCGGCCGGTGCAGGTCATCAGCCAGCGGCGGCGCAAGGACGGCAGCCTCGTCGACGTGGAGGTGTTGGGCGTACCGGTGCTGGTGGGCGGTCGCCGGGTCGGGCTGATGGCGTTGTATCACGACATCACGGAGCTGCTCGCGGCGCGCCGCGACGCCGAAGCCGCGAACAGCGCCAAGAGTCAGTTCCTGGCGAGCATGAGCCACGAGCTGCGGACGCCGTTGAACGCGATCATCGGCTACAGCGAGATGCTCCAGGAGGACGCCGCCGATCGCGGCGAAAACGGCTCGATCGCGGATCTGCAGAAGATCCACTCGGCCGGCAAGCATCTGCTGTCCCTGATCAACGACGTACTCGATCTCTCCAAGATCGAAGCCGGCAAGATGCAGCTGTATCTGGAGTCGTTTGCGGTCGCCCCCGTGGTGGAGCAGGTCGCGACTACGGTGCGGCCCCTGATCGAGAAAAACGCCAATCGACTCGACACCCGCTGCGACGACCTCGGTACGATCCGGTCCGACGCCACCAGACTCCGCCAGGTGCTGCTCAATCTCCTCTCCAATGCCAGCAAGTTCACCGACCACGGACGTATAACGCTGGAAGCCGAGCGCGCCGGCCCGGAGATCGTGTTTCGAGTGCGCGACACGGGCATCGGGATGACCTCCGAGCAGCTGGGCCGGTTGTTCGAGACGTTTGCCCAGGCCGAAGCCTCGACCGCCTCCAAATACGGCGGAACGGGCCTCGGCCTCGCGATCAGTCGCAAGTTCTGCCAGCTGATGGGTGGGGATGTCACCGTGGAAAGCGAAGTCGGCGTAGGGTCCACCTTCACCGTCCGCCTTCCGGTCGACGGCCCCTCGCCGCCTGCCGAGTCAGC
>Ga0075424_100000410_pt1 | contig 32800 bp, 23 predicted proteins | sample SoiMethybrSBSTD3_FD_75301 | JGI IMG/M metagenome (GOLD analysis project Ga0075424, IMG submission 75301) | Bulk soil microbial communities from a Populus tree surrounding site in Tennessee, USA - Soil MetaG P. TD hybrid SBSTD3 | ecosystem: Environmental > Terrestrial > Soil > Tree plantation... | reverse complement strand
GTGGATCGCTCGACGAGCTCTTTACCACGTATGCCATCGTGAACGCGCTCACGGTCAACCTGCCGGCGATCACCCGCGTGCAAATCCTGGTCGACGGCAAGGAAGTCGACACGCTTGCCGGACATGTCGATCTCCGGCGTCCGCTGCAGAAGAACCTCAAGTGGACGTCTCTCCACCCGGACGCGGAAGCGGCGGAAAGATAGATGGGATACGGTACAACGATGACCCGACTGGATGGCCGCGAGCCCGCAGCGCTTCGTCCGACGCGCATGACTCCGTCGTTCACGATGCACGCCGAAGGATCCGTCTTGATTGAAGCGGGACGGACCAAAGTGATCTGCACTGCGAGCGTCGAAGATCGCGTCCCGCAGTTTCTGCGGAATACCGGCAAGGGCTGGGTGACGGCCGAATACGGCATGCTGCCGCGCGCGACGTCGACGCGCACCCAGCGCGAGGCGTCCGCGGGGAAGGTCGGCGGCCGCACTCAGGAGATCCAGCGGCTCATCGGCCGTTCGCTGCGATCGGTCACGCGGCTCGCGGAGCTCGGCGAACGGACGATCTGGATCGATTGCGACGTCATCCAGGCTGACGGAGGAACGCGCACGGCGTCGATCACCGGTGGCTTCGTGGCGCTGGTGCTCGCGCTCCAGAAGATGCGTGCGGCAGGTCAGATCAAGGCGATCCCGGTCAGCGACCACGTCGCCGCGACGAGCGTGGGGGTCGTCGAGCGCACACCGCTCCTCGATCTCGCGTACGACGAGGACTCGCGCGCCGAAGTCGACATGAACGTCGTCAAGACCGGCGACGGCCGCTTCATCGAAGTCCAGGGCACTGCCGAGGGACCGCCGTTCGAACGCCGCGCGCTGGACGAGCTGCTGCAGCTTGCGGATCAGGGCATCCGCGAGCTCGTGGATCTGCAGCGGTCGATTGTCGGCGACATCCGCGCATGAGCGGAATGCTGCTGATCGCCACCACGAATGCGGGAAAGCTGAAGGAAATCGCCGACATCCTTCACGGCGTGCCCGTCGAGCTCGTAACACTGAGAGAGGTTCGGCCGATCGCGGAGCCAGAAGAGACCGGTACCACGTTCGGGGAAAACGCGCAGATGAAGGCACGCTACTATTCGACGGCCACCGGCCTCGTCAGCGTCGCCGACGATTCGGGTCTCGAGATCGACGCGCTCGACAAGGCGCCGGGCGTGCATTCGGCTCGCTGGCACGGCACCGACTACCCCGAGAAGTTCCGGAGGATCCAGGAACTGTTCCGCGAGCGCGGCGTGACGGGGAGCACGGCCCGCTTCGTCTGCCACATTGCCGTCGCCCGAGCCGATGAAATTTTGTACGAGGCGCAAGGGGTCGTCGAAGGAGCGATCACCGCCGAGCCGCGCGGCACGAACGGTTTCGGCTACGACCCGATTTTCTTCTACCCTCCGTTCGGGTGCACGCTGGCGGAGCTCGATACGGCGACGAAATCGAGCGTGAGCCACCGCGGGAAGGCGTTCTCTGCCCTTCGGGCGTGGTTGTTGACGGGGTCTGAACACCTGGCGGGGTCTAAAGACCCCGGCCTACCGCGACGACGACTACGACGGTAGGCCGGGTCTTCAGACCCCGGCATCAGACGCCGTACAGGAACTCCAGCGCTTGCGGTAGACGCCGCGCCCACGCTCCTTCCGAATGCGTCCCGCCGGGCTCCACGACGACGCGAAGGCGGCGCGTGCCAAGTCCGGCGCGCCGGAGTATCGCGCCGAGTTTCCGTACGTTGTCGACCGTCTCCTCGTTGCGATCGGCGCGGCTCGTTTCCGCCGTTCCAACGCCGAGGTACGCGCGAAACGGCCAGCGGCGCACCGAACGCGCGCGCCGCAGCAGGTGTTCGCCGCCCACATACAACGACGGACTCTCGAGGAGCAGACGGCCGAACACGCCCGGCCTGACGATCGCCGCATGCAGGGCCGCAACCGCGCCGTACGACGATCCGCCGAAGCCGGTATTCGACGGACCTGCATCGACCGGATATTCCCGCAGCATGAACGGCAGCACCTCGTGCGTGACGAACTCCACGTATTCGCGGCCCAGCGGATGCCTCGCGCCGGGGTTCCGATCGTCCTCGACTGGCAGGTACTCCCGTCCCCGCCGTGCTCCACCGTGATCGATGCCGACGATCACGAGCGGCGGAATGCGCTTGTGACGGATCAGCCATGCCGCCGTCTCGCGCACGTGCCAGGTCTGGCCGGCAAATGCGCGCGCGGGGTCGAAGAGGTTCTGGCCGTCATTCAGATAGAGGACCGGATATCGGCGCCTCCGCGCGCGCCATCCGGGCGGAAGCCAGACAGTGATGCGGCGATCGACGCCAAGATAGAGGCTGGATATGTGATGTGTGTGAAAGGGCATGAGCGCGGATTGCCATAATCGCCGGAATTGCCAGAATTGCCAGAACTGCGGTCCCTGATTCCGGAATCTTCGATTACGGCGATTCTGGCAATTCTGGCAATTTTGGCAATCGTTGGACCGCGATGCCAACGTCCAGCGGATCTCCGCGGCGTGCGAGCATCAGATCGGAGCGCTGCTCCCAGGTACCGCCGTCGTCTCGGCGGTTCACGCCGACGCTGTAGACCTTGAAGCCATCGGCGCTTGCGACGTACTTCAGCTCGCCGCCCGAGTATGGATCGATGAGCGCCGACTGCAGATACCGCGGCACGAGATCCTGCAGCGACGCGGGCATCGCGCCGTGATGATCCGCACGCCATCGCGCGACGCCAATTGCTCCGATGCTCGCGTTCGTGCGCGCGACGGCCTCTGCCACCCTCGGCATCCAGAATTGCAGCATGTTGTTCGCGTAATGTCTTCCGAACGGATTGACCAGATTGGCCATCGCATTGCCGCGGCTTGATGCCCGAGGATACGTGCGATCCAGTCGCGCGGCTTCGTCGAGTTTTCGAGGCCACGGCTGTCGCGCCGCGTCGATGACTTCGCCGAACTCGCGGAGCTCTGAAATCGTCATGTGATCCCGGGCAGGACGCATCAATCGCAGGCCGATCGCCTCGAACGGCGTCATGCGCCTCGCCGCGAGTCCCGGTCGAGGATCGCTGAAAACGCCGGGCTGCGCCAAGTCCAGATACCGCGCCCGCATCAGCTGTAGACCGGCATCGAACCCTGGTTCGCCCGCGATCTGCTGATACTCCTGCTGCAGCTTGTCGAGAAGTGTCGGCGGCGCCCCGGCGGTGAGCACCAGCTGCAGGCTGTGTCTTGTCGGCACGCCAAAGTTGACGCCCGTCCAGCGGTAGAAAACGCGCCGCAGGCGCAGCGTTCCGACCAGCGCATAGCCCGCGGCCTCTCCTTCCCCGCTGCACGCCAACCGCGCGACGCGCACCAGGTTGATCTGCGCGAGCTCGGTCGGCAAGTACTCGTCCAGTGAGTTACGCGGCGGCGCATCCGCCGGGTCCCAGCCGTTCGCCTGGAGCGCGGTCGCGCGATCGAGCACGTCGAACGCTCGCGTGTAATGATCTTCGAGGCTTTTCAGCGACGTTTCCCTTGCCTGCCGGGTCGCCGGGTCGGAGGTCGTGCAGAAGTCTTCGATCAACTTGCTGGTCTCGGTCAGCCATCGCGGCCGCAGGTCGGCGATCAGATTGGTGGCCTGCTTGTAATAGTGCGAAGCCTGCCGCTCTTCGGCGCTGACAGGCTTCGGATCGAATGCCGCCACGTCGAGCGGTTCGTGCCGCGCTTCGAGCGCATCGAAGGCCCGATCCAGACGCGACGATTCGACCGAGCTCCACGCCCAGAACAGGATGAACGGAGAGGCGAGTATCGCGAGGGCGAGGGCGAGTAGATAGCGGAGACGCAACGCTGAATCCCTAATCCCTAATCGGGAAATCCCTGATCATCGAATCTGTCAATCAGTGTATCGGTGAATCCGTGAATCAGCGGGTGACGATCAACGATTCACGGATTCATCGATTAGGGATTCGCGATTAGGGATTAGGGATTCATGCTGTTTAGGGCAACGCTGAATCCCTAATCCCTAATCGGGAAATCCCTGATCATCGAATCTGTCAATCAGTGTATCGGTGAATCCGTGAATCAGCGGGTGACGATTCAACGATTCACGGATTCATCGATTAGGGATTCGCGATTAGGGATTAGGGATTCATGCTGTTTAGCTCTTTAGAACCCCGGCATCAGATTGAACTGCCAGACCCATCCGCGGCCGGGACGCTGGAACGGACGCACGTAATCGATCTCGGCGACCGCGAATCCGAAGACGTTGATCCGGGCGGCCACGCCGCCGCTCGAGACCGGCTTCCGATCGCTGCTGGTGGTCGCGAAACGATCCGTCTGGCCCCAGGCGACGCCCGCGTCCGAGAAGAGCGCCATTTCAATCGGCAGCGGCCCGTAGAACTCGCCGCGGCGGAAGGCGCCCCACAGCGGGAACCGGAATTCCGCATTCGCGATCGCCACCCGGCTGCCGATAAGCCGATCGAATGCCGGACACGATCCGTTCACCTGGGCCCCGCACTCTCCGGAATCGAACGACCCCGGATCATATCCGCGCACGAGTCCCGGATATCCGAGATAGAGCGTCGGCAGCCGCTGATCGGACGAGCCCGATCCGTACCGGCCGTAATACAGGCCCCGCATCGCGAACGTGAACGGACGGACCGGCATGAGGTACGTGCGCATGTCGGTGAGGACGCCCGTGTATTTCAGCGATCCGGTCGTCTGCGAGAGCTCGAGACGATAGCGGCTCCCGCGAATCGGGCTCGTGATGCCTGAGATCGACGTGTCGTAGACGAGCGCTCCCGACGCCTGGCCGAGATTCAAGGTTGGATACGTCGCAAGGGTGCTCGTCTGTTGCGACAGCTGATTGCCAAAGAGATCAAAGACCTGATCCCTCACGTCTTCCTTGAGGCCGATCTGCCGGAATCCTCCGCTGACTTCCACGCGTTGCGCGACGCTGAACGGGTAGGCCAGCACGCCCGATACACCGCGATCGGTCTGCAGGATCCGATACTCGCGTTCGAGATACGCGGTTTGACCGTTGCTGTCCACGTAGCCGGTTGCAAAGGCGCTCGACACGTACGGCGTCTGATCGGCGCCGACGCCCCAGTTCCAGCGGTGCTGGCGATTGAGATAGAACGCGCTGCCGCCGATCTCGTCGAAGCGGCTCGTCACCTGCGCTGACGTCGCCAGCAGGTGGTTGCCGAGAATGTCGCTGAAGAGCAACGACATCCCGCCCGCCGCGTAGGTGCCGAACGGATCGGTGCCGACGCCAATCGTCGGCTGGCCGGCGTAATCGAGGCTCCATTTCGCCTTGTACGGCTGCGCGGGGGCCTTTGCGGGCGTTTCGGGAGCGGTGATCGACGGGTTGCGCAGCGCGGAGAACACGATGCCCTCACCGGTCCGCCGTGGTGGCAGCACCGCCGCCTGCGTTGGCAGGTCGATCGGCTGCGTGCCCGCGAGGGCCTGCGCCCCGTCGAGCGCGTAGATGTCGTAGCCATCATTCTCGTACGCGCTGAAGACCACGCGGCCCTCAGCCACCGACAGCGCGGGGCTGAGATCCGTGATGCCGCTCACCCCGGTCAGGATGTTCGTGAGCTGCGTCGGCGAACCGCCCTCGAGCGACGCACGATAGATGTTCGTGATCCCCTGACGATCCGAGAGGAAGTAGAGGGCCCGCCCGTCCGACGTCCACTGCGGGCTGATGTTCTTCGCGCCATCGAACCCGCCGGCCTCGCGTATCTGTCCTGACGCCACGTCGAGAATCGCGAGGCGCAGCTCGCCCGCCTGGAGGGACGGCAGCTTCGTCGAGAACCGATCCGTGCTGAACGCGATCTCCCGGCCGTCCGGCGACCACGCTGGGTCGAGCTCGGCGAACGCGTCGTTCGTCACGCGGCGCAGGTTCTTCGCGCCGAGATCGTAGATGAACAGATCGTTGTAGCCGCCGCGCAGCCCCGAGAAGGCGATCGAGTTGCCATCGGGCGACCACGCGGGATTCAGGACCTCATCGAGCTCCTTGAGCCGGATCTCCTGCTCTTTCCTGCCGCTGTCCGCGTCGACAATCACGAGGATCGGCTCCCCCTGGCTGATGCCCGGGAACACGAACCGCTTGCCGTCGTGCGCCCAGGCGCCGGCCGACGTGAGGAACTGCAGGCTCTCGAAGTGCGGGCTGGTGGCGGTGTCGGTAATCTTCCGGATGATCTTTCCGGTCTGGGCGTCCGCGAGATACAGATCGATCGAGAACAGATCGCGCGACGAGAAGAACATGATCCGCGAGCCGTCCGGGCTGAGCTCCGGGCTCACGTTCATGTCTCCGCCGCGGTCGGTCTGCTTCATCGTGATGACCGGGCGCGCGAATGACGCGGGCATCTTCGTCGCCTCGGCAATCGGCCGGTACGCCGCCATCTCCGCGTCGTGCCATTCCTTCGAGAGCTCCTTCTCGTCGACGCCGAGGATCTGCTTGAACGCGCCGTCGAGGCCGTCGCGTCCGATTCCCGCGCGCAGCAGCGTCCCGACCGTGCGGTCGCCGTACTTCCCGCCGATGAAGGCCCACAGCGCCTGGCCGTATCGATACGGGAAGTAGCGCGGATCGTCGAGGTTGCGGATGTCCGGCAGCTTCTCGCGCCGCGCGGCTTCACGCATCCACATCGCCGTGTGCGGATCGACAGGACCGATCGAGAGATACTCCGCCATCCCCTCGATGAACCACAGCGGCAGTCCGAGCGCGCTGTTCGCGCCGGAGTTTCCGTTCGTATTCGTGATGTCGTACTGGAACGCGTGCACCAGTTCGTGGCCGAGCACGTGATCGGTCGCCTGGATTGGACCCGCGAACGGCAGGACGATCCGCCGCTTGGCGGCTTCGGTCACCCCTCCGGTCCCTTCGCCGAGCTCCCCTTCGATCGCGTTGGTCTGCCGGAAGTGCGGGCCGCTCGCGTACAGGATGAGCGGCTGGCGGCCGCGAAGCTGGTGATTGAGCACGGTCGAGAGCCTCGCATACCACCGCTCGGCGAGCCGCGACGCCATCCTCGCGGCGTCCTCTTCCTCCGAGTAGTAATAGATGTCGAAGTGCTCCGTCTTCAGGACCTTGAAGTCGAAATCCTGATATTGGACCTTGTTGCGGCCGAAGTAATCGCCCTGCGCACGGACGGTCGACGGGGCCGCGAGCGTGAGGAACAGAAGAGCCGAGAGTAGTAGATGGAATCGCAGTCGCATGGTCCTTCCCACAGCGAATCGGCGCTGGCGCACCGCAGCAATACGTGACGGCAGGTAGCCGGACCCCGTATGTGCAACGGATATGCCCGGCTGCTAAACTCGGCCACGACATGCGCGCGCTCTACCTCGTCGTCCCGATTCTCGGCGTTCTGGCGATCGCCTACCGCTATTACAGCGCGTTCATAGCGGCTCGCCTCATGGCGCTCGATGACGCGCGGGTCACGCCGGCACACACGCTGAACGACGGTCAGAACTACCATCCCACGCACCGGCTCGTCCTTTTCGGTCATCACTTTGCGGCAATTGCGGGGGCCGGCCCTCTCATAGGTCCGGTGCTGGCGGCACAGTTCGGCTATGCGCCGGGGCTCATCTGGCTCGTGGCGGGCGTCTGCCTCGCCGGCGCCGTCCACGACTACGTGATTCTGTGGGCGTCCGTCCGGCGCGACGGCCGTTCGCTTGCCGACATCGCGCGATCCGAAGTCGGCCCCGTTGCCGGCGCCACGGCGGCCGTCGCGATCCTCTTCATCATCGTCATCGCGTTGGCGGGACTCGGCTTTGCGGTCGTCAACGCGCTGGAACACAGCGCCTGGGGCACCTTCACAATCGGCGTATCGATCCCTCTCGCGCTCTTCATGGGCCTTTACATGTATCGGTTCCGGAGAGGCCGGATCGCCGAGGCGACGATCATCGGCGTCGTCGGGATGGTGCTCGCGGTCGTCCTCGGGAAGCCGATCGCGGCGTCCTCGATTGGACACTGGTTCGTCCTCTCGAGGCATCAGTTGATCTTTGCGATGGCCGCGTACGGTTTCATCGCGTCGGTGCTGCCCGTCTGGCTGCTCCTCTGCCCGCGCGATTACCTCAGCTCGTACATGAAGATCGGTACGATTGCGTGCCTCGTCGTCGCGGTCGTCCTCGTAAACCCGCGGCTCGAAATGGCGGCGTTCAGCGAGTTCACGCACGGCGGCGGGCCGATCATCCCCGGACCGCTCTTCCCCTTCGCGTTCATCACGATCGCCTGTGGCGCGATCTCCGGCTTCCACGCGCTCATCTCTTCGGGCACGACGCCGAAGATGATCGACCGTGAGTCGGACATCCGGCCGATCGGCTACGGCGCGATGCTGATGGAGGGCCTGGTCGGAATCATGGCGCTGCTCGCGGCGGCCGCGCTCTATCCCGGCGATTACTTCGCCATCAACACGTCACCGGGTGTGTTCGCCCGTCTGGGAATTCCTGCGGTGAACCTGGCCGGCCTCGAGCAGGCGGTCGGCGAGAACGTGGCGGGCCGTCCCGGTGGGGCGGTTTCCCTGGCGGTCGGGATTGCGCAGATGTTCAGTGGTCTGCCCGGCATGCGCGGACTGATGGACTACTGGTATCACTTCGCCATCATGTTCGAAGCGCTCTTCATCCTGACGACGATCGACACGGGCACGCGCGTGGGACGATTCCTGGTGCAGGAGTTCCTCGGCAGGTTCTACGCGCCGCTCGGCCGAAAGGAATGGATGCCCGGCGCGATCGTCTCCACAGTTCTGATCGTCGGCGCGTGGTCGTACTTCATCTGGAACGGAAGCATCAACACCATCTGGCCGATGTTCGGCATCGCGAATCAGCTCCTCGCCGCCGTCGCGCTCGCGGTCGCGACCACGATCATCATCAACATGGGCAAGGCGCGGTACGCGTGGATCACCGGCTTGCCACTCGCGTTCGTTTCCATCACCACGCTGACGGCGGGCGCACTCAGCGTGCGCGACAACTTCTGGCCGATGGCGATGGACCCGGATCCGTCGCGCCGCTTCCAGGGTCAACTCGACACGGGGCTGACCGTGATCATGATGGCGTGCGTCGTGGTCATCCTCGGTAACGCGGCGTGGCGATGCATCCGGGTGGTTCGCGGATTCGTTCCGCCTTACCAGAGCGTCACCGAGTCGTGAGATCCCACTAACACAATTGTTGATGAGTGGTCCGTCATGGCACATCTGGGGGACGCTCGCGTAATGCATTCCTACGCAACGGGATGTGCGCATATGGGCCTGTCGCTGCACACGCCGCACAGCGGGCATGTTCGATTTTGTCGCAAATCACACTTCTGCAACCGCAATTGTAATTTGCCGTAAGTCTTTACAACTGAAGTAGTAACAGTCAGTTTCGCGTAACAATTGCGGTGGCTGAGCTATTGCTTTTGTAATCGGGCACATGACAGTCCGCGTTCTGTTCGTTTGTTCGTTTGCCGCCCTCAGTGTGTCGTCCGTCTCGATCGCCAGCCAGAAAACACCAGAAGCGAGCACACACAAAATCGACCGCGCGATCCAGGCATCGCTTCGGTCTGGAGCGAAATCGCACCGGGTCATCGTGACGCTCCAGCCGGGATGCGCTGGACGCGTCCACGATGTGCTCGAGAAGCACGGCGATCGCATCGCCGCCGAACATCCTCTGATCAACGCCATCTCGGGCGAGGTTCACAGCGAAGACGTCGAAGCGCTTGCGGCGTCAGGCTGCGTGAAATCGATCGCCGCCGACGCGATCGTCTACTCGAGCTGGAGCGGGCCGGGAGGCGGACTGCTCTCCGGTCCATCTTCGAATCCGTCGCCGATCGCGACGAGCACGCTGCGCGACACGCTCGGCCTGCCGCACTATGCGGCGCTCGATTCATCCGTTCCCACAGGAGCGAGCGGAGTTGGCGTCGCGATCATCGACTCCGGGATCACGCCGACGGTGGATTTCATCGGACGCATCACGAACTTCTACGACTTCACGCGGGGAGGCGTCGCAACGAATCCCTACGACGACTACGGTCACGGGACGCACATCGCGGGGCTGATTGGGAGCAGCGGCATACTCTCGAACTACGAGTTCCAGGGCATCGCGCCGTCCGTCAATCTGACGGGCCTCAAGGTGCTCGATCACACCGGCGCCGGTCGGACGAGCGACGTCCTCAAGGCGATAGAGTTCGTCGTTGCGAACCACTCGAAGTTGAACGTGCAGATCGTCAACCTGTCGCTCGGCCATCCGATCTACGCGCCCGCCGCGGACGATCCGCTGGTGCAGGCGGTCGAAAAGGCCTCGGCAGAGGGACTGGTGATGGTCGTGTCCGCGGGCAACTTCGGACAGAAGACGGACCAGACCGTCGGCTATGCCGGCATCACCTCGCCGGGCAACGCGCCGTCTGCAATCACCGTGGGCGCGGCACTGACCAACGGCACCGTTGCGCGATGGGATGACGGGGTTGCGCCGTATAGCTCGCGCGGCCCCGCCTGGTTCGACGGGTTTGCGAAACCCGATGTCATCGCACCCGGACATCAGCTCGCGTCGGAGACGAGCGTGACGTCTTACCTCTATAAACGGCTGGTGGCCAGCCACGCGCAGACGAGGAGCGGGCAGCCGCTGCTCGTGCTCAGTGGATCGAGCATGGCGACCGCGGTCACGAGCGGCGTCGTGGCGCTCGTCGTGCAGGCGCACAATCAGAATCCGTTTCATCGGCAGAAGCCGCTGACGGCCAACCTGGTGAAGGCGATCCTTCAGTTCAGCGCGATCGCTGTCGCGGACGCCGATTACCTCACGCAGGGCACCGGCGAGATCAACGCGGCCGGTGCGATTGCCCTCGGCCACGCCATCGATACATCGCGGGCCGTCGGAACGCGGTGGATCGATGCCGTCGTGCCGGCGCTGTCGACGATCGGCGGCCAGAGCTACTACTGGTCGCAGCAGATCATCTACGGCGACAAGGTGGTGCAGGGGGATCCGATTTACGCGAACAACGTCGTCTGGGGCACCAACGTCGTCTGGGGGACGCTCGACGATGACAACGTCGTGTGGGGAACGAGCACGATCGTCGCCGCCGACGACATCGTGTGGGGCACCGACGCCGTCTGGGCCACGAACGTCGTGTGGGGCGACCGCCTCATCGGTCAGCGAGTGAATGGGTCGAACGTGGTGTGGGGGACCGGCATCGTCTGGAGCACCCAGATCGTCTGGGGCACCTTGAGCGACGACAACGTCGTGTGGGGCACGATGACCGAAGACGACAACGTCGTCTGGGGCACCACGTTCCAGGGCGGCGTCGTCTGGGGCGTAAGCGAGCTGCAGCAGTAGCGAGGAGCGGCCTCGCGTCGGCGACCCGAGATTCACTAAAGGCCACTGAGTGATCCTCGCCAGCTGGGATAAGCTGCCACCGTGAGTCCCAGCCGCTTACTGGTTCCTGTTCTGTTCGTCCTCGCCTGGGGGGCGACGCTGACGCCGCTGCACCGCCTCTACGGCTTCGGCGACAGGACCACGATCATCGGCGCCGTCGAAGGGGCGGTCCTCTTCGCCGCAGGCGCTGCAATTCTGGCCGCTGCCCGTCGGCGGCGGGCGCCGACGCTCGCGGTGCTCGTGGCCATCGCCGTCGGATGGATCGCGCTGACGGCGGTGACCAATGCCGTCGAACCAGTGCGGGATCGATCCGCGGCAGCGCGTCACGCATCTTCAGCGCCGTCCTCGAGCTCGCAGCCTGCCGCGTCGCGGCGCGTGCTGATGCTGTGCGTCGATGGCCTCGACTGGAACGCGCTGGATCAACTGCTCGCCGGCGGATCGCTGCCTTTCCTCGCGCAACTGATCTCGAACGCGCGCACGTATGAGGTCGACAACCATGGCCTCGCGCTGTCGCCCGGCATCTGGGCGCGCGCCTACACCGGAAACGCCCAGGAGCCCATTCAGGGGTTCGCGAAATGGAGTCCGCGCGGCACGCAGCGGGACATTGCGATCCTTCCTCTGTGGCGGCACCGCCCCGTGTTCATGCTCGATCGTGTGTTGACGCTCGGGTCTGCGTTTCATTTCTGGGATACCGTCGCGGCGAGCAACGCCGATTTCGCGCACCCACCACTCTGGCGCGTTGCATCCGCGGCGCGCGCGCGCGTCGGCGTGTTCGATCCGCTGCCGATGGATGTGATCGGCGAACAGGTCAATGGTTTCTTCGTGTGGCTGGCCGACGACGGGTTTCGACTCGCGTCCTCGAATGGCGGCAGTCGTCCCACGGTCGAACGGATTCGCGATGAGACGTCATCGACGTCTCTCGACAGCGTCATCCGCAGCGAGGCGCTGCGCGCGCAGGTCGCGGCGCGCGCGTTTGCGCGCGAGCAGCCTGACATCGGCATCTACTACACGCATATTCTCGACGCGGTCGGGCACATGATCTGGGAGCCCGCCGGAACGCACAACGTCGCCGAGGCGCGCGCGGAGCGTGCTCGTCCAGTGACAGCCGGGCGCGTGGCTGCCGCATATCGAGCGGTCGACGAGGCATTGAAGACGTTGACTGCGAGTTTCGGTGCGCCGGCTACGATTCTCGTGGTCTCCGATCACGGCTGGGAGTTCAACGTCTACGCGCATCGCACCGCGCCACTCGGAGCTGCCATCATCGCCGGCGCAGCAGGGCCGAAAGGGTACGGCGGCGTGATTCCGGTCGAGAGCCTGGCGGCGACGGTACTGGCGCTCGCGCAGGTTCCGATTTCGCCGACGATGGTGGAACCGATCCGCGAGATCGTGCCGCACTGGACGACCTGCGCGGCGTGCGCGGCGATCCCCGGGACGTTCCTGCTCTCACAGGGAAGCGACACGCAGCGGCAAAACCGGCTGCGCTCGCTTGGCTACATCACGAAGTGACATCGGCGGCGAGCCAGCCGTCGTCCGTGTGCACGAAGTGGCTGGCCGCCATCGCGGAAAACCCGAGGCGTCCGGGGTCCCACACCAAACGCTCGACCGAAATCCGCGGCCGTTCGACACGCAGCACGTTGAAGGACGGCTGCTCGCCGCGCGACCTCGTCGAGACGGTGCCGGCCTGGACCACGAGCGCCGAGTGTCCGGCGATGTTGTAGCGCTCGGCGGTGTGTCCGATGTGGCTGATGTGCAGATGACCGGCGAGAAAGAGATCGGCTCCCGCCGTTGCAAGCTTCGCCATCGCCATCGCCGCGCGGCCGAGCAGCCGGGTCTCCTTCACGCCTTCAGGTAAATCGAACGGGTGATGCGTGACGACAATCCGGATCAGTCCCTTCGGGGCACCGGCGAGATGCGCGACGATGCCTTCCACCTGAGTCGCGTTGATACGCCCCTCGCCCCACGTCCAGGAGCGCGCGGTGTTTACGCCCACCACGATCATCTCTTCATCGCGATGCACGGGCGACAGATCCGCGGTGATCGCGTGCGTGTAGCGCGCCAGCGGCGTCGCGAAGCGCGTGAACACGTTGTACAGCGGCACATCGTGGTTGCCGGGTACGACCAGCCGGGGAAACGGCAGCGCGTCGAGGAAGCGGCGGGCCTCGGCGAACTCGGTGCGGCGAGCTCTCTGAGTGAGGTCACCCGACACGGCGAGCAGGTGCGGACGAAGACTCGAAATCGCATCGGCGAGCGGCTGCACGGTCGATGGATCGATGCGTCCGAAATGAATGTCCGACAGGTGAACGATCACGCGCATCGTGTCACCTGGCTGCCGCACGGCCCGCGGATGGTCCGATGACGCGGAGGGCGCGCGGCCGAATACGGTAGACGAGCGGCGAGCGCATCATCTCGATCTCACCGTCGCGCGCGACGTTGACACGCGGCGAGTGCACATCAACCGTCAGCGTCTGGGCGGTGAAAGCCGCGAATGCCGCGTCGGTGCGCAGCCGCTTCGCGAGGGCGCGGAACGGGAGCGTGAGGAACTCGAACCGGCCGCAGTCAGGCGCAAGGAAGATCGACAGTCGCCCCGCATCGAGAGTCGTCCTGCCGCCCAGCTCGAATCCTTCCGCCTTGTATTCGTTGTTGCCGACGAACACGAACGGCGTGCGAACGATCGCGCCGGCATCCTTGACCGCAAGCCTCGCAACGACCGTGCGGTAGTTGCGCCATGTTCGCAGCATCGCGATCGCAAATGCTACTCCTTTGCTGCGGCCGCGCCGCTGCTCCGCCTCGCGCTCCCACACCAGGCGCGGATAGATCCCAACGCTCGCGTTGTTGATGAAGATGCGGTCGTTGACCTCGCCGACGTCCACCTGGCGCCGCTCCCCGTCGACCAGCGCGTCGACGGCGGCGTCGAGGTCCTGCGGAAAGCCAAGTTCCTTCGCAAAATGGTTCAACGTGCCCAGCGGCAGCACGCCGAGCGTTGCACCAGTCTCCACGGCGACGGCGGCAAGCGCGCTGACCGTTCCGTCGCCGCCAGCCGCAACGATGACGTCGCCGCGTCGGGCCGCCTCGCGGGCGCGCGCAGCGAGATCGCGCGGCTCCAATACGAGGTCAATCGTGACTCGCGCGCCGGTCCGCGCAAAGCGCGCCTTGAGCGCTTCGATGGCTTCGGGGGTTCTCGCTCTACCGGCGAGGCCGTTCAGGATCACAGTGATACGGCCGGACTCTGCCATCGACGACCATTACGCAAGCGGAATGCCGTCGTAGTGTCCGCCTTTAGTCCCGTCATAGTAGTGTCCGCCTTTAGGCGGACCAGTCCTCCTTTTGGGGCGTCGTAGTGTCCGCCTTTAGGCGGACTCGGGGCCTTTAGGCGGACTCGGGGCCTTTAGGCGGACTCGGGACCTTTAGGCGGACTAGCGCACCCAGTCAGAACTGGCGCAACACGTCCATCGGGTCTGCGGCCGCGGCGCGGCGGCTTGGGAAGTAGCAAGCGAGCAGCACCGCGCCCGTGAGAAGTACCGGCACTGTCGCGAGCGCCATCACATCCAGGACGGGAACCGGAACGAAGAAATTCGAAGCCACGTGCAATGCCGGGTACGAAAGCACAACACCCAGCAACGACCCCACGGCCGCCAGCGTGAGCCCCTCGCGAAGGAGCATCCCGATGATCTGAGCTCGCGCGGCACCAAGTGCCACGCGCACACCGAGTTCGTGCATGCGCTGCGCGAGCGAATACGACACAACGCCGTACAGCCCGATCACCGCAAGGACGAGCCCGATGAGGCCCGACGCGGCAAGTATCGCGGCAGCCATCCGCCGCGGGTACAGGATTTCGGCGACGGCCTGTCCCATGGTCCGAACACGAACGATTTCGGCAGAAGGTTCCGAAGCCGCGAGCGATTTTTTCAGCGCGTCTATGGCGTTCTGCAGATCGCCGCCGTTGCTCACGACGATCGTGGTCGCGCTCATGCGCCACTGCTGCGCGAGCGGAGTGTAAATGTACGGCGTGTGGCCGAGGTCCTCGAGCACGGGGCGCACGTCGTTAACGACGCCGACGACCTCGAGCCAGTCGATCTCTTCACCAGCGGCGGGAAAGTTGTTCTTCGCGGCGATGAAATGACCGGTTGCATCGCGTCCCGGCCATAACCGCCTGGCAAGTGACGCGCTTACGATTGCCACGCGCGGCGTCGTCATGGCGTCCCGCTCGCCGAAACCGCGGCCCTGGAGGATCGACATCCCCATGACGCCGAAGTAGCCTGGCGAGACAGATGCCGCGAGCGTCCCGATTCCCTCGGGCGCGCCGGCGAGATAGTTCTCCTGGGACATCGCAGAGTAGGACGTTACGGGCATTTCGCGCAGCGGCAAGGCCGTCGTGAGTGCGGCCGACATGCCAGGCTGATCACCCAAGCGCTGCGAGAGTAGCTGGTAAAGCTGCCTGCTGCGCGCCGCATTGCGCGCGTCGATGGTCTTCAGGTTCTTCCGGTCGAGGGGTTCCATGCGCCACGTAAAGTTCATAATCGCGAGGCCTGCGTGTCGATATCCAGGATCGGCGAGCTCGATCTTCAGCAGCGCGCGAACGTGAATCGCGGCAACCAGGAGCAGCGCGAGCGACAGCGCCAGCTGCGGAAGAACGACCCAGTGACGCAACCGGCGCGCGCGGTGCCTGACGGCGCCGATGCCCACTCCGGGCAGCCCCCTCACGAGATTCGTCCGTCCGACCCGTAGCGCGGGTACTAGACCAATCGCGAGACCCAGACCGGCGCTCACGAGGACGGCAGCGACGATCACGGGCGCATCGACAGCGGCGTCTACGTCGAACTGGGCCGGAGTCCATGCCCGGAACCACTGCAGCATCCATATCGCGCCCACGATGCCGAGGACGCCGCCGCACGCCGAAAGAATCAGGCTCTCGATCACCAGCTGCCGGCCGACGCGCCACCGCGTCGCTCCGATGACCAGACGAATCGCAAGTTCGCCGCTCCGGCTCACGCCGCGCGACAGCAGAAGCGCCACGATGTTGACCGCGGAGATCAGCATCACCGTCGCGACGACGACCGTCAACGCGGCTGCCAGACGGATGGGAACGAGGGCGGCACTCGGATCGAGCGGTGTCCGCACCGAGGCCGCCGTCTTTACGAGCAAATGCGGCCGGAATGCGTCGGAGGCGGGAGGTGACGGAAGCGTGCGCCTCCACTGTTCCCCTTGCTCAGCCACGATCGCCTGCGCCTGCGCGGCGGTCGAATGCGGCGCGAGCCGGGCGATGATCACGCAGCCGAAACGATTGTGCGGCAAACCGGGCACCGGATGCTGGGCGGCAGTGATCCAGAAATCGATCGGCGTCCAGGGATCCGATACCCCCTTGAACTCTGGGCTCGTCACACCCACGACGATGAACGTCACTGGATCGGTGGACCAGGCCGCAAGGCGAACTTCCTTGCCGACAATTTTCGGATCTGATTTGAACCGGCGAACCCACAGCCGGTGGCTGATCACGACGCTGCGCTCTGTCAACGCGAGGTCATCGTCGTTGGAGCGGAGCGTTCGACCCAGTGAAGGCTTGACGCCGAGGACGTCGAAGTAGTTGCCGGCCACCCACTCGCCGCGCAGGGACTCGGACTCACCATCGGCCGTCAGGATGTGCGAGACGCCCCAGTGCGCCGTGAGCGACGTGAAAACCTGATTGTGATCGCGCAGGTACTCGTACAGCAGACTATCGACAACGGTAGGCCGATCGGGTTGGCGCGGGTAGACGGTGTAGATGTAGACCAGTTCCTCTGGCGCCGCCACACGCAACGGACGGAACACGGCCGCATAGACGATGCCGAACAACGCTGTGTTGATGCTGATGCCGAGGGCGAGCACGAGCGCCGTCGCATACACGAAGCGCGGATGCTTCGCCAGCACGCGGAGGGTGTACACCAAATCGTCGAGCATGTACTTCTCAGGGACGCTCGAGTTCCCACCTTGAGCAGCCGCGCACAAATTGCCGAACCGTCTCAGAGCGGAACACGACCGCACCGGTCGAGGTGGGAGTCTTCGCACCACCGCGCGGCTTTCACGCCCGACAGCATACGCCCGGTCGAGCTCTCAGCGCCTGAGGCACCGTCTCTTGCACCGCGCCATTGGCAAGTGAGCGGGCATGACTCGACAGGACTGGCACTCCGCAAGGGCAGCGAACGGCGCCACGGCGACCGGCGTTCGCGCGATCGTTGGACGACCGGACGTCGAGGGGGCGATCGCCGCCGGCGGACCGTGCGGACGCTGCTCTTCGCGGTCGCTGCGCTCGCGACCTCGCACAGCGCGAAGACGCATACCAAAGTCCTGCGTCCCGGCGTGGCAGTGTCGATGGACCAGTTCCGCGCCGTCAGCGCGGACACGGCGTACGACGACATCATCAACGAAGCCGCAGGGACCTACGATCTCGATCCGCAATTGATTCGTGCGGTCATGCGCGCGGAATCCGCCTTCAACCCGATGGTCGTCTCCCCCGCGGGTGCGCAGGGGCTGATGCAGCTGATGCCGGCGCTGGCGCAGCAACTGGGCGTGAGCGATCCATTGGATCCGCGGCAGAACATCATGGGGGGCGCCAGGTATCTGCGGTGGCTGCTGGATCTCAATCGCGGCAACATTCCGCTCACGCTCGCCGGCTACAACGCGGGTCCGACGGTCGTGTCGAAGTACAAACGAGTACCGCCGTTCAAGGAAACGCAGCGCTACGTGAAGAAGATTACCGAGTTTCTGGAAGACGCCAGGCGGGACACGATACCGACAAATTAGCGAATCCGCCTCCGCTAAAGCTACGGCGGACAAGCCGCGAATCGCGTTATAAGATGTCCGCTCCACACGAGAGGACGGACACATGACAACCGCGTTCACCCGCCGGTCCCTGCTCACAACGCTTGGCGCCGCGGCAGGCGCCGCCGTGTCCAGGCGCGCGTTCGCCCAGTCGCAGCCGCCAGGCGCACGTCCCGCGCCGCAATCGGCGCCGACGGTCATCTCCAACCCGCCGCGCGACTTCGGACCCGATGCACCGCCTACGACCTACTTCACGGATCCGGACGTGCTGACGGTCGATCCCGTCTTCAACGGTCTCGTGCAGGCGAACACCTCGATCAAGCGTCTGTGGACCGGCGCGCTCTGGGCCGAAGGGCCCGCGTGGAATAGTCAGGGCCGGTATCTGTTGTGGAGCGACATTCCGAGCAACCGGCAGCTGCGATGGCTCGAAGACGACGGACGCGTGAGCGTGTTCAGGAACCCGTCGAACAACAGCAACGGCAACACCTTCGATCACCAGGGCCGCCAGCTGTCCTGCGAACATCTCACGCGCCGGGTGATTCGATACGAACACGATGGATCGATCACGATCGTCGCCGATTCGTTCCAGGGCAAGCGATTGAACTCGCCGAACGACGTCGCCGTGCATCGCGATGGCAGCATCTGGTTCACCGATCCGCCGTACGGCGGACAGCTGTATGAAGGCGCTCCGGACGTGAGCGGCGGACCAAGCAACCTCGCGGGACGACTCAATTCGCGCGCCGGGCAGCCGGCGGAGATTGGTGCACTCAAGCGCGAGCTGCCGACCAACGTCTATCGCGTCGATCCCGGCGGGCGCATCGACATGGTGATCTCCGAAGACCAGGTGCCGGATCCGAACGGCCTCACGTTCTCCCCCGATTACCGCCGCCTCTATGTCGCGAGCACCGGCAAGGGGCCAGGCGACACGGGTGCCGGCGGCAAGGGAGACATCCACGTGTTCGACGTGGGCAGCGACAACAGGCTGTCGAATCGGAAGCTGTTCTCGGAGTGCATGATCGACGACGTGAAGTGCGCGCCGGATGGCCTGCGCGCGGACGTCGAAGGCAACCTGTGGGCATCGAGCAACGCCGGGCGCGCGCTCGGCTACAGCGGCGTCACGGTGTGGAATCCCGCCGGCAAGCTGCTTGGCCGCATCCGCCTTCCCGAGGTCTGCGGCAATCTGACGTTCGGCGGCCCGAAGCGCAATCGGCTCTTCATGGCCGCCAGTCAGTCGATCTACGCCGTCTACGTCGGCACGCAGGGCGCGGGCCCTGCGTGATCTGACCGCGCCGGTTCGTCGCGTACGGTTTACCAGTCCCGCTCGTTGACACTTCTACCGGGCGGGTATATAAGCCACACCTACATCCCTAATACAGGCTGGTTGTTCGACGGCCTCGGCCCTCGTTCTGTCTCGACTCTTTTGGAGGTAGACGATGAAGGATTACCGACTCCGGCTGTTCTCGATCGCAGTGGTGTGCCTGATCGTCGCCGCGCCCACCGCGATCCGCGCGGACAGCGTCGGCGCCGCCACCGCAAAGCTGCTGGCACAGGCCAGGCGCGCGACCGTGCAGTACCACGACGTCAACCAGGCAATTGCCGACGGGTACGTGTTCGTCGGGGCCTCACCGGAGCACGGCATCGAATACGTGAACTTCGGGCTGGTGGACTGCTCGTTCGAACCCACCCAGCCGGAAACGCTTCGCTACTTCGCACGTCCGGACGGAAGCCTGCAACTGGCGGGCGTGGAGTACGTGGTCCCCATGGCCTGCACGAGCACGCCGCCAGAAGGCTTCCCGGGCGATGCTGATGAGTGGGAACCGGAGGAGGACCTTCCGCTCTGGATTCTCGGAGCGTGGATCTGGGTTGCCAATCCCGGTGGGGTGTTCGCCGATTTGGGCGGCTAACGGTCGAGTGAATCGCTGAACGGAGGAGGCCATGACGCGAAGAGGCAAGCTCACCGCAGCGGCGCTGGTGGCATACGCATGCGCGTTGATGCCGAGGCTCCTCGCCTCAGGCCCCGGCGCCGCGTCGCTCGATGGCAACCTCCGCGCGGCGCTCGCAGGGGCCGGATTCACCGGGACGATCGGGCAGACGTTCCACACCCGCATCGAGGCAAACCTGGGACGGCCAATCGATCCGAAGCTCGCGGATCTCGGCCGACTGCTCTGGTTCGACACGCTGCACTCGCTGCACGCGGACAACACCTGCGGCGGCTGCCATTCGCCGACGAACGGCTTCGGCGATTCTCAGCCGATGGCCATCGGCGTCCAGAACAATCGCCTTGTCGGTCCGCACCGGTCAGGGCCGCGCAACCAGCGCCGCTCTCCCCTCGTGATCAACACCGCGCTGTACCCCGCGATGATGTGGAACGGACGCTTCAACTCGTTGTCGGGCGACCCCTTCGATAATTCGCATGGCTTCCGTTTTCCGTTTCCGGAAAGCGACACGCGCTTCTCCCATACCGAGGACGTGCTGCATCACGTGACGCATCTGCTCCAGGCGCAGGCGCACATGCCGCCGACCGAGCTGATTGAGGTGGGAGGCTTCACGGGCACCTGTCCCGGCGGTGTTCCCGATCCGACGCTCGGTCCCGATTTCTGTCAGTTCGACGACGGGTTCGGCGAGACGGTGCCGTTGCCCGATCCGGCGACCGGGTCGCGGAACCAGCCAATACGCGACAAGGCGCTGCAGCTGCTCAACGCTTCGCCCGAGTATCGGACGCTCTTCGGCGAGATCTTCCCCGAGGTCGCGTCGGGGGCGCCGATCGACTTTTTCATGTTCGGCAAGGCGATCGCCGAGTTCGAGTTCACGCTGGTGTTTGCCGATGCGCCGCTCGACCGGTTCGCGCGCGGCGACACAGGCGCGATGACGGCCAGCCAGAAGCGCGGCGCGCTGCTCTTCTTCGGCCGCGCCGGGTGCGTGAGCTGCCACGCCGTCGACGGACAGGCGAACGAGATGTTCAGCGACTTTCAGGAACACGTGATTGGCGTTCCGCAGGTGGCGCCGGTGTTTGGCGCGGGCATGGGCAACGTCATCTTCGCCGGGCCGGGAAAGGATGAAGATTTCGGCCTCGAGGAGATCACCGGAAACCGGGCCGACCGTTACAAGTTCCGCACAGCGCCGCTGCGCAACCTCGCTGTGTCGCCGGGATTCTTCCACAACGGTGCGTTCATCCGGCTGGAGGACGCGATCCGGTTCCACCTGAATGTCATCGAGGGGGCGCGAACCTACAATCCAGCCGCGGCGGGGCTGCCGTCAGATCTGACCGTCCACCTTGGCCCCGCGGTTCCGGTCGCACTTCTCGACGCGCGGATGCGTCATCCGACGCCGCTCAACGCTCGAGACTTCGCGGATCTCGTCGCGTTTGTGCGCGACGCGCTGCTCGACGGGCGTGTGACGGCCGCGAACCTGTGCGAGCTCGTGCCCCCGACCGTTCCAAGCGGGATGCCCGTCCTGCAGTTCGAGGCCTGTCAGTAGGGCGCATCGATGGGGCCGGACGAATTTCGGCGTCTCGCCCTCGCATTGAACGACTCGATCGAGAGCGCGCATATGGGGCATCCCGATTTCCGCGTGAATGGCCGGATCTTCGCGACGCTGCACGCCGATATGAAATCCGGAATGGTCGCGCTGACGCCGGAGCAGCAGGCGGCGTTCATGGAGCGGGACAATGCTTTCTCTCCGGAGAACGGAGCGTGGGGCCGGCAGGGCTCGACGCGTGTCACGTTGGCCGAGGTCGACGAAGAGATTCTCGGCGAAGCCCTCACGCTCGCGCGGGGCAACGCAGTGGAGAAAGCCGCGAAACAGAAGAGCCGCCGCCGCGCCTAGCGCGATCCCGCACGCGCCCGGCGATCGTCGGCCGGACCGCCTTCGGCCCGGTGCAGGTTGCGTGCGCTGTTCACGAGCGCGACGTGGGTGAACGCCTGCGGGAAGTTGCCGAGCAGCCGGCGCGCGCCCGGATCGTATTCCTCCGACAGCAGCCCGACGTCGTTGGTCAGCTTCAGGACCCGTTCGAATGTCGCGCGTGCCTCGTCGTAGCGGCCTTGTACGGCGTAGCTGTCGGCAAGCCAGAACGTGCAGGGCAGAAACACGCCCTCTCCGGGTGGCAATCCATCGACCTTCGAGCTTTCGGAGTGCGTCGCATACCGAAGGAGAAAGCCGTCGCGAAGCAGCTCGCGTTCGATTGCCGCGAGCGTACCGGCAACGCGCGGATCGGACGGCGGAAGAAAGCCGACAATCGGAAGGAGGAGCAGGCTCGCGTCGACTTCCGTCGATCCGTAGAACTGCGTGAACGCGCCCTTCTGTCGGTTGAATCCGTTCCGGCACACCTCGTCGTGGATGCGCGCACGCACGGTTCGCCAGCGATCGAGCGGCCCGCGCAGCTTGAATTCCTCCGCCGTCCTGATCGCACGGTCGAACGCCACCCACGCCATCACTTTCGAGTGCGTGAAGTGTCTCCGCGGTCCGCGAACTTCCCAGAGGCCTTCGTCCGGCTGCTCCCACAGCGACTCGAGCCCACACACGAGCGTCTTCTCGAGCTCCCACGCGGCGTGGTCTACGGCCACGCCGGACTTCAACGCCAGGTGCATCGAGTCCATTACCTCGCCATACACGTCGAGCTGGAGCTGGCGTGAGGCGGCGTTCCCGACACGCACAGGCCTGGAGTCCTCGTACCCTCCCAGCCACGGCACTTCGAATTCGGTCAGCCGCCGCTCACCTGCCGGGCCATACATGATTTGCAGCTGCGCGGGATCGCCGGCGATTGCGCGAAGCAGCCAGTTGCGCCACGCGACGGCTTCCTCGGTGTAGCCGCCGACCAGCAGCGCGTAGAGCGTGAACGTGGCATCGCGCAGCCAGCAATAGCGGTAATCCCAGTTCCGGACTCCGCCGATGAACTCCGGCAGCGACGTCGTAGGCGCCGCGACTATCCCTCCGGTCGGCGCGAACGTCAGCGCCTTGAGCGTGATCAGCGATCGCAGCACGAGGTCGCGCCACTCCCCTTCGTAATTGCAGTGACCCGACCAGCTCTCCCACCACGCCGATGTGTCGGCGACGGCCGCCAGCGGATCGAGGGGCGAAGCGGACTCGTGCGACGGATGCCACGCAAGGTGAAACGGCACCTTCTCCCCGGGGCGGACCGTAAACTCAGCGCGCGTCGTCAGGTCCACTCCGCGCGTCGGCACAGGCGACCAGAGCGAAAGGGCGTCGGGTCCTCCGATCGCGCGAAGCACGCCATCGATCGTGCGGACCCAGGGCACGATCGATCCGTAGTCGAACCGGATGATGAGCTCCATCTGCATGCGCACGTCCCCCTCGACCCCCTCGACAACGCGGACAACGTCCGGCGTCCGATCGCGCGGGGGCATGCAGTCGACGAGGCGAACGATGCCGGATGCGGTGTGAAACTCGGTCTCGAGCACGAGCGACTCGCCGCGGTATCGACGGACAACGCGCGTCGGAGTATCCGCCGCGCAGATCAGCCAGCGGCCGTTTGACGCATTACCGAGGAGCGCGGCGAAGCACGCGGGCGAGTCGAATCGCGGAAAGCACAGCCAATCGATTGAGCCGTCCAGGCCAACGAGCGCGGCGGTCTGGGTGTCGCCGACGAGGGCGTACTCTTCGAGCCGTAGGGGCATCCACGTCCATACTAAGCGGCAACGACCTGATGGGATGCATCGAGAGCTGACGCGACCTTATCGCTCGATGCCGGCTGTGTTAAGTATGGCCGCGCCCGAGCCATTCGGGGCGTAAGTAAGTCTGTGCTGAATAAATCCGGACGAATTTCGATGAATCGCACGATCGCGGCGTGTGGGTAGCGCGATTCACACCTGGAAGCCGTGTTAGTGATCCGAACACGGCGCTTCTCAATCGCAGCATCTCGTTACTCGTCCGTGATCGGGACGGATTTCCTGACTTCTGACCTCAACGCGTTGATTTCTACCGGGTAAGTGAAACCCGAAATCGCGCGGCATGGCACTTGCGAAGCGTGCGCCCCTTGTAAGGCGCTGCATGCAGATTACCTCCGAAACCTCCTAAGACACGTTGGCCGACCGGCACGCGGTTGCCAGATGTTTCACAGGTTCGTCTGACGGGTAGTAGTCAAATGGGGATACGTGTGAGCCGGCTTCGATCCTTTGCTCTGTTGCTGGCGTTTCTAGCTGCCGGTGTCTCGCTCCAGACGCAGACGCCCGGCAAACTGGATCCGCTGCTCCAGCAGCGGCTGTCCGTTCTCGGCGGTCAGTCGAGAATCATCGTGATCGCGTCGAGTCCGACCGCGCTCGACGCGATTGCGGCCGGCATCCAGTTGTCTGGCGGGACGCTTGGCCGCCGCTTGTCGCTGATCACGGGGCAGGTGGCGACGGTGCCGAACTCGCTGCTCGCGGCACTCGCCGCAAACCCGACCGTTCAACACATCGCGTACGACCGCGCGATCGGGCGGACGATGGAGCGAGTGAACGCGACGGTGCGCGCAAGGGCCGTCCGGCAGTCGCTGGGCCTCGACGGCTCTGGCATCGGCGTCGCCGTGATCGACTCCGGTATCTCACCGTTGCCCGACGACCTGAACAATCCACAACGTGTCGTGCAGTTCGCGGATTTCGTCGATGGCTCGCTGACCCCGATTGACCCGTACGGACACGGCACGCACGTCGCCGGCATCATCGCGGGCAGCGGCTTCGATTCCAATGGCGCACGGTCGGGAATCGCGCCCGGCGCGAATCTCATCGCGCTGCGCGTTCTGGACGGATCCGGCCAGGGGCGCATCAGCAACGTCATCGCCGCGCTCGAGTACGCCGTCGTCCACAAGATCGATTTCAACATCAGGGTTGCCAATCTCTCAGTCGGCGCCGGCGTGTACGAGTCTGCGCAGCTGGATCCGCTGACGCTTGCCGCGCGAAGCGCGGTGCAGGCGGGCATTGTCGTGGTGGCCGCCGCCGGCAACTTCGGACGGCGGCCGGACGGCACGCCGCGACGCGGGAGCATCACCGCTCCAGGAAATGCGCCGTGGGTGCTGACGGTCGGCGCGTCGAGCCACATGGGGACGATCGATCGCTCCGACGACGTCGTCGCACCGTTCAGTTCACGCGGACCGACGGCGATCGACAAGATCGCGAAGCCCGATCTGGTTGCGCCTGGCGTCGGGATCGAGTCGTTGAGCGCACCTGGAAGTGCGTTCTACAACTCGATGGGGCCCTATCTTCTTCCGGGCACTGTGCCGACTCCGTACTTGCCGTATCTGAGCTTGACCGGAACCAGCATGGCGGCGCCGGTGGTCAGCGGCACGGTCGCGCTGATGCTTCAGGCAAACCCGGCGCTCACGCCGAACGCCGTCAAGGCGATCCTCCAATACACCGCGGAATCGTCCCCGAACTACGACGTGCTCACGCAGGGGGCCGGCTTTCTGGACGCGCAGGGGGCCGTGCTGCTCGCACAAAGCTTTGCCACGACCGGGGCCGAACCGAACTCGACGCAATCGTGGTCCAGGCATCTGATCTGGGGAAAGCGCCACGTCTGGGGCGGGTGGCTCCTCCGCGATACGCCTGCCTGGTCGCCGAGTGTGTCCTGGGGAGATGTGAATACACCGTCGACATCCCTGATGGGCTGGCTGACTACCGTGACGTGGGGACTGGACGGATCGCCGACCGACGCCTACGAGAGCATCGTGTGGGGAACCAGCGACGGTGAAGACAGCGTGGTGTGGGGCACGAACGACAGCGGAGACAGCGTGGTCTGGGGAACCAGCGACGATGAGGACAGCCTCGTCTGGGGCACCAATTGCGACGACGACCCGAGCTGTGAGCCGTACGTCTGGAGGAATCCATAGCCATGAGCAGTCCGCGTGAAATGCTGGCACGCGTGGTTCCGGTCGGCTCGCGGGACGAACAGCTGAACGTCGCCTCCCGCGACGGACTTGGCTGGCGCGCCCTGCCAGCGGCGGCGCAGGTCTACGTGACGGGCGTGTTGGTCGCCGGAGCGGCCGCCGTGTTTGCGGCGATGCCTCACGCGGGGGTACATCCGCTCGTCTTCGCCGCGCTGGTCGCATGCTCGTGCCTCACCGCCTCATGGAAGGTGAGCCTCCCGATTTCGCCGGTCAGCGGATCAACGCTTTCGCTGTCACACGCCGCCCACCTGATGGCCCTGCTGATCGCCGGACGGGACCCCGCGATCATCATCGCGCTCATCGGCTCCTGGGCTCAGTGCACGTTCAACGTCAAATGTGCGTATCCCTGGTATCGGACCGCATTCAGCATGGCCACCGAGGTCATCACCGTCGCGGCGAGCGCCGCCGCGTATGCGTGGCTCGGGGGCATCGTCCAGCCGGTGGATCCGATCGCCAGTTCGGGACCGATTGTCGGAGCGATCGCGACGTATTTCCTCGTCAACAGCGCTCTCGTGGCGGCGGCCATCGCGCTGTCGCTGCGCCAGCCTGTCTGGAAGGTCTGGCACGACGATTTTCTGTGGAGCGCGCCAAGCTTCGTCGTCGCAGGAGCACTCGGGGCCCTCGCCGCCGTCGTCGTTGCCCGCGGCTGGGGCTGGGCGGCGCTGCTGATGGTGGCGCCGGTTTACCTGACCTATCGAACGTATCGAGTGTTCCTCGGCCGGCTCGACGAGCAGCGACGGCACGTCGAAGAAACGCAGATGCTGCATCGGCAGTCGGTCGAAGCGCTGCTGCAGGCGCGGCGGGCGGAACAGGCGCTGGCGGCCGAAAAGGAACGGCTGGCGGTCACGCTGCGCAGCATCGCGGACGGCATCATCTCGACGGATCTCGATGGGACCGTTCTCTCCATGAACCGTGTCGCAGAGACGCTGACGGGATGGACGCAGCAGCAGGCCGCGGGTCAACCGCTGTCGACCGTGTTTCAGAACTTCGATGCCGAGACTCGCGAGGCGTGCGACAACTCGATCGCGATGCTGGAGGAGCGGGCGCGCACACGCGCCGCGGGGCGCTGCACCATTCTCGTCGGCCGCGATCTGGCGGAGCACTCGATCGAGGAAAGCACCGCCGTGGTGTGCGACGCCGACGGCCGCGCGATCGGCATGGTGCTGGCCTTCCGCGACATCAAGGACGCGCTCAGGATGCAGGAGGAGCGCGCGAAGACGGCCAGGCTGAGTTCTCTCGGCCACCTCGCCGGTGGAATTGCCCACGACTTCAACGACGTCCTCATGGCGATCACGGGCAACGTCTCGATCGCGCGGGCGATGATTCCGGACGTCGAGCCCGCATCGACCGCGCTCGCCGAAGCGGAACACGCATGCGTCCGCGCACGCCAGCTCACCTGGCGTCTCCTGACGTTCTCGAAAGGCGGCATCCCGCACAAGCAGACGATCGGCCTGGCGCACGTGCTCCGCGAAGCGGCGACGCGCGTATTGCGCGGCTCCCCGGTGACCTGCTCGTTCGAGTGTGCGGCGGACCTCTGGAACGTACTCGCGGACGAAGGCCAACTCATAGAAGTCTTCGGCAACATCCTCACCAACGCGCAGCAGGCCATGCCGCATGGCGGCGCCATCTCGGTCAGGGCGGAGAACGTCTACGAGCTGACCGCGCGGACCGAGCACACGCTGCGGGTCGCCCCCGGCCGATACGTACGCGTATCGATTGCCGATAAGGGCATGGGGATTCCGAAGGAGAATCTCGGCCGCATCTTCGATCCGTATTTCACGACGAAGCAGCGCGGAAGCGGCCTCGGCCTCGCGACGACTCACTCCGTCGTGAAGAACCATGGCGGCTTCGTCGCCGTCGACTCGGAGCTCGGAACCGGCACGGCGGTGCACGTCACGCTGCCCGCATCCGAAGCGCGCGAGGTCGCGGCCTGCTCCGTTCAGATGTCCGCGTCACGCCGCGGCGGGCATCGCGTGCTCGTCATGGACGACGAGGAGCCGGTGCGCAGGCTGACGATGAACATGCTGCAGTTTCTCGGCTACGAGAGCGAAGTGGTCGACAGCGGCAACGCCGCGATCGATCGCTTCACGCACGCGCTGCAGAGCGGCAATCCGTTCGATGTCGTCATGCTCGACCTGATTGTGCCGGGCGGCCCCGGCGCGCGAGAAGCCCTGAACCGCCTCGCCCTGATCGATCCGTCCGTCAAAGCGATTCTGATGAGCGGCTATTCGCAGGATTCGATCATCAGCGAGTTCCGGCGGTACGGATTCCATGCGGCGATCGACAAGCCATTCACGCTCCAGGAATTGAGCGCAACGCTGGAGCACGTCGTCGCGTCACCCCACTATCCGGTGCATTGAGGGATGAACAGCAGCGCCACAACGCAGCCCGTGCGGATTCTCGTCGCCGACGAACATCCGATCCTCCGCGATGGCCTTCGGCGGCTCCTCGAGGCCCGGCCTGGCCACGCCATTGCGGGCGAAAGCGCAGGCGGGCCCGCGGTGATCGCGCTGGTTCGCGATCTCGAGCCGGACATTCTCCTGCTGCGTGCCGCGGAGATTGATGGCCCCGCGCTGGATACGCTCGAACAGGTTGCTGCGCTCGGCCTGTCCGTGCGCACGATCGTGCTGACGCCGTCGCTGCGCCACGAGCGCGTCGTCGAGGCCGTGCGGCGCGGCGCGCGCGGCGTGATTTCGACGCATACCGCCGCAGACGTGCTGTTCGAGACGATCGACTTCGTCATGAAGGGGGGCGTCTGGATTGGCATGCGGCCGGCGCCGGGCCCGGACGGCTCCACAAATCCGCGCGAGGTCGCCAAGGCATGTCTGCGGCCCAACGCGTTCGGTCTGACGCCGCGTGAAATGGAGATCCTCCGTGCCGTGGTCGACGGCGAGACGAACAAGCGGATCGCCAACCGCTGCTCGATCAGCGAAAACACCGTGAAGCGGCACGTGATGCATCTGTTCGACAAGGTCGGCGCCTCGAACCGTATGGAGCTTGCGCTGTTCGCGCAGCATCACGAGCTCACGCAGGGAGCCTGAAGCGGCACATGAGCGCCATGCCGGATCGGATCATTCGGGCCGTCATCGCAGACGATGAGTCGATCTTCAGGACCAGCCTCCGTCAGCTCCTGACGGCGCCCCCCTCCGTCATTCAGGACGTCTACGGAATCGACGTCGGTGCGGGGTTCGAGATCGTTGGCGAAGCTTCGAGCGGACAGGACACCCTCGCGATAGTCGCGTCGACGGCTCCCGATTTGCTGCTGCTCGATCTGAACATGCCGCGCATCTCCGGCCTGACCGCGCTGCGTGAGCTGCACCAGCACGCCGAGACGATGCAGACCGTCGTTCTATCCGGCTCGGTCACGAAAGACCACATGCTGGCCGCGATCCAACTCGGCGTCCGCGCGATCGTCGGCAAGGACGAACCAACGGAGGCGCTCTTTCAAGCCATCGTGTGCGTGCTGACGGGCGGGCACTGGCTCGGTCAGAACCTCCTTGCCGAACTCATGCAGCTCGTACGCACTGGCGGGCCCTCGCCGGGCGCCGCCCCGCGCAATCCGTTCGGCCTGACACCGCGCGAACGTGAGGTGCTGACGCTCGTCGCGGCGGGGTACCCCAATAAGGAAATCGCACGAACGTGCGCGGTCAGCGAAGAAACTGTCAAGCATCACCTCACGCGGATGTTCGACAAGGTCGGCGCGACCAATCGCCTGGAGCTGGCGAAGGTCGCGGCGCAAGTGGGGCTCGTCAACGAAAGCTGACCGCTCGATCATCCTGGCTGGCAATGCCGGGGTGCTACATCCTACCCGCCACCTCCGGGTGATTTTCCAGAACGACAACACGCCGTATCGTTGATTCACGAGACGGGACGGACGTCTCGGTGAGGTTGACTGGGGAGAGCCAGCCTCGCACTCCACCCGGCGTTTCGACACTCCCCCCATACACGCATTCGCGGGTTGACCTGATGGAAAACCGAAGGCAAACCGAAGGGGGCGAAGCCTTGGCGGCCGGCAGCGAGCGGTGGTTCGCGATCTGGACCCAAAGCCACTTCGAGCAGCTCGTCCATGACCAGCTGACCGCGGTCGGCTTCGACACCTACCTGCCCACGATGCGCGTCTGGTCGCGCCGCGCGGGGAAGCAGCGCCAGATCGACGTGCCGATGTTCTCAGGCTATCTGTTCGTCCGCGTCGCCATGGACAAGCAGCGGCACGTGGAGATCCTGAAAGCCCGCGGCGTCGTGCGGGTTCTGGGAGGACAGTGGGATCACCTGACGCCGGTGAGCGACGGCGAGATCGAATCTATCAAGCGCGTGCTCGACGCGGGCGTCACGGCCGAGCCGTATATGCACCTCCGCGAAGGACAGCGCGTGCAGATCGCGCACGGCCCGCTCGCAGGCGTGCAGGGCATTCTGGTCCGCACGCGCCCCAACCGCGGCTTGCTGGTGTTGTCGGTCGATCTGCTCCGTCAAAGCGTCGCGATCGAAGTGGACTGCACCGCCGTGATCCCCTCGGCATCTTCGAACGAACATGAGCGGCACATCGGACGATCGCACTGACACGGCCTTCGGGTTCGAGTCGGTGCTGGAGCTCTGGCAACGCCGGAAGTGGGTGGCGATCGTCGTCTTCATCGTCGCCGCGTCCGCGCCGATCGCTCTCGCGATGTGGCTGCCGGATCTCTATCAGGCCACCGCCACGATTCTCGTCGAGACGCAGCAGGTCTCGGAGGAGCTCGTGAGGCCCTCGGTGACGAGCGAGCTTGGCGCCCGGATCCAGCGAATCCGGCAGGAAGTCATGAGCCGCTCGCGGCTGGCGGATCTCATCACGCGGCTCAATCTCTACGAGGATCGCCGGAAAAAGGGTGTGCCGTTCGACGATCTCATCGAGGACATGCGGCGCGACGTGCATCTCGAGCTGACCGGCGTCGACGCCCAGGCAGGCGGCCGGGGACCGACGATCGCGTTCGCCATCAGCTACAGCGGGCGCAATCCGGAGACGGTCGCGCTCGTGACCAACACGATCGCCGATTCGTACGTCGAGGAACACGGCAAGCTGCGCGCGGGCCAGGCGGCGCGCACGGCGGAGTTCCTCAAGTCGCAGCTTGCCGACATCAAGCGCGAGCTCGATCGACAGGAAGCGCTCACGAGCGAGTTCAAGCTGAAACATCTCGGCGAGCTGCCGCAGCAGGTGGAAGCGAACCTGGGGAGCCTCGAGCGGCTGAACACGCAGCTCCGGCTGAACACCGAGTCCCAGATTCGTGCGCTCGATCGGCGCGACCGGCTCGAAAGCGAGCTGTCGACCGCCGAATCGACGGTCCGTTCGTCGCCCCGTCCGCTGTCCGCGCGGGAAGTGCAGCTGGAGAAGCTGAGAACCGACCTGACGCTGCTGCGCCAGACGTACAGCGATGCGCATCCAGACGTGATCGCCGCCAAGGCCGAAATCGCGGCGTTGGAAGCGCATGCTCCGGACCCGGCCGCACCTGCTGACCCTGCGCCGTCGCCGCAGCAGACGAAAACGCGCGTGTCGCAGGCGCTCCGGGGAGTCGAATCCGAGCTGACCGCGCTGCGCGACGAAGAGTCCAGGCTGCGCGGCGCGATCGCCGCCTACGAGCAGCGCGTCGAGAACGTGCCAAAGCGCCAGGAAGAATACGAGACGCTCTCGCGCGACTACGTCGCCACCAAGGAGCGCCATGACACGCTGCTGAAGCGCTACGAGGAGGCGCAGCTCGCGGCAAGCCTCGAAAAGGGACAGCAGACCGAGCAGCTGCGCATTCTGGATCCGGCGATCCCGCCGCGTTATCCGGCCGCGCCAGCGCGGCTGCGGCTGATCGCCGCCGGGTTGATTCTCTCGCTCGTGCTCGCCATTGCGGCGTTGTTTGCGGCCGAGCAGCTCGACACCTCGTTCCACAGCATCGAGGACCTCCGCCGAACGGTGCGCGGACCGGTTGTCTTCAGCATTCCGCTCATCCAGACGTCGTGCGGCACACGCCGCTACTGGCACCGCGCGGCGCTCGCAGCCGCGGCGGTCGTGGTCGCCCTCGGCGTGCTGATCGCCGGCGTGCGGCACGTGGCGACCGGAAACGAACGGGTCGTTCGACTCGTGGCACGCGGTCAGCTGTGATGTTCTTCAGAAAGGCCGAGCAGTCCGGCGCTGACAGCCGGCGAGTTGCCGAGCAGCTGGTGAGCCTTTGCGCGCCCGACTCATTTGCCGCCGACCAGTATCGGACCTTGCGGCTCACGATCGAGCGCCAGCGTGCCGGCGGTCATCTCCAGGTCATCGCTGTCACGAGCCCGGGCCCGGCGGACGGAAAGTCGGTCACGACACTCAACGTGGCCGGCGTGCTCGCGCAGTCGCTCGATGCGCGCGTGCTGGTGATCGACGCGGACCTGAGGCGGCCGAGCGTCGCCGCCTATCTCGGAGCGGGCATCCGGCCGACACCCGGCCTCGCCGAGGCGATTCAGGATTCCGGCACCGACGTGCGTGAGTGGGTCCAGCGGCTGAATCAGTTCAATCTCTCGGTGCTGCCGGCCGGCACGCCGCACACCGCGCCCTACGAGCTGTTGAATTCCTCTCGCGTTGAAATGCTGCTGACCGACGCGCGCCGGCACTTCGACTACGTGGTCATCGATACGCCGCCGCTTCTGCCCTTTCCGGATTGTGGCGTGCTCGGCCGGCACATCGACGGATATCTCCTCACGATCGCCGCCCACCGTACGCCGCGGAAGCTGTTGACCCAGGCGTTGGCCGCGCTCGATCCGGCGAAGGTCCTGGGGATCGTCTACAACGGAGACGATCGTCCCCGGA
>Ga0075424_100000409_pt1 | contig 32823 bp, 23 predicted proteins | sample SoiMethybrSBSTD3_FD_75301 | JGI IMG/M metagenome (GOLD analysis project Ga0075424, IMG submission 75301) | Bulk soil microbial communities from a Populus tree surrounding site in Tennessee, USA - Soil MetaG P. TD hybrid SBSTD3 | ecosystem: Environmental > Terrestrial > Soil > Tree plantation... | reverse complement strand
ATCGATTCCATCGCTGCGGATCCCCTGGGGCGCTTTCTCTATGTGGGCGATCATTCAACCGCCACCATCAATGCGTTCACGGTCGATTCGACGACGGGCGCTTTGACGCCTACCTCGTTCAGCCCGTTTCAACTGTCCGGCGGCGCCTCCCTATCAGTACTCACGGTGGACGGTACCGGAAAATATCTGTATGCGTCGGATACCAAGAGCGGCTTCGGCGTCGTCTACGGTTTCACGATCGATCAGTTCAGCGGGGATCTGACGCCGATCGCGGGTAGCCCATGGGGACTCGACCTGTTTTTTGTCCAGGCAGATCCCACCGGAAAATACCTGATGGGCACTGACGCATTCGGTGGGGTCACGGTCGTGACGATCCAGCAGGGCACTGGAATTCTCACGACAGCCACGAGTTTTGCGACCACGAATCCTCCCTATGCCCTGGCTATCCCTCCAAACGGGAACTTCGTTTACACGTTTGCTGTTGACAACAAGACTCATCCTTTGCCGGTGGAAGGCTTCCAGATCGACAGCACCGGGAACCTGACTGCCCTGACTGGCTCGCCCTTCACGACCTTGCCGGGGATGTTCGCGGGTAAGTTCGATCAGGATGGAACGGCGTTGTTTGGCTTAAACACGACCGGCGGAGTGCAGGTCTTCGTGGTTGATCCGGCTACCGGTGCGATGACGGCGAATGTGGCACCGATTGCAACCGTAGCCACGTATTTTGCACCCACCAACTAGGGGGAGGGGTGCGTTAGTTTCGAAACCCTCGATCCATGCCGGTCGAGGGTTTCCCTTTGGGTGCCCCGACTATCAAAGCGCGGGCCTCGGGGTAAAATAGGAGTACAGCTTCCCGATTCTCAGGGAAACAACAGACTCTGGCCGAGACAAACATGGAGAGCTCCTTGCCATCTAAGGGAGGGGTGCCATACTGCATTGTTGAGGTAGCAACCTAGCTCCGCCCATCGACGTGGCCATCAAACTTAAGATTCCGAAAGTCGGCGGTAAAGGAAACAACGGCAGAGGCGTTTTTCCGCGGGATCCAATCGTCCGCGCATCGTTGTTCGCCTTCCTTACCTTGTCCATTCTCATCGTAGGCGTCTTCTCGTACTTCTATGTGAAGTACGACCGCGCCATTGTGAAGCGTTTCAGTAGTCCGGTGTTCAGTAATTCCGCCCGGATCTATGCACTGCCCAAGATGTTGCGACCCGGACAGAAGGCGGATACGCATATCATCGCTGCCGAACTCCGGCACGCAGGCTATTCCGAAAAGGATGGGCAGTCGGCGCTGGGCAGTTATCAACTGGTGCGCGACGGCATTGAGGTCACCCCCGGACCCGAGTCCTACCACAGCCCGGATCCCGCACGGATTGTTGTGCACGAGGGCAAGATACAGAGCATCACGAGTCGTGGCAGCGAACTTTCCGCGTACGAACTCGAACCCCAACTGGTCACAGCCCTGTTTGACGCCGAGCAGCGTTCCAAGCGCCAACTGGTGAAGTACGACGAGATTCCGAAGATCATGGTGGATGCCGTGACATCGATCGAGGACCGGCGGTTTTTCGAGCACAGCGGCGTCAACTTTCTCCGGCTGTTCGAGGCATTCGTCATTGATGTCACGCGCCAGCGCCACGAGCAAGGCGGATCGACCATCACCATGCAGCTGTCGCGTGCGTTCTTTCTGACGCCCGAGAAGACGGTCAAGCGCAAGCTGTCAGAAATCATGATTGCGCTTGAACTCGAGCAGAAGTTCACCAAGCAACAGATTTTCGAGTTCTATGCAAACCGGGTGGACCTGGGACAACGCGGATCGTTCACTATCAGTGGCTTTGCCGAAGCGTGCCGCTCGTATTTCAACAAGGACCTGAAAGACATTACGCTCCCCGAGGCAGCTCTTTTGGCGGGATTGATTCAGCGCCCGAGCTATCTCTCACCGTACCGCCATCCCGAACGCGCGCTGGAGCGTCGCAACACCGTACTCGATGCAATGGTGGATACCCATGCCATAACACGCGCCGATGCGGAGAAAGCGAAAGCTACGCCATTAAAGCTCGCTCCTCCGAATGTCGAAGCCAGCGATGCTCCTTATTTCATCGATCTGGTGCGCGATACGCTAGTCAACAAGTTCAATGAGCGTGAACTGAACGATGAGGCTTACCGCATCTACACGACGCTCGATCCTGACCTGCAACGCGCCGCGGCGCAGGCGGTTGAAACCGGCATCAAGCTGGTTGATGACCAGGTCACGAAGATACGGACGAAGAAGATCAAGATCGGCAAAAACAAGTTTGAAACGAAAGTGACGCCCGGACCGCAAGCTCAGGTCGCATTGGTTGCGCTCGATCCAAATACGGGTGCCGTGCTGGCGCTGGTCGGAGGCCGCAACTACGGCATGAGCCAGTTGAATCACGCCGTCGCCAAGCGCCCGACCGGCTCGATCTTCAAACCGTTCGTATATGCGGCGGCTATGAATACAGCGCTCGACGGCACCACGAACGTAATGACTCCGGCTTCCATGGTCGACGATTCGGCTTCGACGTTCGCCTACGGCGATCAGATTTACGAGCCGAGAAATTACAAGGAGGAGTATCACGGTCCGGTCACTCTGCGCTATGCGCTGGCGATGTCGCTGAACAACGCCACCGTGAAGCTGGCGGAGACCGTCGGTTACGAAAAAGTAGCCGATCTCGCCAAGACCGCCGGGATTACCTCGGTAAAAGCCACTCCCGCAATGGCGCTCGGCGCTTACGACGCGACGCCACTTGAGATGGCGGGAGCATATACGGCTTTTGCCAACGAAGGCGTGCGCACGGCTCCCATACTGGTCACGTCGGTTCGAAATTCCAAGGGCGACATCCTGCAAGATTACGTGCCGGACAAGCGGCCCATTATGGATTCGAGAATCGCCTACGTGATGACCGATATGATGGAAGGAGTCGTCAATTTCGGACTCGGCTTCTCCGCCGTGCGTGGCCGTGGCTTCCAGGCCCCTGCCGCCGGGAAAACGGGAAGCTCCCACGATGGGTGGTTTGCGGGCTACACCAGCAACATCCTTTGCATTGTATGGGTGGGATACGACGATTACAGCGACCTGCACCTGAGCGGTGCCCAGACGGCGGCGCCAATCTGGACGGAATTCATGAAGAAGGCAGTTGCGCTGCCGCAGTACGCCGACATGCGTTCCTTTAGCCAGCCATCCGGGGTGGTGGATGTACAGCTCGACAAGGCCACCAATCGTCTTGCAACTCCCTCCTGTCCAGAAACTTACACGGCAGCCTTCGTGGCCGGAACCGAGCCTCACGAGACCTGTGATCAAACGGCTGGAGTGGGCGGTTTCTTCTCGCACCTGCTGGGTTTAGGAGACAAGCCTTTACCCCCGCCTCCCGCGGGCGCTCAAGCGACGCCCGAAAACCAGGCGGCGCAAGAGTCCGAGAAAAAGAAAAAAGGATTTTTTGGCAAGATTGTAGGTATCTTTAAGGAAGACAAATCGGCTCCCCAACCGTCCAAACCTGCGGACGGGGGATCCGAACCCCACTAAGCGGGCGACGCGGCCGAGCCCGTGGCTCGGGCGATTGGGACGGCAGCCAAGTCCGCTGCACCGTTTCAGGAGGTACCTGTCATGCCTCGTCGCTGCTCGAGCATCGCCTTCCTGTTGCTGTTGGTTTTCCTCGCGGCTCTAACTGCAACCGGTTTCTCTGCTGAACGTCCCGCCATCCCTGATCAGGTTCAGAACACGTCGACCATCCGCGGAGTCGAGCCACCGCCTATCGATGCGACGGCCGAATCCCTCGAAAATCGCGGCGATGGTTTGCGGGCCCAGAAACTCTATCTGGATGCGATCGACTATTACCAAGCCGCACTTGTCAAAAAGCCGAATGATGCGGCCCTGTACAACAAGATGGGCATCGCCGAGTTGCTGATGCAACGCTGGCCTCAGGCCCGCAAGAATTTCGAACGCGCGATCAAAGCAGACCGTGACTACGCTGACGCCTACAACAATCTCGGCGTGATTTTTTACATCGGGAAAAAGTATGGCAAGGCCATCGACCGCTATAACAAAGCAATTCACCTGAAGGAAGACACCGCGTCCTATTACAGCAATCTCGGCGCAGCTCTGTTTTCGAAAAAAGATTTTGAGAAATCTGTCATTGCCTATTCCCACGCTTTGCAACTGGATCCGGACGTCTTTGAGAGAACATCGAAGGCGGGCGTTGCTGCCCAAATGGCCAAGCCGGAAGATAGGGCCCACTACGATTACGTTGTAGCCAAGCTCTACGCCAAGATGGGCGTCGCAGATCGGTCTCTCGAATATCTGCGTCGTGCGATGGAAGAGGGATACAAGAGCATCGACAACGTCTACAAGGATGAGGAGTTTGCGACTCTGCGAAAAGATCCGCGTTTCACGGAATTGATGACTGCGAGACCACAGGGGATCACCGACTAAAAGCAAGTTGCATTGCACGTAGTGTTGTACGAGTTTCTGCAGCGACGCGTACAAAAATTTGAAGGTAAAGTTTTGTAAAACCTCACACAGAGAAGTACCCCTCGGGTTAGAGTGAATCAATAACTCCTGAAAACAACAGGGTGAGTAAGGAGAAACGGTAGCCCACTGATTGCCGACCCGAGCACGCCCCAAGCAGGCAATCAGTGGGCTGATGTTTTAGCTGCTAGCTTCTAACCTTTAGCTCCTAGCCTTTAGCTCCTAGCCTTTAGCTCCTAGCCTTTAGCTCCTAGCTTCCAACTTTCGCCCTCCATACATCGGAAATAAGGCCACGTGCACAAACGTCTTGTCGTTCAAGATGATTGTGTGTTTTGCGTAAGGAGTGCCAACAGCTAACTGTCAAAAGCTAAGAGCCGCTTTTCTTGGGACTGCGCTCGCAAACATACTCGCTCACCACGCGTTTCCACTTGCCTTGGGCCTTCAGGATGTACTCGACAGCATCGCGAGCTGCGCCGTCCCCACCGGCGTGTTCCGTCACCATATGAGCTTCAGCTTTCACCTCGCGGCGAGCATTCGCTACGGCAACGGCAAATCCGCAATTGCGCATGACAGGCAGGTCGATCACGTCGTCTCCGACAAAAGCGGCTTGCGACGGTGAAAGGTTCTCTTTCTTCAAGATTTCTCGGAAGCATGTGAGCTTGTCCTGAACTCCCTGGTGTACATGTTCCAGTTTCAGATCGCGTGCGCGCAAGGCAACGGTCTCTGAAATACGCTTCGTGATAATTCCGGCCTTGATGCCCGCGAGACGAGCCAGGGAAAAGGCCGTGCCGTCATGCGCATGAAAACCCTTCGCCTCGATCATGCTCTGGCTTAGAAGACCAAATCCACCCTCGTCTTCGTGCTTCGCTGCATGGCCCTGGGTGGTTTGCTGCGTGCCCGCGGGGGCGGGAAAAATCCAAATCTTGCCGTCGGTCAACACGCCATCGACGTCGAAAAGGATCAACTTGATTTTCCTGGCTCGTTCCTTGGACATGGTCGGATTCTAGCATTGGCACTCCACGAGCCATGGCCCGCGCGAGGCGAAGATTTTACGAAAGTCTGAAATCTCGATAGAATATTAGCGATGTCTCTCCCTGTTCCGAGCACTCTATCGTGGGCGCACCCATTGCTGCAGGAGTGGTTTGTGCAGCGCTTCGGGACTCCCACCGAACCGCAGGAGCTGGGCTGGCCCTACATTTTGGCGGGCCGCACGACCCTGATTTCAGCTCCCACGGGATCGGGCAAAACTCTCGCCGCGTTCCTGACGTGCATCGACCGGTTGGTCCGCAAAGCCTTGGCTGGAGATTTGCAGGACAAGACCGAAGTCCTTTATGTCTCTCCTCTGAAGGCTCTTGGCAATGATATTCAAAAGAACCTAGAGATCCCGCTGGGTGAGATCCTGCAGATGGCAGGCGAGCGCGGCCTACTGATGCCCGAGATTCGCACCGCAGTCCGCACGGGCGACACCCTCATGCACGAGCGGCGCGCCATGCTGAAGCGGCCGCCGCACATTTTGGTTACGACACCCGAATCGCTTTACATTTTGCTGACCGCGGAAAAGAGCCGCGCTATTCTGCGCGACGTCGAAACGGTTATTGTCGACGAAATTCATGCGGTTGCCGATGATAAGCGCGGAGCACACTTGGCGATCTCGCTCGAGCGCCTGGAAGCACTGTGCAATACCCCGCCAGTGCGCATCGGACTGTCTGCCACACAGAAGCCCATCGAAGCTGTGGCTCACTTTCTCACCGGCACTGGCCGAAACGATCCGGTGGTCGTGAATATCGGTCACAAGCGCCAACTCGATCTCGGAGTGGAGGTTCCCCCCAGCCCGCTGGGTCCCGTCGCCTCCAACGAAATGTGGGACGAGATCTACGCCCGTGTGATCGAGCTGGTAGAACAGCATCGCTCTACACTCGTCTTCGTTAACACACGACGTATGGCCGAACGCATGGCCCACCAGCTGGGCGAACGAATCGGTGATGACAACGTCGCAGCCCACCACGGAAGTCTTTCGCGCAAGTTGCGCCTGGCAGCAGAGAAGAAGCTAAAAGAGGGACAGGTCAAGGTCCTGGTTGCAACCGCGTCTCTGGAACTCGGCATCGATATCGGCACCGTCGATCTAGTGATCCAGATTAACTCCCCACGGGCCATTGCCGTCGCGCTGCAGCGCGTGGGACGTTCCGGCCACTGGCGCGGTGCCGTTCCCAAAGGCCGCTTCTTTGCGACGACGCGCGACGACCTTTTGGAAGCAGCATCCCTCGTGTATGCGATCCGTCAGGGCGACCTCGACCGCCTGATCATTCCCGAATCTCCGTTGGATGTGCTGGCGCAACAGATTGTCGCCGCATGCGCCGCGGAAGAGTGGGGAGAGGTTTCCCTGTTCGACCTCGTGCGGCGTGCTTATCCGTACAGAAATCTCAAGCCTGAGACCTACCATGCACTGCTGGAAATGCTGTCCGAAGGCATCGCGGCACGGCGCGGTCGCTACGGAGCCTATCTTCACCGTGATCGCGTGAACGGCAAACTACGCGCCCGTCGCGGCGCCCGCATTGCTTCCATCACCAGCGGTGGCGCTATTCCGGATACGGCGCTATACACCGTGGTTGCCGAGCCGGAAGGAATCGTGGTCGGCACGGTGGATGAAGACTTCGCCGTTGAGAGCAACAAGGGCGACATCATGTTGCTCGGCAATACTTCCTGGATGATTCGCCGAGTGGAGGCCAATGCCGGCAGGGTCCTGGTGCAGGACGCTCATGGCGCTCCCCCGAGTGTTCCCTTCTGGCGCGGGGAAGCGCCTGCACGCACGGAGGAGCTTTCCAATCACGTGGCGCAGTTGCGGCAGACCGTGAGTAATCTTCTCGAAGATACTTTTCCCGTCGGCGCGACTCAGCACAATCCTAAAGTTGCAGCGGCCGTCAGCTGGCTTAAACAGGAATGTGGTCTCGACAACTCGGGAGCCGAGCAGGCAGTGGAGTACCTCCTGCAAGGTCGCGCGGTTCTGGGTGCGGTACCAACGCAGACCACGGTAATCGCCGAGCGCTTCTTCGATGAGGGCGGCGGGATGCAGCTCGTGATCCACGCCCCTTTCGGCGGACGCATTAACAAGGCTTGGGGACTGGCGCTTCGCAAGCGCTTCTGCCGCAGCTTCAACTTTGAATTGCAGGCTGCCGCGACCGACAACGGGCTCAACATCGCCCTCGCTGAACAGCACAGTTTCCCCCTCGCCGACGTGTTCCATTTCCTACAGGCAGAAACTGTGCAGCCGATCCTCGAACAGGCTTCGCTAGCCTCGCCCATATTTGGTACGCGTTGGCGCTGGGATGCATCTCGAGCTCTTGCCCTTCTCCGCTTTCAGAATGGCAAGAAAGTTCCGCCGCAGATTCAGCGCATTCGTTCCGACGATCTACTCGCATCTGTTTTTCCCGACGTGGCTGCATGCCAGGAAAATATCGAAGGGGATATTCGGATCCCGGACCATCCACTGGTGCACGAAGTCATGAAAGATGTGCTCACTGAGGCGATGGACATCGATGGCCTGAAGCGGCTGCTCACGGGCATCTCGGAAGGAAGCATTCGCTGCCTGGCTGTCGATACTCCGATTCCATCGCAGTTCTCGCACGAGATTCTGAATGCGAATCCGTACGCTTACCTGGATGACGCTCCGCTCGAGGAGCGACGCGCCCGCGCGGTGGAAATGCGTCGCATCCTGCCGGAATCGGTGCTTGAGGAAATCGGCAAACTCGATCCTGGTGCGATCTCCCAGGTACGCGAAGAGGCCTGGCCCGATGTTCGCGATGCCGACGAATTGCATGATGTGCTGCACACGCTGGTTGCGTTGCCGCAGGACTGTCCAACTCCACCGCGCGCCGAAGACGCAACGACAGGGCTGGCCGCGAGTCTCACGGCCTCTGACCAGTGGCGCCGCTTCTTCGAGCAATTGCAGGCGCAGGGCCGTGCAGGAGTGTCGGTTGTGCCTTTGAATGGAGAGGCGGGCGGCGACGCCAGCCTCGACGGGCGGGACGCCCGTCGCTCCATTGATGACGCTCCTCGCTCCACGAGGTATTGGGTCGCTGCCGAAAGGGTTCCGAGTTTTCGTTTGCTCTTCCCGAACTCATGGTTTGACCAGCCGCTCCCGGAAGTAGCCACCACACAATCCAATTACGATGATGCCCTGCTCTCACTCGTCACTGGCTGGGTGTCTCATCTCGGCCCGACGAGCGCATCGCAGCTGAGTAAATTGTTAGGACTGCCAGCCGGCGAAGTCGAAAAATCACTCCTTCGACTGGAGGCCAGTGGCTCTGTCCTCCGAGGGAAATTTACTGATCCAAAAGTAGATGAGACGGAGTGGTGCGACCGCCGCTTGCTCGCGCGCATCCATCGCCTGACAGTCGCTACTCTTCGCAAGCAGATTGAACCTGTGACTGCGGCACAGTTCATGCGCTGGCTACTGCGCTGGCAGCACATTGCTCCGGGCACACAGGTAGGTGGCGAGCGCGGAGTACTGGAAGTCCTGCGGCAGATGCAAGGCTTCGAGATTCCGGCCAATGCCTGGGAACGGCAGATCCTGGATCGCAGAGTCGCGGACTACGATCCGAAATTGCTTGACCAACTATGTCTCACCGGCGCGGTAGGTTGGGGACGCCTCTCTCCGCATCCTGCTACCCTCGAAGATTCGGCGGAAGGCAAGCGTCGCGTGATTCCAACCAGTGTTGCGCCCATCACGTTCTTCATCCGCGAAGAAGCGGACTGGATGACGCCAAAACATCCGGGAGCCGATCAGCCGGAGGCACGTGGCCTGAGTCATGGTGCGAAGCAGGTGCTCGAGTTCCTGCGCCAGCGTGGCGCCTCCTTCTTTGCCGACATCGTGCGCGGAACGGGAAAGCTGAAGGCCGAAATCGAAACCGCACTTTGGGAGTTAGTGGCGGGCGGCTTGGTCACCGCCGACGGCTTCGACAATCTGCGCTCTCTGATCGATCCCAAGCGCCGCGCTGGCCAAGGTAGTGGGCGAACTGCCCGCCCGCGCCACAGTTCTGGACGCTGGGCCCTTCTCTACACGGATCAAGCCGTCGATCGCGCCCGAGCCCTCGAAGCGACTTGCTTGATGTTGCTAAAACGCTATGGAATCGTCTTTCGGGACGTGCTCGCCCGCGAAACCAACCTCCCCACATGGCGCGAACTACTGATGGCCTTCCGCCGCCTCGAGGACCGTGGGGAAATCCGGGGTGGCCGATTTGTAGATGGCTTCCTTGGGGAACAGTTCGCACTGCCGGTGGCCGTTGAGTCGGTGCGCGCCATGCGCAAGATGGCACCCTCCGGCGAAAACATAACCATCTCTGCGGCCGATCCTCTCAATCTGGTTGGAATTCTTGTCCCCGGCGAGCGGGTGCCCGCCATCTCCGGCAGGATAGTGGAATTTCGCGAAGGAGTACCCGTCTCCATTCCACAAGCTGCACCGGCCGACATCGCGGCCGCTGGATAAAATCTCAGACAAAAAAGAACCGGGGATCCGATGAGGGGGTCCCTCGGTGTCCCCGGTTCAACACTGCCCAGCGAGACTTTTAAGCGCTTCCCCCGTCGCTTTTGCCAGGCCAGTCGTCAACTAAGTCATATGCAATTGGGTCACCAGGCGCGTCAGGCCAGTCCTCGACCTTCGAGCTCCCGCGTAAGCCACTGCAAGATCAAGGTTTAAAATTATTTCTACGGGCATGAAGCGCTTTTTGCCGTTTCTTCACATATAGTGAAAGGCCTATCTGAACGGATAGTGCTCTATCCGGATGGATAGTTGCCTTGAGTCTGCAGGCGAAAAGTCTGCCGCAAACGAACGGCGACGAAATTCGGAGAGCTTGGGAGACCCCGGTGAACCCCCGACTGGTAGCAATCTCTGGTCCTTTGAAGGATTCCGTTTTCGCGCTGCCTACCGAGGATCTGTCGCTGGGCCGCGACGCGTCCAATGGCCTACCCATCAGTGACCCCTCGGTTTCGCGCCGGCACTGCATTGTCCGACGCGAAGGCACCGATTTCAAGATCATGGACCTGGAAAGCCGAAACGGCACTCTCGTGAACGGCCAGGTGGTAAGAGAGCGCTGGTTGCAGCACCATGATGAGATCGGGGTTGGTGACTCATTGTTCCTCTTTTTGATCGGAGAGGACACTGACAGAGTCGCCCCCAGCCGCCCGGTCGAGTTCGAGGATGAAAAGCCAACTCGGGCCACAGCCGAAATCCGTCCGCAGGACGTTCTTTACCTTCAGCCAGACAAAATCCTCAGTGAATTGCCAGCCACATCGCGACTGGCACGGAATCTGAATGTTCTTCTCAAGATCAGTCGTGCAGTGCATTCCATCCGTGACCTTGACGAACTGCAGAGTGAAATTCTGGATCTTATCTTCGAGGTGGCTCCGGCAGAGCGGGGAGCCATTCTCTTGGACGGCACCAATGGACGCGAATTCAACTCTGTCTTCGGCCGCAATCGGGATGCGACGAACGCGCGCCCGGTGCGCGTAAGCCGCACCATCGCGCAGCGTGTTCTGACCGAAGGCATCGCCATCCTTGGCCATGATGTTCCCGGGAGCAGCGGTCTGGGGAAAGTCGAAAGCCTGGTCGCCTCTCAGGTGCGGTCCCTGCTTTGTGTTCCGCTCTCTCTGTTCAATCGCACCATCGGTTGTATCTATCTCGACACCGTCAACATCGCCGACCGCTTTAACGAGGATCATATGCAACTAGTAACGGCTGTCGCTGGCATCTCCGCCGTGGCGCTGGAAAATGCGCGCCGCTTGCAGTGGCTCGAACAGGAGAATCAGCGGTTGATGAAGGAGATCACGCTCGACCGCAGCCTGGTGGGCGAAAGCCCCCGCATGAAGGAAGTGTTCCAATTCCTCGCTCGTGTGTCTCCGACCGACGCCACAATTCTTATTGGCGGCGAGAGCGGGACGGGCAAGGAACTTGCCGCCCGCGCAGTCCATCGTAAAAGTCCGCGCGCCAACAAACCGTTTGTGGCTATCAACTGCGCCGCCATTCCCGAGACGCTGCTAGAAAGCGAATTGTTCGGGTATGAGAAAGGCGCTTTCACGGGAGCGAACGCACAGAAGAAGGGGCGGCTTGAGATGGCTGACGGCGGAGTCGTTTTCCTGGACGAGATCGGCGAATTGGCCCCATCGCTTCAGGTCAAACTGCTGCGTGTCCTGCAGGAGAGAGAATTCGAGCGCGTGGGCGGCACGCGCCCGATTCACGTAGACATCCGGCTCATCGCAGCTACCAATCGCAATCTCCAGGAAGCGGTCCACAACGGCCAGTTCCGGCAGGATCTCTACTTCCGCTTGAACGTCGTCAGCTTAACCATGCCACCGCTGCGCGAGCACAGGGACGACATTCCGTTGCTGGTGACCTTCTTCGTGGAAAAGAACTGGAAGAAATGTGGCGCCCGTCCCAAACCGCTTTCTAAAGAAGCACTTGACTGCCTGATGAACTACGACTGGCCGGGGAACGTCCGCGAACTCGAAAACGTCATTGAGCGCGCCCTGGTTCTGGGCACGGCGGATGACATTCTGCCCGACGATCTGCCTGAGGTTCTACTGGAGCGCGCGCCGACCCCAGGCGTACATGAGGCGAAGTATCACGCCTCAGTGAAGGAACTGAAGAAGCGCTTGATCCAGAATGCCCTGGAAGAGGCCCAGGGGAATTACACCGAAGCGGCACGCCTGCTTGGCGTCCATCCCAACTACCTTCATCGGCTCATCCGAAACCTCGACTTGAAGGAAACCGTAAAAGCAGCAGCACCAGCGCGGACAATCAGCCCAAGGCAGCAGGCACCTCGAGCCGGATCACTGTGACGTCGAGATCTTTGCCGGCGATTCGGAAACGCGCAGTTCCAGCAGGGCAGCCGGATTGAGATAGACACCCTGCCAGCGCACGGCGATATGCAAGTGTGGTCCGGTGGCGCGTCCCGTCGCTCCGCTGAGCCCGAGCAGTTGACCGCGTTGCACGCGTTCCCCCTCTTTCACCTTGGTCTCCGACAGATGCAGATACAGGCTGAGCAATCCCTGCCCATGATCGAGGACGATACAGTTGCCTTCGAAATAAAGAGAACGAGCCAACAAAACAGTTCCCGCATTTAGAGCCGACACCGGGGTTCCGGATCCCACGCGGTAATCCAGTCCCTGATGAACACTTTTTGTGGCGCCGTTGAAAACACGCCGCGTACCGAAAACGTCGGAGGTTGGCGCATCCACCGGAGCTGAAAATCGGCCTGACCATTCGCGCTCCGGCGTCACTTGGCTGAAAGTCCTGTGCTTTAGCTCCTGATCTTCTTTGATGACCTGGACCTGCTCGGGATTGGGTTCGGTAAATTGCTTGGAGACTTGCAGCTGGATTACCGGGTACTTCGCATGTCCGATCGTGAAGTTTCGGCGGGACGTGACCTGCGTTCCCCCCGCCGTCCTGCCTTCCAGCATAAACGGATACGTTCCTGCCTTGGTTTCGAGGCTGACGCCGGCGAGAGCCGTCCACGCTCTACCGCCGCTGTTATCAAACACGACCTGGTGGCCAAGCCAGGTTCCCGTCAGCGATGTCAGGCGCGAAGGGGGCGTCACCTGAAGATAAATTGGGGCGCCATTGACCAACCGGGAAGGATTTGCGTGAATTGTCCAGCCCGCAGACCGATTTGGGACGGTGGACGTACCACGAAGGGCGAAACTGGTAACAGCGCACAGCACGAATGCCAGCGATGAAAAAACGGCCGCGAAGTACACTCGTTTGAAATCCATGTTAACTATCAAGAGCCTAACATCGCGTGGCGCCGCAGCCTATGATCCGTTAGTTCCTCGTACTCGAGTGATTACGCGGATCATTCCTGGCAGCTTACCCGCGATTTGCCTCCTGAGTTTCGTGACCTTGGCGCTTCCCTGCCCTGCTGCAGATCGATTACCAGCCGCTGCCCGCGCAGACCGCGTCTTTGTTCTTAAATCGGCGCGAACCCTCACGCTGATGGACCATGGCAGGGTTCTCAAGGAATACAAAGTGGCCCTCGGCGGGAGACCTATCGGTGCCAAAACACGCCAAGGCGACCACAAAACCCCAGAAGGAAGTTATATTCTGGACCAACGCAATCGGCGCAGTCAGTTCTACCGCTCGATCCACATTTCGTATCCAGGCCCGGAAGATCGTGCCCGCGCACATACATTGAAGGTCAGCCCGGGTGGCGACATCATGATTCACGGTCTCCCGAATGGCTTCGGGTTTCTTGGAAAATCTCATTTGGCAGACGACTGGACCGACGGGTGCATCGCAGTCACGAACGAGGAAATGGACGAGATCTGGCGGGCGGTTGCAGACCGCCACGCCGATCGAAATCAGACCTCAGGTGCCCCCCAGGAGCCGTCCGCCACCCTTTACTTAGTATTACTTGTGGCATAGATTAAGGGGAATCCCCGACCCCTGATTGCATGTCCGCTCAATCTACGACAAACCGCCATCAACCGTCGCTCTCCGCGAAGGAACGGCCGATATTCTCCTTTCTAGCAACTTCCTGGAAGCGGTCCCCGATGCCATCGTGGCGGTCGACAGCGACGGCACGATTTTGCAAATCAACTCACAGACGGAAGAGCTTTTCGGGTACACGAGGGACGATCTCTTGGGCCAGAAAGTCGAAGTTCTGGTGCCAGAGCGTCATCGTCCCGGCCATGACGAGCACCGCCGCGGATTCGGCCATGCTCCAAAAGTTCGACGTATGGGGGCAGGTCTGGAGCTTTTTGGTCGGCGCCGGGATGGCTCGGAGTTTCCAGTGGAAATCATGCTGAGTCCTGTTTCCATCGGTAATGGGAACCTTGTGCTGAGTGCCATTCGCGATATCAGCGATCAGAAGAAAATTGAACAGGAGTTGCGCCGCGCCAATGAGGAACTCGATCGCCGAAGCGCGCAGCAAATCGGTGAGTACCGCGCCCGACTCGCCTCAATCATCGATTCCTCCGAAGATGCCATCATCAGCAAGACTCTCAATGGCACCATCACCAGCTGGAACAAAGGGGCGGAAAGAATTTACGGCTATAGCAGCGAAGAAATGCTCGGCAAGAATATTGCCCTGCTGGCGCCGAAAGATCGGCCTGACGAAATCCCGCAAATTCTTGAACGAATTCGGCGCGGGGAGAGCGTCGAGCATTTCGAATCCGTGCGTTTAACGAAAGATGGACGCCGTCTAAACGTTTTCATCTCCGTTTCTCCCATTCGCGAACATGACGGCACCGTCGTGGGAGCCTCTGCCATCGCCCGGGACATCACTGCTCAGAAGCGAGCGGAGGAGCACCTTCGCCAGGCACAGAAAATGGAAGCCATTGGCCGCCTCGCGGGCGGAGTCGCTCACGACTTCAATAACATTCTGGGAATCGTCACAGCTTGCACGGAATTGCTGCATGGCCAAATGGATCAAGGCTCCCAAACTTTCACTTACGTCTCCAACATCCGCAAGGCTGTCGACCGTGGGGCATCCCTTACCCGGCAACTGCTGGCCTTCGGGCGCAAATCGTCGATCCAGCCGCAAGTCCTCGATCTGGGCGATCGCCTCAAGGACGTCCTCAAGTTGTTGCGTCCTCTGATGGGAGACGATGTCGAGATCGTGTTGGGACGCCGTTCCACAACCGCAATCGTCGAGGCCGATCCCGGCCAACTGGATCAGATCGTGCTGAATCTCGCGGTGAATTCAAGAGACGCCATGCCGAAGGGCGGCAAGTTCCTGCTCGAGACCGATACCGTTCAACTCGATAAATCGTTTAGCGAAATGCACAAGCCTCTGACGCCAGGCAAGTACGTCGTTCTTGCCGTGAGCGACACGGGCATCGGTATGGACACGACCATCGTCGCTCAGATCTTCGAACCGTTTTTCACCACCAAGGAGGTTGGCAAAGGAACCGGCCTCGGCTTATCGACGGTTTATGGGATTGTCCAGCAGAGTGGAGGTCACATCTGGGTGTACAGCGAGCCCGGCCGGGGCACAACATTCAAGATCTACATCCCGAGCGCCGAAGACAAGGTTGGACTTGCTCCCAAAACCGAAGACGAAGTCATCGTCTCGCGCCGTGATGGGACCACGATCCTCCTGGTGGAAGACGACGAACTCATGCTGGGACTAACGCGGCAACTGCTCGAAGATCACGGCTACAGAGTGTTGACGGCTAGCGACGGAAAATCGGCCCTGACGACTGCCGAAGCCCACATCGGATCGATCAACATGTTGCTGACCGACGTCGTGATGCGAGGCATGAGTGGCCCCGAACTCGTTGCCCGTCTTACGGATAGCTATCCTGGACTGCGTTTCGTTTTCATGTCCGGCTACACCGGAGAACTCATCTCGGAACACGAAATCGTGGACCGGGGCATTCCGCTGCTGGAAAAGCCCTTTACCCGCGCCGCCCTGCTCAAGACCCTTCATAACGCTCTGGAGTAAGTCATCTCGTTCTAGATCACCAAAGTAAGGTGATTCAGATCACACAGCCCTGTGTGAAATCACGCAATTCCGCAAGGGATCCGAAGGCCTTTCGGCACCTCAATTTTAGTGCGAACTAGCTTATAACTTAGTGATAAAAAGAGGTTTAATTTGGCTTCTGGCGCGCGGGCGGGAACCGCGGCGAATTTGGTGCACGGGGTGCATTTCTCACGGACAGGAGGCAGATATGGCAACGCAACCCCTGAGACACCCCCAGAGCGCAACGGCAGCCCGAACGGCGTTTAGCGGTCTGCCTCCCACAGTCTCGCAGACTTTGGAGACCATCACTCTCACCACTCACTATCCTACAGGTGCCATGTTGTTCTCGGAGGGAGAGCCTTCCCGCGGCATCTATATCGTGCAGCGCGGACGCGTCAAGCTGTCGGTCTGCGCCCGTGACGGCCGAACACTGATTCTTCGCATCGTAGAAGCAGGCGAAGTGCTCGGTGCGGCGTCTGCCATTGCATCCCGCGAATATGAAGCCACTGCCGAGGCACAGGAGCCGTGCGAGGTCACCTTCCTGCGGGACAGCGACATGGTGCGCATGATGACGGCTCATGGCGAGTTTGCCCTTTGGATCACGCAACATCTCAGCAGCGACTACAACGCCACGTGCCGGGAAATCCGCACGCTCATGCTCTCGGGCTCTGCGAGCGAAAAGTTGGCCCGGCTATTGGTGGATCAACTGGACCGAAGGGCTGAGGCCAAGTGTCCTACGCGTATGAAATTGACGCTCACCCACGAAGAGATCGGACAGATGATCGGCACTTCGCGCGAAACGGTGACGCGGTTGTTTGCCGGTTTCAGGAAGCAGAAGTTGATCGAACAGGAAGGCGCCACGGTGGTGGTTGCCAATCGCATGGCCTTGGAGTCGTTGATTACGGCTTAGGAGGAATCGGCGACCGTTGCCGCCGGATCGATTACTCAAGGATCGAAATGTTGTCAGGCACGAATTCCGCCTGCAAGCACTCGCGCAACCTGTTTAACTTTGGCGACGACTTGATTGCGGTCGGCCGAGCCATTCCATCCGAGCGAAAAACCCACAGCCTGAATTGCAGAAACGAGAAAGCCTAGTCCTGCGTCATTGATCCCACGTGCTCTTAAGCGCTCTTGAAGAATTTCTCCGCTTCCGGCTAAGCTCAGTCTGCCAGCCACCTGGCAAACCAGCGGGTTAAAGCGGTCCTGGGGTAAGAAAGCATCCAAGCAGTGCCTTTGCCTCCTCATGCGGTCGATGTGCCAGACCATTAGGGAACCGATTTCTTCTTCCAGTGTGGAACCCTCCGTCTCCCGGGGCAATTCATCGTCGGCAATGCGCTCGCGAATTGCTTCATTCAGTAGGGCGAGTTTGCCACCAAACTGAGATCGGATCGCGCGCTCGTGGCAGCCAGCTATCGTTGCGATATCGCGCAGAGACGTACGTCCGTATCCGCGGCGCCCGAACAGTTTTGCAGCTATCTCGATTACCCTTCTATGCTGTAAGGGACCCCACTTGCCATCGCGCGTCGAGTTAATCCTGGGTTCGCTCGAAGAAACCGTGGCAAGCTGCGCATCGCTGAGTGCGACGTCCATCGCATCAAAAGCTTGCACTCTCATCATGCAGGGCTCCGTCTCTGGCTGTGATTTCTCGTGCGCGATCATACCGGTAATGACCGCAAGAACGGGGGGGAAGGGCTGCAGTCATTAAACTCCAATTCAGCCCGAGCCGACGTAAAACCTTGTAATTCCCTTGTAAAGTCTGTGTAAGACAGTGAGCGGCACGAACGCTTGCGGGAAGAAAAATTAAACGAGTGAAGAAACCATGCGGCCCCGTCGTGCAGTCAAACCAGTCACATCAGTCGGTGAATTTATACCCGAGTCCCGTGATGGTAGTAATGAGTTGCGGCCGTTTTGGATCATCCTCCAGCTTTTGCCGCAAGCTGGCAACGTGCACGTCTACAGTGCGAGTGAAGGTGCGGGCATCGTAATTCCAGACCTCTTTCAAAATTTCCCCGCGCGTCAGCGTTGTACCGCGATGTTCCAGGAAGTACCGCAGAAGCTGAAACTCTCGTGCTGAGAGATAGACTGGGATTCCGCGGCGAGTAACCTGTGTCCCACGTAGATCGACGCGCAACGAGCCGATGTCAAGAACTTCGGCTTTCGTAGTTCGTGCTGGCATGCGGCGGAGCAGGGCCTCAATGCGCGCCAAAAGCTCCAGTGTCTCGAACGGTTTCGTAAGGTAATCGTCGGCGCCCAACTTCAATCCCACCACTTTGTCGACGGTCTGACTGCGGGCGGTGAGCATGAGAATGGGAGTCGCCAGACCGGCCTTGCGGATGTCACGGCAAACATCGAGCCCATTCCGCCGTGGGAGCATGACATCCAGAATAATCAGATCGAACGGCAGACGGGTGGCTTGCTCCAGGCCTTCATCTCCATCGGCGGCGCACTGCACTACATAGCCCTCGCCATTCAGGCGATCGCTGAGGGTGACGCGAAGATCCTCCTCGTCTTCGACTAGCAGTATGTTTTCGTTCATTCAGTTTTGGAGTTTACGACTTCCTCGTCGCGCGATACGAAGTTCGTGGCGGCTGCGATCATGTGTAGCGTGAAAACGCTGCCCTCGCCGTGAATGCTGCTCACGCTTAAAGTACCTCCCATGGCTTCAGCGATGCGGCGCGCCAATGTCAATCCGAGCCCCGCCCCGTGAATTTGCGCAGCCTGAACGTCCGGACTGCGATAGAACGGTTCGAAGATATGAGGAAGATCAGCCCCGCTGACGCCAATTCCGCGATCCTGAACACTGATCTGCACCTCTGGCTGTGGCCGCGGATCAACGACGCGCGCCCACACCCTAACCCACTTGTGCTCGCCACTGTATTTAACGCCGTTAACAACCAGATTTTGCAAACAATGGGAGAGCGCTGTAGCATCCGCCATCACCGGCGGCAAGTCATCGGGCAGGTCAGATTCGATTGTCACACCACTACGCTCCGCCAGAGCTGAGACATTCTCCAGAACGCGCTTCACGGTTTCAGCTACATCGACGGAAGCGATCTGATAGCGGCTTCGGCCTTCGAGCGTAGATGCGAAAAGAAGCACCTGATCCACCAGAACGGTAAGTTGTCGCCCCTGGTTTCTTATCACCGAGCCGTAACGCATGAACTGTTGTTTGCTGTCAACGAGCCCATCGATCATGTTCTCCGCCGCCAAGCAGATCACGGTCAGCGGCGTCCGCAATTCGTGCGATACCGCCGCCACGAAATCCATCTGCAACTCAGCTAGTCTCTGTGCTCGATGGCTGGCAATCAGGACCAGGCTCATGCTAAGCCCCAAAAGGCAAAAGACACCCCCACTGATAGCGAGATTTCGCCACTTCGTTCTCTCCAGAATGACTTCGAGAGGATCGCCCCGCCTTTGGACCATCAGTATCCAGGGTGCACTGCCAGAATGATTGCGTATTACGGGAAACCATACCGGGCCGGCAAAGCTTCGCCAGTCTTCCACACGCAAAGATTCCCCTCGGTGTACCGTCTGCCAGAAATGCCCTTCCGTGCTTTCCGGAGGCGGTCCAAAAATGTTCATGGTGGCATCGGCTTTCGCCAACCGCCCTCCCTGGAAATCTGCATCGGACGAGTACAGAACTTCTTGGCCCTGTGTCGTCACTGCCACCTTGTACGCCAGCTTTCCCTGTTCCTGAAAATAGCGATTCGTTAGCTCAGGTAGGGCTTTCTCCGCAATCTGCATTCGATCGAACAACACGATGATCCAATCGATAGGAGCCCGCGTCATGGGAGATTTTTCATTCTCGTACAGGGCAAATAGATCGCTGAATCGCGGATTTTCGAAGGGGTCCTTGTGGTGGAAGATGGGATGAACGATTGCCGGAAGTCCCGCGTCAAATTGCCACCCTGTCATGGTTTCGCCGCGGGCCCTTGGTTGCCGGCCAAAGTGATTCCGTTGTGCAGACAACCCGATAGATGAGGTTTCGTTTCGCCACGCTTGCAGGGCTGCGGACAGGCTGCTGGAGTGAGCCTGCAAAGTGGTCAACAGGGGCTGAAGTTCGGCGGGTCGCTCCTGAAGCTCGATCCGTGAAGTCTCGGGAAGAATACGCAGAAATCGGGGCTTACCAGGCTGGCTCGACTCCAGCAGATAGATACCCCTGATCAGACCCGCTGTAGAGGTCTCGCGACTCCACTCTGAATACCGTTGCGCATACGCGTTCCAGCCATCTTGTGCGCCAGAGTCTGGTCCGACCTGCAAGGCCACGCAAATGGCAGTAAACTCGCGATACAAGTCAAGATGCCAATCCATCATCCGCGACTGCAAATTGCTGCCTATGCGTATTTCTTGCGCGTCATTCAACCGCGCCGTCCCGCGATATTGGAGGAAGGCGACCACACAGAGGGCCGCAGCCGAAAACAACACCGTCCAGAACAACAAGGATCTCGGCGACAGAATGGCTCCTAATCCGTTCGATCTGAAGCGTGAGATCCGTGGCTTCATTTGCTCAATATACCCTGAATGCGGACGCAGGCGATCCATGCGCTTTGGGGAAGAGCAGGCGTCTCTACATTCAACATCAGCTGCCGGAGAAGATGACGGAAGAACTGCGCCTCATCCTCTGAAGAGCATTCGTAAAAATTTGTAAATCGCTATTGGATGAACTCTCGCATATCGACGAAAATGTAATCTATGAAATGCAATTTCGCCGCAATTCTCTTCTTCAGTTCCCTCGCATGGGCTGCCGACTTCCAGACGGCGAAAGTCATCGATGTGCATGATGCCAGTTCCCTGGCGGCAACTGCTGTGGCGAATCATCCAGTGGCCGTCCAGGCGGGCAAAGGCCAGACAACCTCCGTGCCCGGGCAGCAACTACGCTGTGAGATTACAGTGCAACTCGAAGGGTCGACCTACACCGCCGTCTATCCCGTAGACCAGCATTTCAAAATAACAGATTTCAGTGCGGGTGACCTGGTGCACGCCAAAGTCGATGGTAAGAAGCTGGTGATAAAACGCCTCGATGGGAAAGAGATGAAGTCGAAAATCATACGCCAGGGGCCAGTCGAACCAACCACCAATACTCCACCGCCCGGACCCTAACTCATTTTTTTGCGCGGGGCCGAACTCAGTGATGGTCGTCGCGATCATGATCCCAGTCGCGATCTTCGTGCCATCTGTGATCCGCCCCACTCCACCACCCGTGATAGGCGGTGTAGCAGCGCTCTCGTTCTTCGTTCAGTTCATGCCGGCTGTTCTTAGCCTGGGAGCTATGCTCGCCGTGCTGGCGGATCGCCTTTTCCAAGTGGGCTTCGGCCTTTTCGATATGGTGCTGGCATTTTGCCCGATCGTCCTCGGCATGTGCGCGAGGCACAACTACCATCATGGAAGCAACACACCGGCAGCCAGTACAGCAGCAAGAGATCGCCTCATCCCATCACGGGCAGCAGCAACCCACAATGAGCGCACGCAACACCTCTTCCCAGTGATATGAATTAAGACCCCACGTCAAGAGAATCCCGTTCGTTTCTCTCCTGACGTGGGGTCTGCGCCACTTCGTCTACAACTAACGCTACGTGCGTGAACTCAAAACAACAATACGGCAAAATCTGTAGGAAAAACGGAGAAGTACATCATGTTTGCTAAGGGGAAGCGCGGGTTAAGCAGAAAAAGCAGCCACGGCTTCCGCTACTGTGGGATGGAAAGGAATTATCGTGGGAAGGTTGGACGTGTGCGCCATCTCTTCAACAATGCCCTTGGCTCCCGCGACTCGAAAGACGCCGCCGGCTTTTTTGAATTTACCGGCGGACATCACAATGGTTCCGAATCCTGTGCTGTCCACGCGCTGCACGTCGCTAAGATCGAGGACAACTTTGGTGGATTTCTGCCGAATCAATTCATCAACGTACGTCTCGATGTCCTGACACGGGCGTCCCATAGAAACCCGCCCGGTTAAATGCAGAACTGTGATGTCAGGCGGGATAAGCTCTGATCTGATCAGGAGCATCGAGCGGCGTCCCTCGGCAATCGCGTCCATAGAGAATCTGCTCTCTTAACTCTAGCAGAACGGGGCAGCGAAGATGTCGCCGGCCTGCCGGGATCCGGCCGCCCTGTTGGCAGGTCTATCACCTCACGCCCAGACGGGATGGAGAGCACCACCGAGCGAGTGGCGACGACACGGGAATTCGCGGAACGCTCATGGCCGCTGATGCAGGTCTGCCACCAGGGGCGAGGTTGCCGCTGCATCGGTCACGCTGGCCACAGGGCGCTTCGGCACAGTCTCTTCCACCTGCTTCAGCGGCAAACGTTCCAGTGTTCCGATCAAGGGAGCCCGATCAATGGTTGCACGCAGGGAGATAAATTTCTGCTCGACGCACAACGAATCAACCAGGTGTTGTTGCCGCGCGTTCAGTACCTGCTGCGGCAACTTGTCGAAATAGCGGAAGATCCATAGAAAGTACAACCTTTGCCAAAAGGTGAGTTCAATATAGCGGGGGCCGATCGGCGTGAGAATGCGGACTACGCCGCCGGTGAGTTTGTCGATCCACATAACCGGGCCTGCCTGAATTTCCAGTTTCTACCAACCACGCCAGAGCACCGCAAAGGCCGCCCATTATTGCACCCAACCTGAGGCATTGAAAACAAAAATCTTATCCGGGCAAAACTCGGAGGGGCACAGGCCCCAAACACTTCCAAACGATTGGAATCACAGGCCTCCAAAAGGAAGCGCGAACTGTTCTTCTTACGCCAACAAGCGTGCAATTCTCAGGCGACTTCGCAGTCGTTGGAGGTGACCCAAGCCCTCCTTTTTTGCCATTCGGTTAGCTGGGAATTTCGGGAAGCACATCGAGTCGATCGATCTTGGCCGCGACACCGAACTTGCTGCCGCCATCGTCTTCTACGCGAATAACGGACGCCTCACAGCAAGCCCATTGCTTCTCGCCTAACCCCAATTCGGCTGGCAGAATCAGCACGATTTCCAGCTTGCTACCTTCAGCAATTCGTTGGTCGGTGTATAGAAATACGCCGGTGGTGTTCAGGTCGCGTGTCACAGCCGAGATTTCCTGGGCCGTCTGTTTGCTTTTTATGGACGCGCGAATCGTTGCGCGGACGCGGGAATCGGAACGGCGTTCGTGGTTCGGATCGGTCATCTTGGCAGGTGAGCCTATCACGACGACCACGATCCCATCAGATTTTTTGGCAAGGCGAATGCTAAAAGCAAAATGCGCCAGAAGACGGTGGCGGAGCCGCTTGTCGACTCCGCCACCGTGCCAGATTCCGGTTACGATGGACCCGGCTGGAGAGCCAGCGAACCTCCGGACGGCAATCTCACTGGCTGTTGCCGGGCTGATCGGCTGTGCTGGCTGTTAGCGTACCGAACAGGCCATTCTCTTCATCATTGGGTCCAGCGGTGAAATACAGTGTATTCACCGCAGCATTGTTGATGGCGCTAGTTCCACCGAAGCTGATGGCCCACAGTCCGTCGATCCAAACTGGCTGGCCGGTGCTGTCATCAATCATCATGCCTTCGTGCTTACCGGTGAACGTATTAAAAGCATGAATCCTACCGTCACCGAAGTTGCCGATCAGCAAGCGATGTGTGAACTTGCCGAAATCGCCAGGTGCAGCGGCGGCTCCCCACGGCGCGTTAAACCACGGACCATGCTGCAAGCGCAGCAAAAGGCGTCCCTTCGGGCTGAACACACCCACGAAGCCTAGGCCCGCGCCGTGATCTTCATCCTTACTGCCCGGTGCCCGGTGTGCGAAGGTCACTACCAGGTCTCCCCCGACATTTTGGATATTGAATGGCGCCCAATCCCGGCCCAGTCCCGGAAATCGGAAAGCATCGTCATCGTTGTCGCCATGACGGTCATCATCACCGCGATGACGAAGGAGAGTGAAGCTGCTATCGAAGACTTCAACCCGTCCTGATTGGAAATTGGTCGCGTAGAACCTCGGATTGCCGTTGACCTGTGCTATGGCACAGCCTTTGTAGATCGCTTTCCCCGCGCGATTCTTAACGATGACCGCATTGGGATTGACAGTGGGATTCCAGCCCGCGATTGTTCCATCCTCAGTTACAAAGAGAAAGAACGCTTTCGAGGTTGGGTTTTTGGGATCAACCAGAAATGCTGTCGTGGCATTGAAGACACTCCCGGTGGGCGCGGAAGTGCCACTGCCATCGGGAGTTGGAATCGTCACCACCAGCGATTGCGGAACGCCGGCAGCGTCGTACAACGTGGACAGTCCCGTACCATTGTCTGAGACCCACCAGGGACTGCCGCTTGCACGCGCCAGGCCCCACGCGTTTACAAGATTGGGATCATGGTTGGCGGCGGAAGCCGAACCGGCTGCTGAGTCCGCAGTCAGGTCAGTCCGATGATACATTTGTGCAAAAGCCAACCCCGGGACCAGCACGACCAGGCCAGTGACGGGGAGAATCACTCGACGAACCACAGAATTCCACATACGGCACCTCGACTTTAGTTAGCTCGACGGCGCGCGAAATGCATGCGCTGCTTGGGGAGCAGGCCCACGTTAGTCCCGGTTCCGTCTCCGGTTTGTCACGGAATTGTTTAGTTTCCGCAAACTTGTTGTCAGAAGCCACTTTCAGGCCCTCAGGTCTTAGTCTTAGGTCGTAGGGGTTTTACTTAGGATGGGAAATTCGAGAGCGTGCCTCTCCGAAAGATCCTGTCTTTTAGTGAATCGCAGATTTGGATAAGGCTTCCGATGTTGGCTCTTGGTCCGACAAATCCGGAGATGCTCATCAAGCTCGGAACAAGAATCTGATGGGTCTACGCTTCGTTCAACGAACTTGAGTCCGAACCGACAACCCAACGCTCACGGCCCGGAGCCCCCAAAACAACAAAACCCAGGGCAGCGAACCGTGGGTTAAGAATTCGAGTTGAAATTTAGGTTATTGCGAGTTGCCCACAGACCGCGTGTTAGATGCGCTTGACGGCATCAACGGTCCGTTGGCGAAGAAGCTGTGATCATACAAGTTCCGGTACATTCTTCCCGCAATCTCGGCGGCCTTCGGACCAAACGTCGGACGTCCGCCCTGCAAGAAGACGACGGTCACAATACGACCGACGTTCGTGTTTGCATACGATGCAAACCATCCGTAGCGTGTGCCTGCCCGTGAGCAGGTTCCAGTTTTCCCCAGCACCTGCTCTTCAGAAAAATTGGAGAGCACGCTGCGCGCCGTGCCATACAAGACCGCGTCGGCCATGCCGTCGGAGATTTCTGGAATCAGAGGCGCAATGTCGAGGTGACGCTTCACGCGCGGTTGAAAGTTGGCTACTTCGTCGGCTGACGTCGGATGCTGCATGTAATAGAGCGTTCCGCCATTGGCAATCGCCGATATCATCGCGCCGAGTTGCAGGGGCGTCATGGAAACGCCCTCACCAAACGAGCACATCTTCCCGACTCCACCCAGCTTCGCCGGGATTTCTTCGTCAGGATAAATTCCCAGGTGTTCGCCCTCGATGTTGTATCCGGCCATTTCTCCCAGACCGAACTGATGCGCGTAGTAGCTCACCTTGTCAAAGCCGAGTTTGCGGCCTAGCGCCTCGAAGTAGGCGTTGTTCGATCGTGCCATCGCTTCAGTGAGATTCACGCGGCTGCGACGCCCAAGTACGATCGGCGTTTCCTTGTCGATGATGTTTTCGCTAAGCGCTGCCAGAGCCACGGAAACCTTGATCGTCGAGCACGGCTGCGCCCCGCTGGAAAGAGCCAGCTTCTGATTCACCATCGTCAGAATCCGTCCGCTAGTGGGCTCGATGGCGACCACTGTTCCGTTCATATTGCCAAGCGCATCGATTGCGGCCTGCCGAACGACAGGGTCTTCCCCGGTGGTGATGTCGCCTTCAGTAAGGTCCTCTGCAAACGAACTTGTATAGAAACGCTCGTAATAACGATGTCTACGCCGACCGCCCACTCGCCTCCGAGCCGGCGTTGCCGCGCGACTCCTTGCCAGGCGCGTCATACGACGGCGCGCGCGTTGATTTTCTGACAATTTCTGTGACTTGGATTTGGCTGTCAGTGCCCGGCTATTGACACTTGCGGCCTCACCGATGTTCGAGAAAACGAGCATCAGTACCGATAACACGATGAACTGGAGGATCTTGCGGACTCTCGTAGACATCTGGCCCCTGCTGTCCCCGGATTTTTCCTGTAGATTTCGATGCAAACTTCGTGCCAGTTCTTCGCCTTGACCGGCGCGACTTCTTCATCTCCTTCGATAATAAGGGAGTTATGGGCTAAGCTCCAAACGAAAATTAGGGCAAAGTCATGTTCATCCCATTGAGAGTAAGTCTATTGTTTATAAATAATTAATGCGGGTACGACGCGTTTCCACGGCCTTTCGTAACTCCATTCTTGAGTTTACTGCTAAGGTACCAGTCCGGTCCGCAACGATTTGCAGTTTTTGGACCACCTCTTGGCCTTACCCGGATCGCATTCATACGTGCAAAGTTTTTGACCCAACGCTTCGCCGCGACTAACATTTGCAGAAACCTTGAAACTTCCGGCTTCATGATTCCCAAGCAGCTTTCGCATTACCGCCTGCTCGAACAGATCGGGGCGGGCGGAATGGGTGTCGTCTACCATGCGCATGACGACCAGTTGGATCGCGACGTTGCGATCAAGGTCTTGCCTGCGCGCACCCTCCCCGATGAGCGCACACGACAAAGATTTCGCAAAGAAGCCTTGGCCCTGGCCCGCCTGAATCATCCCAACATCGGCGCGATCTATGAGTTCGGCACTGATCAAGGCGAGGACTTTCTGGTAATGGAATTCGTCTCCGGCGTGACCCTTGACGCCAAGCTAGGCGTGGGACCCATGCCAGAGCGCGACGTCCTGCGCCTCGGGACACAACTAGCCGAGGGCCTTGATGCGGCCCATTCGCAGGGCGTGGTACACCGCGATCTGAAACCTAGCAACATCCGGCTCTCGCTAGACAATCGCATCAAGATTCTTGATTTCGGCATTGCCCAATTCATCCCAAAGGATGGAGGTTCCGCTGAGACGGTCACTCTCACCATGCCGAACGAAATCGTCGGCACCGTTGCCTACATGGCACCGGAACAGATTCGCGGTCACAAATCCGATGTCCGCACCGATATTTATTCCACTGGGATTGTTCTCTACGAAATGGCCACGGGAAAACGGCCTTATGCCGACACCTCAGGGCCGCAACTAATCAGCGCGATTCTGGAAACGCCACCCTCTCCCCCCAGTTCCAGAAATCATCAAATCTCGCCTGCGCTGGAAAGCATCATTGTCAAGGCCATCGACAAGGATCCGGATCGTCGCTATCAATCCGCGCGCGAATTGCGTATTGACCTGGAGCGATTAAGCACCGGCGTTGTTCCCCTTGCGGTTCGTCCGAAATCAAATGCGAAATTGAAATGGATGGTGGGCATCAGCATCGCTCTGCTGATCGCACTCGGGGCGGTTCTCTACAACGCTCGCGTCCGCATATTCCCACGGCCACAAGCACCAGCGGCGGAAGTAATGCCCGGCATCACCCCCCGCCGTTCGGTGGCGGTTCTCGGCTTTCGGAATCTCTCCGGCCAATCCGACAACGCCTGGTTGTCGACCGCCCTCGCGGAAATGCTCACGACCGAACTGGCCGCCGGCGAGCAGTTGCGCACAATTCCCGGGGAGAACGTCGCGCGCATGAAACGGGATCTCTCGCTGCCCGAGGCGGACAGCTTCAGTAGCGAGACGCTGGCGCGCATTCGCAAACACCTCGGCAGCGACTTGGTTGTGCTGGGAACGTTCCTTGAATCCGGCAATCAGATTCGGCTCGACTTCCGCCTGCAAGACGCCGTCGCTGGACAAACGATCGCCAGTTTCTCCGAAAATGGGCAGCCGTCCGAACTATTGGATCTCGTTTCGCGTACTGGTGCGAACCTTCGACAGAAGCTTGCGATCAACGAAGTCACTCCTGAACAGAGTTCCGCCGTGCGCGCTTCCCTGCCCACCAATCCGGAAGCGGCCCGCCTCTATGTACAGGGTCTGGAAAAACTGCGCGTTTTTGAGGCGCTCGCAGCGCGTGACCTGTTACAACAAGCCGTTGCTGCCGACCCGAATCACGCACTCGCCCATTCTGCTCTGTCGGCCGCGTGGTCCGCGCTGGGCTATGACGCGAAGGCCCGCGACGAAGCAGAGCGAGCCTTCGACCTCTCGGAGAACTTGTCGCGCGAAGACCGTCTTTCCATTGAAGGACGATATCGATCCGTGACACGCGATTGGGCGAAGGCCACCGAGAATTACCGGGCGCTCTGGAATTTCTTCCCTGACAATCTGGAATACGGACTGCGTCTCGCATCCGTGCAAACCTCTGGTGGGCAGGGCAAGGACGCGCTTGTCACAGTTGACCAAATGCGGCGTCTGCCTCCTCCAACGGGGGACGATGCCCGTATTGACATGGCCGAAGCACATGCTGCCGAGGCATTGGGAGACTTTCAACGCCAGTTGCAGGCCGCGGGACGAGCCGCTGAAAAGGGAAAAGCGCAAGGTGCGCGGTTGGCGGTCGCGGAGGCATTCTCGGTGCAGGGCTGGGCTCACGAGCGGCTCGGCCACCTTGACCAGGCAGCGGCCCTCATCAAACAAGCCGAGGACCTTTACTTCACTGCCGGGGACCGCCGGGCGGCCGCCAACATGGTGGCTTTGAGAGGAACCGTGCTCTACGACCGGGGCGACTTCGAGGGCGATTTGCAAGCTGCACAGGAGGCACTGAAAGTCTTTCGCGAAATCGGTGCGCAGGGCAATGTGGCGCGTAGCCTGAATGAAATCGGAAACGTATTTTATGAAACCGGCAAACTCGAGGCCGCAGAGGACTACTACAACCAGTCGCTGAAAATCCACAGAGAGATCGACGACAGGAGGGGCGTCGCCGGCGCATTGGGCAATCTCGCCAATGTTTACGACAGCATGGGCCATCTCACGCTCGCACTGCAAAAACAAAAGGAAGGTCTGCAAGCGTTCCGTGACGTAGGCGACCGGCGCGGCGAAGCTTCGACCCTGAACAACCTCGGAAATGTCCTTGCCGAACTTGGAGATCTGCAAAACGCCCGGAAATCCTACCAGCAATCCTTGGCTGTTCAGGAGCAGATCGGCTACAAGCGGGGACGTGCGTTCTCCTTGTTAGGTCTTGCGGACCTGTTCCGGGAGGAGGACAAACTGCAAGATGCTCGCAACGCCGCGGAAGAGGCCCTCACGCTGCGCAAGGCAATCTCGGATGAAAACAACATGGCGGTGAGCAAACTGCAGATTGCCGACATCGCTCTGGATGAGGGAAAACTGCCCGAAGCGGAGAGTCTGGCTCGCGAAGCCGCGGCAACGTTTGAGCGGCTCAAGGTGGTGCAAAGCGCAGCGGTCACGAATGCCTTGCTCGCCGAAGTCCTTCTCACCATGGGTAAGGCCGGCGAAGCTGAAACCACCGCCCAACATGCGCTGTCCCTCGCCCAGCAGGCCGCCGACCACGCACCGAAGCTGGTTAGTAGCATGATGGAGGCCAAGACAAAGGCAGCCAACGGACGCCAAGCAGAAGCTTTGAAGACGCTTCAAAGCCAGTTGGACGACGCTATCAAGAACGGATATCAGCCGCATGCATTCGAGATTCGACTGGCTCTGGGCACCATCGAGATCAAATCCGGTCTCGTTTCGGCCGGACGCGCCAGATTGGCTGCATTGCAAAAGGATGCGCATGCGAAGGGCTTCGTGCGGATAGCTCGGAAAGCCAAAGAAGCCAAACCATGAATTTGACGCACAGCCTGACATCGCGGAGACGAGCTTCATTTCCTGCTCACCCGGGTGTAGCGCGCCAGTCTAACGTTGTGCGATCCGCATCACATCGTCGATCGTAACGTCTATACCCAAGTTCAAGAAATTCACTCACGAGGGCATGATGAAACTCATCGTCACGTTTCTGCTACTCACCCTGTCGCTGACGGTTTACGCGCAAGACAAGAAACCTACAACTCTACGAGGCGTTCTGCTGGAACAACTGCGCACCACGCATGATCAGAAGGATTGGTTCGTTCCCATCAACGTTGCCGTGGAGGGCCTTACAGCGGAACAAGCCAGCTGGACAGACGGGCACGGCAATCACTCCGTCGGACAACTAACCAATCACATGCTCTTCTGGAACACCGAACAATTGGCACGCTTCAAGGGTGAAACGCCGCCCAAGTACAGCGGCGACAACAATGAGACCTTCAACAATTTTGACGCCAAGAGATGGAGCGATACGGCTCATCAACTCGATCAGGTGATGGTGGCCTGGGAGAAGGCGGTCGAATCCGCGGATGAGAAGAAATTGCAGGAATGGGCGTCGGCCATTGCGCACGTCGGAGCGCATAACGCGTATCACACGGGACAAATTATCTACATCCGACGGCAGCAGGGATCTTGGGACCCCGAGAAGGGCGTAAAGTAGTCTTATTGCGGTTTGCAGAACATAGATGACCTCATGAATTAACTTAGCGACCTTCGCGGGTCCTTTGCAAACTTGCGGTCAAAAGCTTGTAACCGCGAAGATCGCAAAGAACAGACGCAAAGATCGCAGAGAAGTCAATTCTCGATCGCGCTATGTCCACACTCGGAGTGTCGCTCTATTCTGCTTTGCTCAATAAGTGAGCGCCCTTTTGCCGCAAGTGCTCGCGCCAACCTTCCGGCAAGGTTTCGACGTTAAGAACGTGCTGAATGAGTTCGGGATCGTGCGACTCGCCATAGTACAGACGGTTGATGTCCGAGACCCTCACCGCATTGGGGTCGCGGTCGATGATTTCAATGGCTGCGCCAGCGGCAAGGTGGCCTTCTTCAAGCACAGCGAAGTAGTACCCACTCGTATGGCTGGCGATGAATCGCTTGATCATGTCGTCACGGTCAAAACGGATGGTCAGCTTGTAGCAGGGGACGCGGGGCTGGGTGACCATCAGCAACGCGGTACCAACGCGCAGACGGTCTCCGATGTGCAGAGTGTCTTCCGATAAGCCTTCCGTTGTGAGATTTTCACCGAACGCTCCCCACGGCAGCTTCGCAGATGGGAGTTCGTTACGCCAGTAAGGATAGTGTTCTGACGGATAGGCGTACACAGCTTTTTCAGGTCCGCCGTGGACCGAGAGATCGGCCTGCCGGTCGCCGACCAGATTGAGCTTCTTCACCTCTACCGGCCCCTCCACCGGTTCCTTGAAAATCCCTGTGCTCACTTGACTACCCTTCCAAAGCACAAGGCGTGGCCGACCGACATTGACGGAAACCAGCCGCATTGAAATCATACGCATCAGATTCGACAGGCGGCTGATTCGATTCGCGAATCAATTTATCGGACCGAGATGACGAGCAGCCGTTCCGTGACGTACTCTGAAACCTCTTTGCCGTCATTGAATCCTACAGAATTTCCGAGGAGGACTTTGTGAGCCCAGAGCAGAGATATGACGCCATCGTGGTCGGCGCCGGACAAGCTGGCACGCCGCTATGCCGGGCGCTCGCGGAGGCCGGTCTCCATACAGCCTTGGTCGAGCGGGAACACGTCGGCGGAACGTGTGTGAACGAAGGGTGCACTCCCACGAAGACGATGGTTGCCAGCGCCCGCGTCGCTTACCTGGCACGTCGCGGGGCGGATTATGGTGTGCAAACCGGCGGCGTGAGTGTTGATTTAAAGCGTGTGCGCCAGCGCAAACGGGATATCGTCAACAGCTTTCGCAATGGGAGCCAGACTCGGATCGAGAAGACACCCAATGTGGACCTTATTTTTGGGACCGCCAGCTTTACGGGAACGAGAACCTTACGAGTGCGGGGCAAGGACGGCAGCGAACGACCGCTGAGCGCCGACAAGATCTTTGTCAACGCAGGGACCCGGGCCTCGCGGCCGCGAATCGAAGGACTCGACCGCGTTCCGTTTCTCAACAACATTTCGATTATGGAATTGGAAACCGTGCCTGAGCACTTGCTGGTCCTGGGCGGAGGCTACATTGGTGTTGAGTTCGGGCAGATGTTCCGCCGGTTTGGAAGCCGCGTGACGATTGTGCAGTCGGGAGCACAGCTGCTGGACCGAGAAGATCCAGACGTCGCGCAAGAAGTAGCGAACATTTTTCAACAGGATGGCATTGAAATTCTGTTCCAATCCAAAGTAGAGCGGGTGGGCGCGGCAAATGGACGAATTCAACTGGAGATGAACAACGGAGGACAGAAGACAACGATCGAAGGCTCTCACATTCTGATAGCGACGGGACGCGTGCCTAACTCGGATACCCTCAATCTTCCTGCCGCAGGAATCGAAACCGACCTAAGGGGACTCATCAAGACTAACGATCGATTGGAAACCAACGTTCCCGGTATTTATGCACTTGGTGATATCAAAGGCGGCCCTGCCTTCACTCACATTTCCTACGACGACTTCCGCATCATTCGATCGAACGTGATCGAAAAGAAAAATGTCACGATCGCAGGGCGCCTCGTTCCCTACGTTGTCTTCATGGACCCGCAGCTTGGGCATATCGGCATGAGTGAAATGGAGGCGCGGAAGACTAATCGCAAGATTCGCGTCGCCAAAATGCCGATGAGCTACGTAGCACGCGCCTTGGAACTGGACGAGAGCCGTGGATTTATGAAGGCGATTGTGGACGTGCAGACCGAGCAACTCCTGGGCGCGACCGTTCTCGGGATCGAGGGCGGTGAACTCATGGCAGTTTTCGAGATGGCGATGATGGGTAAAGTCCCGTATACGGCCTTGCGCGATGGGATCTTTGCTCATCCAACCCTGGCGGAGAGTTTGAACAATCTCTTCAGTTCGTGGACTGAGTAGTGCAGCTGTGCGCTAAAGTCGACGTTGCGATACGGCTCGCTCCTGAACTTGCGCAGATTACTTCCCAGGCTTCA
>Ga0075424_100000407_pt1 | contig 32838 bp, 30 predicted proteins | sample SoiMethybrSBSTD3_FD_75301 | JGI IMG/M metagenome (GOLD analysis project Ga0075424, IMG submission 75301) | Bulk soil microbial communities from a Populus tree surrounding site in Tennessee, USA - Soil MetaG P. TD hybrid SBSTD3 | ecosystem: Environmental > Terrestrial > Soil > Tree plantation... | reverse complement strand
GCAGGCGTGCTGGTCATGTACGACAGCGTGCGCCTTGGCTCGACCTGGGGCGACGACGGACCCAAGCCGGGCTACTTCCCGTTCTATATCGGGCTGATCATGACGGTCGCGGCGGTCATGAACCTCGCGCGCGGCTTCATGATCCCCGCGGACAGGAACCCGCCCTTCGTCCTCGCCGGGCAGCTGAAGATGGTGCTGACGGTGCTCGTCCCCGCCGCGGTCTACGCCGGAGCGATCGGCTGGATCGGCATCTACGTCTCCTCGATCGTGTTCATCGCCTTCTTCATGCGCTGGCTGGGCAAGTTCGCCTGGTGGAAGGTGGCCGCGGTCAGCGTCGGCACCGCGGTGGCGCTGTTCCTCGTCTTCGAGCGCTGGTTTCTGGTGCCGCTGCCCAAGGGCCCCATCGAAGCTTTCCTCGGGGTGAGCTGAAGTGGCAGAAATCCAGGCCCTCGCCGGGGGCTTCGCCGTCGCGTTCTCGCTGAAGAACCTGCTGTTCATGTTCATCGGGGTGATCCTCGGCGTGATCATCGGGGTGCTTCCGGGCCTCGGCGGCGCCAACGGCGTCGCCATCCTGCTGCCGCTCACCTTCACCATGGCGCAGACCCCGGGTGGCGCCACCTCGGCCATCATCCTGCTCTCCTGCATTTACTGGGGGGCGCTGTTCGGCGGCGCGATCACCTCGATTCTCTTCAACATCCCGGGGGAGCCCTGGTCGGTGGCGACGACCTTCGACGGCTATCCGCTCGCGCAGCAGGGGCGCGCGGGCAACGCGCTCACCGCGGCGTTCACCTCTTCGTTCATCGGCGCGCTGGTGGCGGTGATCCTGATCACCTTCCTCTCGCCGGTGATCGCCAACTTCGCGCTCGAGTTCGGCCCGCCCGAATTCTTCTCGGTGTACTTCCTCACCTTCTGCGCCTTCATCGGCACCAGCAAGGAGCCACCCTTCAAGACGCTCGCCGCGATGATGCTCGGCTTCGCGCTCGCCGCGGTCGGCACCGACCCGGTGACGGGCACGCTGCGGCTCACCTTCGGCTCCACCAGTCTCCTCACCGGCTTCGATTTCCTGGTCGCGGTGATCGGGCTCTTCGGCATCGGCGAGATCCTGCTCACCCTCGAGGAGGGGCTCGCGTTCCGCGGCGCCAAGGCGAAGCTCAACATGCGCGTGGTGCTCGACACCTGGAAGGAGCTGCCGCGCTACTGGCTTACGTCGCTGCGCTCCTCTGCGGTCGGCTGCTTCATGGGGATCGTGCCGGGCGGCGCCACGCCCGCCTCGTTCATGAGCTACGGCGTGGCGCGCCGTTTCTCGCGCGACGGCGACAAGTTCGGCACCGGCAAGGTCGAGGGCGTGGTGGCGCCCGAGACCGCGGCGCACGCCGCCGGCACCTCGGCGCTGCTGCCGATGATCACCCTCGGCGTGCCGGGCTCGCCCACCGCGGCGGTGCTGCTCGGCGGGCTGATGATCTGGGGCCTGCAGCCCGGTCCACTGCTCTTCGTCGAGAAGCCCGACTTCGTCTGGGGCCTGATCGCGAGCATGTACCTCGGCAACATCGCCGGACTGATCGTCGTGCTCACCTGCGTGCCGCTTTTCGCCGCGATCCTGCGGGTGCCGTTCTCGGTGATCGCGCCGATCATCGTCGTGGTGTGCGCGATTGGCGCCTACACCGTGCACAACGCCGGCTTCGACGTCTGGATGATGGTGGTGTTCGGCGTGCTGGGCTATCTCTTCAAGAAGCTCCAGTACCCGCTCGCGCCGCTCGTGCTCGCGATCGTGCTCGGCGACAACGCCGAAGCCTCATTCCGGCAGGCGATGCTCGTGTCGCAGGGCGACCTGTCGATCTTCTTCACGAACAAGCTGGTCGGCGGCCTCACGAGCCTCGCGCTGGTGCTGCTCCTCTGGCCACTCGTGGCCTGGATCGTCGCCAAGGCGCGCCGCGGCTAGAAGGCCCTGCCGGCAAGAGGCGGCGCGGCGCGCTCGCGTAGGCAAGGAACTTCGTGGAAGACTTGCTTGCGCGGCTGACGGCCCGGCTCCTCAGGAGCCGCTAGCTCGACCTCCGCCAGGCGCGCCGGTCAGACGATCTTGCAGGGAATCCAGGCGTCCTCGTCGAACTGGTACACCGAGCAGAGGCGATGGTATCCGTCGGCGATGATGAGCCTGCTGCGCACGGTGTCGCGCACGAGGAGCAGAGGCGAGAGCTTGTTGCCGTCGAGAATCTTGCGCCGGTCCCGCTCGACGTGGTGGTTGCTCACGCCGAGCAGGGACAGCCCTGAAGCGCGGAAGATATCCTTCGCCTTGAACTTCTCCAGCTTCGCCCGCCGCAACCGTTTCGCGTAGTCGGCGACAGCCTTCTCGTCGAATAGCAAGGTGAGGTAGGACTCGGCGGCCGGGTAGTTGTGCTCTTCCGGCTCGTCGAACCAGCTGATCTGATAGGCCTTGGACTTGGGCATGACGTCGGGCGCTAGCCGAGCTTCTGCTTCAGACGCGACAGTGTTTCCGGCGTGAGGTTGAGGTAGGCGGCGAGCTCCTTCTTGGGAATGCGGCCGGCGAGCTCCGGATGCTTCCTCTTGAAGCGCAACAGTCGCCCGGGGGCATCGAGCAGGTGCAGGGTGATCGTGTGCGCCATCACCTCGGACATCAGCTTCATCACCTCGTATTCGAAGCGCGCTTTGAGCTCGGGATAGTGCTCGAGGAACTCGGCCCACACCGGCAACGGCAGCTCGGCGGCGCGCACTTTCGTCACCGCGACAATCGAATACGGCACCGGGGTCCTCAGGCGCCACGCCGCGTAGGAATGGTCCATCTCGGTCTCTGCGGCGAAGCGCAGGATCATCTCGCGGCCCTCGGGGTTGGACACCACGCGTTTCACCATGCCCTCGAGGATGAAGAACTGCTCCATGTCCTCGTCGCCCTGGCGCACCAGCGGGTCGCCCTTGCGGTAATCGGCGACCAAGAGAAGCGGCTCGAGCTCGGCCCACTGCGCCTGGCTCATGCCTTGCAGCAGCAGGTTCTGCCGCACCTGCAGGCGGATGCTGTTGCGCTGGGGATGGCTGAGGAAGGCCGTCATTCGGGGTCGATTTTAGTCGGCTTGACCTGAGTCAAGGCCGCCCCGCGGGGGCGATTCTTACCATAGCGCTCCCTCCGAAATCGCACGCAAATCAGGAGTCCGCCCATGGGGACCGTCGAACCTCAAGTCGCCGCCAGCCCGACCGCCGATGCGCAACAATCCAGCGACGGCTTTCAGCTGGTCATCGATGCGCTCAAACTGAACGGCCTCGACACGATCTACGGCCTGCCGGGCATTCCCATCACCGACCTCACGCGCCGGGCGCAGGCCGCCGGGATGCGGGTGCTTTCGTTCCGCCACGAGCAGAGCGCGGGCTACGCCGCCTCGATCGCCGGGTTCCTGACCCAGAAGCCGGGCATCTGCCTGACCGTTTCGGCCCCGGGCTTCCTGAACGGCCTCAACGCGCTCGCGCACGCCACGGTCAACTGCTTCCCGATGATCCTGATCAGCGGCTCGAGCGAGCGCGAGATCGTCGACCTGCAGCAGGGCGACTACGAGGAGCTCGACCAGCTCGCCATCGCCAAGCCCCTCGCCAAGGCCGCCTTCCGCGTGCTGCACGCCGACGACATCGGCGTCGGCATCGCGCGCGCCATCCGCGCCGCGGTGTCGGGCCGTCCCGGCGGCGTGTATCTCGACCTGCCTGCCAAGCTCTTCGCGCAATCGATCGATTCTGCTTCTGGAAAAAGCACGTTAATTAAGGTCGTCGACGCCGCGCCCAGGCAGATCCCTGCGCCGGAAGCGGTCAAGCGCGCGCTGGACCTGCTGAAGAACGCGAAGAAACCGCTCATCATTCTCGGCAAGGGCGCGGCGTACGCGCAGGCGGACGCGGAAATTCGATCTCTGGTTGAAAAGACCGGCATCCCCTATCTGCCGATGTCGATGGCGAAGGGCCTGCTGCCCGACACCCACGAGCAGTGCGCGTCCGCGGCGCGCTCGTTCGTGCTGCCCGCGGCCGACGTGGTGATGCTGATCGGCGCGCGCCTGAACTGGCTGCTCTCCCACGGCAAGGGCAAGACCTGGGGCGGGAAGGGCCACAAGGACTGGGGCGGCCAGAAGTTCATCCAGATCGACATCTCGCCGCAGGAGGCCGACAGCAACGTGCGCATCGACGCGCCGCTGGTGGGGGATATTGGTTCATGTGTTTCAGCACTCCTCGCCGGGATGGGTGGAAATTGGGCAAAACCCCCGGCCGAGTGGCTGAACGCCGTCGCCGAGAAGAAGAACGGCAACGTCGCCAAGATGGCCGAGACGCTGGCGAAGAATCCGTCGCCGATGAACTTCCACAGCGCGCTCAACGTAGTGCGCGACATCGTGAAGGCGAACCCGGACGCGGTGTTGGTCAACGAGGGCGCCAACGCGCTCGACTTCACGCGCTCCATCGTCGACATGTACAAGCCGAGGAAGCGCATCGACGTCGGCACCTGGGGCATCATGGGCGTCGGCATGGGCTACTGCGTCGCTGCCGCGGTGGTGACGAAGCAGCAGGTCATTGCAGTGGAAGGCGACAGCGCCTTCGGCTTCTCCGGCATGGAGGTCGAGACGATCTGCCGCTACGACCTGCCGGTGTGCATCGTCATCATGAACAACAACGGCGTGTACAAGGGAACCGACCAGGACCCCACCGGGCGCGACCCGGCGCCCACGGTGTTCGTGAAGGGCGCGCGCTACGACAAGCTGATGGAAGCCTTCGGCGGCGTCGGCGTGAACGCGGCGACGCCGGCCGAGCTGAGGAAGGCCATGGAAGAGGCCATTCGCTCGAGGAAGCCGACGCTGATCAACGCGGCCATCGACGAGACCGCCGGTACCGAAAGCGGCCGCATTACCAGTCTCAATCCGACTGCAGGAAAGAAGAAATAATGGAAGCGAAGCCATGAAAGCACTCGACGGAGTACGCATTCTGGACATGACGCACGTCCAGGCAGGTCCGACGTGCTCGCAGCTGCTCGCTTGGATGGGCGCGGACGTGATCAAGTTCGAGAACCCCCAGGGCGACGCGACCCGCGGGCAGCTGCGCGACGTGCCGAACGCCGACTCGCTCTACTTCACGATGCTCAACTGCAACAAGCGCTCGATCACGGTCAACATGAAGACCGCCGAGGGCAAGCAGGTGTTCGTCGATCTCCTGAAGAAGTGCGACATCATCATGGAAAACTTCGGCCCCGGCGTGCTCGACCGCTTCGGCTTCACCTGGGAGAAGATCCACGAGCTCAACCCGAAGATCGTGATGGGCTCGATCAAGGGCTTCGGCTCGAGCGGCCCCTACAGCGATTTCAAGGCCTACGAGAACGTGGCGCAGGCGATGGGCGGCGCGATGAGCACGACCGGAGTTCCCGACGGCGCGCCGTTCGTGACGGGCGCGCAGATCGGCGACAGCGGCACCGGGCTTCATCTGGCAATCGGGCTTTTGGCTGCCTTGAGGCAGGCGGAAAAAACCGGAAAAGGCCAGTACGTCGAGGTCGCGATGATGGACGGCGTGATGAACCTCTGCCGCGTCAAGTTCAGGGATCATCAAAGACTGACCCGGGGCGATCTCAGCGAGTACTCGGTTCCCACCTACAAGGGCATGGGCGAGGTGCCGCGCGCCGGCAACGACTCGGGCGGCGGCCAGCTCGGCAACGCCATCCACTGCAAGCCGCACGGCGCCAACGACTGGCTCTACGTCGTGGTGCAGGAAGCCGTATGGGAAGACCTCGGCAAGCGCGTCGGCCCGGAGGTGGGCATGCCGGACATGGCGAGCGACCCGAGGTTCGCGAAGATTTCGGAGCGAAGAAAGAATCAGAACCTGATGTGGACGCTGCTCAACAAGTTCGCCGAGAAGTACACCAAGCGCGAGCTGATGGCGATCCTCAATCCGCTCGACGTGCCTTGCGGCCCGATCATGTCGACCGAGGACCTCGCCACCGACGAGCATGTGCGTGGGCGCGACATGTGGGTGGAGCTCGACCATCCGCAGCGCGGCAAGTGGTTCAACGTCGGCATGCCGATCAAGCTCTCGGCCTCGCCTGCGGTGATCAAGCGTTCACCCACGCTCGGCGAGCATACGGACGAGGTGCTCAAGGAAGTTTTGGGTTACGACGACTCGAAAATCAAGAACCTCAGAGGCGCCGGCGCCTTCAGCGTTCCCCCCAAGAAGGCGGCGTAACAGGAGGAATGTGATGCGGATCGCCATCATCGGCCAGCAGGATTTCGGCAAAGCCGTCCTCGAAGCCTTTCTCGCGCGCGGCGACCAGGTGAGCGCGGTGTTCTGCGCGCCGGAGAAGGAGGGCGCCCGCCCCGACTCGCTGCGCGTGGCCGCGACGGAGAAGGGCCTGAAGGTCCACCAGTTCAAGTCGCTCAAAGGTCCAGAGGCGGTGGAGGCAATGAAGGCGGCGAGCGCCGACATCGGCGTCATGGCGTTCGTGCTGCAGTTCGCGCCGCAGGACTTCGTGAGGCTCCCGAAGCACGGCACGATCCAGTATCACCCGTCGCTGCTGCCGAAGTACCGCGGCCCGTCCTCGATCAACTGGCCGATTTCCCGCGGCGACAAGGAGACCGGCCTCACCATCTTCCGGCCCACCGACGGTCTCGACGAGGGCGCGGTGATCCTGCAGAAAAAGACGCCGATCGGCGAGAACGACACGCTCGGCAACGTCTACTTCGAGCGCCTCTTCCCGATGGGGGTCCAGGCCATGCTGGAAGCTGCTGATTTGGTTACTTCTAATAAGCACAGAGAAGTGGTGCAGGACGAGTCTCAGGCGTCCTACGAGGGCTGGTTCCGCGAAGCCGAAGCGCGGATCAGCTGGTCGAACCATGTGGATTTGATCCACAACCTGATCCGCGCGTCCGACCCGGCGCCCGGTGCGTGGACCACGCTGAACGGTGTGAAGCTGCAGCTCTTCGAGAGCCGCAAGGAGCTCACGCGCACCTTCGGCGCGGTGAAGGGCAAGATCGGCGAGGTCGTCGAGGTGAAGGACGGCCGCCTCGTCATCACCGCCCAGGGCGGTCGCATTCACGCCGGCAAAGCGAAGCTCGGCGACGGCAAGAAGCTGGCCGCCGCGGAGCTCGTCTCCTCGGGCCAGGTGAAGCCCGGCGCGACGCTCGGCCAGTAGCCCCTTCCCCTTTTAAGATGCGTTTTCGCGCCGGGCGAGGCCCGCGCGCGCCTAAACATTTGACGCAGCTTAGGTTTGACTGCAAAAATGCCGCTTATAACGCTGTTTTCAGGCCTAGTTTCGGGCCAAATTTGGGGCCGATTTAGAGCCGCTTAAGAGCCGTCCGTGGGACCCATCAAGGGATGCGCCGGGGGAGCTGAAATGAGAGTCGGGGTTTAGCCGCATGGACCTCGCGCAAGTGCTGGAGATCGCGAGCTGCACCGACCCCGGGATGGTCCGCTCGCACAACGAGGACTCGATCGCGACCGACGCCGCCCTCGGCCTGGTGGTGCTCGCGGACGGCATGGGCGGCTACAACGCGGGCGAAGTCGCGAGCGGCATGGCGACCAGCGTGATCGTCACCGAGATGCGCCAGGTGCTCGAGAGCACGCAGCCCAACCAGATCGACCCGCGCACCAACCAGACCATCGCGGCTCGCCTCCTGCGCGAGCAGGTGCTGCGCGCGAACAGCTCGATCTATCAGGCGGCGCAGAACCAGCCGCAATACGCCGGCATGGGCACCACGCTGGTGGCCTCGCTTTTCTACGACAACCGAGTGCTCGTCGCGCATCTCGGCGACTCGCGCCTGTACCTCATGCGCGACGGCGAGCTGCGCCAGGTGACGCGCGATCATTCGCTGCTGCAGGAGCAGATCGATTCCGGCCTGCTCACCGTCGAGCAGGCGAAGAACGCTCAGCACAAGAACCTCGTCACCAAGGCGCTCGGCATCGATCCGAGCGTCGAGCCCGAGATCCACGAATATCCGACGCAGCCCGGCGACATCTATCTGCTGTGCTCCGACGGGCTGTGCGACATGGTGGAAGACGAGGAGATCGGCGCGACGCTGCGCGCGCTCGGTGCGAACCTCAAGCTCGCCGCGCAGCAGCTGGTGCAGATGGCCAACGACAACGGCGGCCGCGACAACGTTTCGGTTATACTGGTCCGCGTCCTGCGGGAATTTCCGGGCGCCCGCGGCGTAATAGCCAAGGTGTTCGCGTGGTTAAAATAACTACTTCCCCCAGGGGAACGCTATGGCGAAACTGATCCTCAGCATGGATGGTCTGGTGCTCAAGGAGATTCCCTTGAGCAAGGAGCGCACCACCATCGGCCGCAAGCCCCATAACGACATCCAGATCGACAACCTCGCGGTGAGCGGCGAGCACGCCGTCATCGTCACGATCCTGAACGACTCGTTCCTCGAGGACCTCGGCAGCACCAACGGCACCGTGGTCAACGGCAATCCGATCAAGAAGCACTTCCTGCAGAACAACGACGTCATCGAGCTCGGCAAGTACAAGCTCAAGTTCATGGGCGAGGCGGGCGGCGCGTCGGCGGGGGGCGACAAGGCCGATTTCGAGAAGACCATGGTGCTGCGCCCGCAATCAGCGGCGCGCCAGACCGGCGGCGACGCGCTGCGCTCGTCCCCCGCCGCGCCTCGCGCGGCGGCGATGCCGCAGGCCGCCGCGGCAGCGACGGGAATCGCGGACGCCACCAAGACCGTCCCGCCGGCGCCGCCGCCGGCCGCGCCGCGGCCCGCCGGCCAGCCGGTCGGCGCGATCCAGCTCCTCTCGGGCGCGAACGCCGGCAAGGAGCTCGAGCTCACCAAGCCGCTCACCACCCTCGGCAAGCCCGGCGTGCAGGTTGCGGTTCTCACGCGCCGTCCGCAGGGCTACTTCATCACCCACGTCGAGGGCGCCGCGCGCCCCAACGTCAACGGCCAGCAGATCGGCCCGGCGCCGCACGCTCTCAAGGACCACGACGTCATCGAGCTCGCGGGCGTCAAGATGGAATTCTTCCTGAAGGCCTGAAGCCCTGAGACAGCGCCTGGCACGGATCGCGATGGGCCTCGCGATCGTGCTGCTGTTCGTGATGCATGCGCTGCAGCTTTATCCGACCGGCGACGGCAGGCTGCCGTTTCTCACACGGCTCGACAACATCCTCTACGACAAGCGCCTGAACCTGACCATGCCGGCAAGCGTCGATCCGAGCGTGGTGATCCTCGACATCGACGAGAAGAGCCTGGGCGAGATCGGGCACTGGCCGTGGAGCCGCAGCCTGATGGCCGAGCTGATCGCGAAGCTCTTCGACCGCTACGGCGTCGAGGTGCTCGGGTTCGACATCGTCTGGGCCGAGCGCGACACCAGCTCGGGCATCGACGCGCTCGACGCGCTCGCGCGGAAGAGCCTGAAGCAGGCCTCGGGGTTCCAGGAGGCGTACAAGTCGCTGCGCCCGGGTCTCGATTACGACGAGCTTTTCGCCAAGGCGATGCGCGGACGGCCCGTGGTGCTCGGCTATTACTTCAGCAACGAAGACGGCGCCGCCCGGGTCAATGCGATCCCCGAGCCGGTGCTGCCGCGCGGCAGCTTCGCGGGCCGCGACCTCCATGTCACCCCGTGGTCCGGCTACACCGGCAACCTCGCGGCATACCAGCACAACGCGGCGGCGGCGGGGCACTTCAATCCGCTGGTCGACGAGGACGGCGTTACGCGCCGCGTGCCGATGCTGGTGGAGTTCAATGGCGCTTACTACGAATCGCTGGCGCTGGCCGTCGTGCGCACGTATATCGCCCGGCACGACGACGGCAAATTTCCGCGCGTGGAGCCGGGCTACCCGCAGGCGGCGCTCGCCGCCGCCGCGCCCGAGTGGCTCACGGTCGGCCCGCTGCGTATCCCGGTCGACGATCAGGCAGCGGCGCTTGTTCCCTACCGCGGCGAGAAGCACAGCTTTCCGTATATCTCGCTCGCCGACGTCGTGAAGGACCGAGTCCAGCCGGCTGCGCTGCAGGGCAAGATCGTCCTCGTGGGAGCGAGCGCCCACGGGCTGTACGACCTGCGCTCGACGCCCGTCGGCAGCGTGTTCCCCGGAGTCGAGATTCACGCCAACCTGATCGCCGGGATGCTCGGCGGCACTATCAAGGAAAAGCCGGCCTTCGTCGGCGCCGAGTTTATCCTGCTGCTCACGGGCGGCGTCGCGCTGGCGATCCTGCTGCCGCTGCTCTCCGCGCTCTGGGCCACGGCTGCGACGCTCGCCGCGCTCGGGCTCATCGTGCTGTTCAACTTCGCCGCCTGGACGCACGCCGACATGGCGCTGCCGCTCGCGGCGTCGGTGGCGATGACCGCGGCGCTCTATGTCGTGAACATGGCCTACGGCTATTTCGTCGAGTCGCGCTCCAAGCGCCAGTTCACCGAGCTCTTCGGCCAGTACGTTCCGCCGGAGCTCGTCGACCGCATGGCGGCCGACCCGGCCAAGTACAACATGGAGCCCCGCAGCGCGGAGCTCACCATCCTGTTCGCCGATGTGCGCGGCTTCACCGGCATCTCCGAGACGCTCAAGCCCGAGGAGCTGCGCGAGTACATCAACGAGTACCTTACCGGCATGAGCACGATCATCCGCAGCCGCTACCGCGGCACGCTCGACAAGTACATCGGCGACGCGGTCATGGCGTTCTGGGGCGCGCCGGTCGAAGATCCGCAGCACGCGAGAGACGCGGTGCTGGCGGCGCTCGAAATGCAGAGGGACTGCGAGGCTCTGAACGCGAAGTTCGCCGCGCGCGGCTGGCCCGGGCTGAAGATCGGCGTAGGGGTCAACTCGGGCACGGTGCGCGTCGGCGACATGGGCTCGCGGGTACGCCGCGCCTATACCGCGATGGGCGATGCGGTCAACGTCGCGTCTCGCATCGAAGGCCGCACCAAGAGCTACGCGGTTGGCATCCTCGCCGGCGAGGCGACGCGCGAGCGGGTGAAGGACGTAGTGTTCCGCGAGGTCGACCGCATCAAGGTCATGGGCAGGGACGAGGCGGTCACGGTCTACGAGCCGCTCGGCCTGGAGTCCGCGATCGGCGAAAGCGTGCGCCGCGAGCTGGAACTGTGGAATTCCACCTTGCGCGCCTATCGCACTCGGCAGTGGGATGATGCCGAGACCGGACTCGGGAGCCTTGCCAGCATGAACCCCACCTGCGGCCTGTACCGCGTGTACGCCGCCATCGTGGCCGACAAGCGCCGCAACCCGCCGCCACCGCAATGGGACGGCGTGACGGCCTTCGACGAGAAATAAGGGAGGCAGGGGCGATGCGCTTGCGCGTGCTGGGCTGCTCGGGAGGAATCGGCGGACGCCACCTCCGCACCACGTCGTTCCTGGTCGACAGCGACATCCTGATCGACGCCGGCACCGGAGTGGGCGACCTCACGCTCGCCGAGCTCTCCCAGATCGACCACATCTTCGTGACCCACTCGCACCTGGACCACGTCGCCTCGATCCCGTTCCTGGTCGACACGATCGGCGGCATGCGCACCAGGCCGATCGAGGTCTACACGCAGCGCGCCACCATCGAGATCCTGAAGAACCATCTCTTCAACTGGGCGATCTGGCCCGACTTCAGCGAGATCCCGACGCCGGAGGCGCCGTTCCTGCGTTACCGCGAAATCGAGGTCGGCCGGGCGATCAGCCTCGCGGGCCGCACCATCACGCCGATCCCCGCGCGCCACACGGTGCCGGCGGTCGGGTACCACCTCGACAGCGGCGCCGCGAGCCTCGTCTTCACCGGCGACACCGCGCCCAACGACGCGCTCTGGAGCGTGGTCAACCGCATCGGCAACCTCAAGTTCCTGATCATCGAGACGGCGTTCTCGAACAAGGAGCGCCACCTCGCCGAGATCTCGCGCCACCTGTGTCCCATGACGCTCGCCGAGGAGCTGAAGAAGCTCGAGCGCGGCGCCGAGATCTACATCACGCATCTGAAGCCGGGCGAGATCGAGCCGACCATGCTCGAGATCGAGGAATGCGCGGGCGCGCACCGCCCGCGCATGCTGCAGAACAACCTGGTGCTCGAGTTCTGAGCCGTGGATCCATCGCTCACGCGGCCCAGGCCCGATCAGCTCGCGGCGCTCGCGCCGCTCGCCGGGTTATCCGCCGGACGGCTCGCCGAGCTGGCGCAGGTGGCGGTGGTCGAGCGCGCGCCGCGCGGCAGCGATCCGCTGCGAGATCGCCTGGAGGAGCCGCAGTCGGTGTTCCTGCTCGCCGGCGAGTTGCTGCTCGCCTGGGAAGGCGGCGGCACGCTGGTTGTGGTCGGGGGAAGCGAGGAGGCGCGGCAGGCGCTCAACCGGCAGGGCGTGCGCGTCGCGCGCAGCAAGGCGATCACCGACGTCGACCTCGTCATCCTCGAGGACGAGGTGCTCGACATCCTCGCCACCTGGGACCAGGTCGCCGCGGGGGCCGACTCGACGCTCAAAGGTCAGGCGGCGCCTGACGCCGGGCGCGTCGTCGCCGGCGCGTTCGGGCTCGGGAAGCTGCGCTCGGGCGCCTTCGCCCAGCTCCCGAGCGCGCACATCGACGAGCTGCTCAGGCGCTTCGACCGGGTCAAGACCCGGCCCGGCCAGACGGTGGTCCGCGAGGGCGACGAAGGTGATTGCTACTACGTCGTGGAATCGGGCCGCTTCAACGTCGAGCGGCTCGTCGGCGGGGCGAAGGTCCTGCTGGCGGAGCTGAAAAGTGGCGATGCCTTCGGCGAGGAGGCGCTGGTCTCGGAGGCCAAGCGCAACGCCACCGTCACCTCGCTCGGCGACGGCGAGCTCCTGCGCCTGGACCGCACACATTTTGACGAACTGCTGCGCGAGCCGCTGCTGCGGCGCATTTCGTACGAGGAAGCGGCGGAGCGGGTGCGGCGCGGCGCGCTCTGGCTGGACGTGCGATATCCCTCGGAATATCAGTACGACAAGCTGCCGGGGGCGATCAACGTGCCGCTCGCCGAAGTGCGCAACATGTTCGCGGTGCTCGACCGCTCCAGGGAATACGTCGCGTATTGCCAGAGCGGGCGGCGCAGCGCCGCGGCGGCGTTCCTCTTCGCGCAGCGCGGCTTCAAGGTGTGGCTCCTCGACGGGGGCCTGCGAAGTGTGCAAAAAAGCGCATAAATCCACGCAAATCCTGACGGGAATTCCTTTGTTAATCAGAATAGATAGCGCTAACATCGAATGACAAGCTAGAACATCCCCGCCGGGAGGAGTTTCGATGAGCGCAGTTCTGGGTTCGCATGCGGCGAGCAACGACTTCGGCGCGCGCCTTGCATTCCAGAAGCAGCTTCAGGTGGTCACGAACAAGATCCACGCCACCAGCAACATCGACGAGATCATGCTCGAGATGAGCGCGGAGGTGTGCGCGCTCTTCCACGCCGACCGCCTCACCATCTACTCGATGGCCGAGGACAAGCAATCGATCGTGTCGAAGGTGAAGACGGGGCTGAACTCGTTCAAGGACCTGAAGCTGCCGATCGCCGAGCACTCGATTGCCGGCTACGCCGCGTTCGCCAAGAAGACCCTCAACATCCGGGACGTCTACGACGACGGTGAGTTGCGCGCCCTCAACCCGAACCTGCGCTTCCTGCAGGAGGTGGACAAGCGCACCGGCTATCGCACCAAGCAGATGCTGGTCTCCCCGATCATCGAGGCGGGCGGGACCGAGCTCATCGGGGTAATCCAGGTCATCAACCACAAGACCGGCACGCCGTTCGGCGAGATGGCCGAGGACGGCGTCGCCGAGCTCGCGCAGACCCTGGCGATCGCCTTCAAGCAGCGCCAGAAGCCCGCCGTCGCCAAGACCAAGTACGACTACCTGGTCTCCGACGCCGTGCTTTCGGCGGGTGAATTCGAGCTCGCCTCGCGGCAAGCGCGCAAGAAGGCGGTCGACATCGAGCAGGTGCTGCTGGAGGAGTTCCAGGTCAAGCTGCCGGCGATCGGCGCGGCGCTCTCCAAGTTCTTCGGCGTGCCCTACGAGCCGTTCAAGCCCGACCGGGTGAAGCCCGGCGACCTGCTGAAGAACCTGAAGCGCGAGTACGTCGAGTCGACGCAGTGGGTGCCGATCGACGACGCGAAGGAGGGCCTGGTCGTGGTGTGCCTCGACCCGGAGCGCGTGCGCTCCTCGCGCGTCGCCGCCAACGTGTTCCCGAAGGCGCGCATCATCTACAAGGTCACGACGCACAAGGACTTCCGCGACACGCTGAACCACTTCTACGGCGGCGACGGCGGCGCGAGCCTGGGCAACATCGAAGACATGCTTTCGGGCCTGTCGGACGACGGCGCCGAAGCCGCCGACGGCGGGTCCTCCGACGACGCCGACGCCGCGGCGGACAACGAGCTGGTGAAGCTCGTGAACAAGATAATCGTCGACGCCTACAACCAGGGGGCCTCCGACATCCACGTCGAGCCCTACCCGGGCAAGGCGAAGACCGAGGTGCGCTTCAGGAAGGACGGCAACCTCGCGCCCTACATCGAGGTGCCGGCGAGCTACCGCGCGGCGATCGCGGCGCGCATCAAGATCATGTGCGACCTGGACATCTCCGAGAAGAGGAAGCCCCAGGACGGCAAGATCAAGTTCAAGAAATTCGGGCCGCTCGACATCGAGCTGCGCGTTGCGACCATCCCGACCGCCGGCGGCGTCGAGGACATCGTGATGCGGATTCTCGCCGCGGGCGAGCCGATCCCGCTCGAGAAGATGGGCTTCTCGCCGCGCAACCTGGACCAGCTCCAGCACACGGTGTCGAAGCCCTATGGCCTGTTTTTCGTCTGCGGGCCGACCGGCTCGGGCAAGACCACCACGCTGCACTCGGTGCTCAAGTCGCTGAACACCCCGGACACCAAGATCTGGACCGCCGAGGATCCGGTCGAGATCACGCAGAAGGGCCTGCGGCAGGTGCAGGTGAACCGCAAGGCGGGACTCGACTTTGCCACGGTGATGAAGTCGTTCCTGCGCGCCGACCCGGACATCATCATGGTCGGCGAGATGCGCGACAAGGAGACCACCTCGACCGGCATCGAAGCCTCGCTCACCGGCCACCTGGTGTTTGCGACGCTGCATACCAACTCGGCGCCGGAATCGATCATCCGCCTGCTCGACATGGGCATGGACCCGTTCAACTTCTCCGACGCGCTGCTCGGCATCCTGGCGCAGCGCCTCGCGCGGCGCCTGTGCAGCTGCAAGCAGCCCTATACGCCCGAGCCTGCCGAGCTGACGTCGTTCCTGCGGGAGTACTGCGAGGAGCTCATGAGCACCGCGCGCTTCAAGGCCGATCCGAAGGGGGCGATGGAGGGCGTGTACAAGGAGTGGGTGCGGGTCTATGGCAACGACAAGGGCCAGCTCACCTTCTACAAGCCAGCGGGCTGCGACAAATGCGGCGGCAGTGGCTTGAAGGGGCGCTGCGGTCTGCACGAGCTGCTCATCGCCAACGACAAGCTGAAGAAGCTGATCCAGGAGCACGCCCGGGTGGCCGATATCCTCGCGCAGTCCCTTGAGGACGGCATGCGCACGCTGAAGCAGGACGGGATGGAGAAATGCCTGGCCGGCATCACCCACATCAAGGAAGTGCGCTCGGTCTGTATTAAGTAACATGCTCGCCACGTAACATGCTCGATACCACCCAGGGTTTGCGCTTCGCCGGCGGGTCCGCGCCCACCGGCGCGGACGACTTGGGCCAGCGGCTGGAGCAGCTGAACGCGATCGGTGCCTCGCTTTCGGCGGAACGCGACATCCACCGCCTGCTCGAGACGATTCTCACCGCCGCCAAGACCATCACCCGCGCCGACGGCGGCACGCTGTACCGCCTCACCGACGACAAGACCCTGCGCTTCGAGATCGTGCGCACCTCGTCGCTCAAGTACTACCTCGGCGGCACCACCGGCAACCCGGTGCCCTTCTACCCGATCCAGCTCTACAAGGACGGAAGGCCGAACCACGGCATGGTCGCCGCGTACTCGGCGCTCACCGGCAAGACCGTGAACATCGCCGACGCGTACTCGGCGGAAGGCTTCGACTTCAGCGGCACGCGCGCCTTCGACCAGAAGACCGGCTACCGCTCCAAGTCGTTCCTCAGCGTGCCGATGCGCAACTACGAGCGCGAGATCATCGGCGTGCTGCAGCTCATCAACGCGCTGGATCCGGAAACCGGCGAGATCGTGCCGTTCTCGGCCTCCGACCAGCGCCTGGCCGAGTCGCTCGCCTCGCAGGCCGCGGTCGCGCTGACGAACCGCATGCTCATCAACCAGCTCGAGCAGCTGTTCGAGTCGTTCATCAACATCATCAACAACGCCATCGACGAGAAATCGCCCTACACCGGGAGCCACTGCCAGCGCGTGCCGCAGCTCACCATGCTGCTCGCGGAGGCGGTCAACGACACCACGGAAGGCCCGCTCAAGGACTTCCACATGACCGACAAGGACCGCTACGAGCTGAAGATCGCGGGCCTGCTGCACGACTGCGGCAAGGTCACGACCCCGGTCCACATCGTCGACAAGGCGACCAAGCTCGAGACCATCTTCGACCGGATCCACCTGGTAGATACGCGCTTCGAGGTGCTCAAGCGCGACGCCGAGATCGAGGCGCTGAAGGGCGGCCTGGACGAGCGGGAACTGCGCCGCAGGCTGCGCCAGCTCGAGGAGGACCGCAAGTTCCTGCACGCCTGCAACGTCGGCACCGAGCGCATGCGCGAGGAGGACATGGAGCGCGTGCGGCGCATCGCGAAGTATCGCTGGCGCGACATGCAGGGCCACGACGTGAGCTTCCTCACCGACGACGAGGTGAAGAACCTCACCATCCGCTCGGGCACGCTCACGGAGGAGGAGCGCAAGGTCATCAACCACCACATCGTGGCGACGATCCGCATGCTCGAGGCGCTGCCCTGGCCGAGCCACCTCGTCAACGTGCCCGAGTACGCCGGCGGCCACCACGAGCGCATGGACGGCAAGGGCTACCCGAAGGGCCTCACGCGCGAGCAGATGTCGGTGCAGGCGCGCTGCATGGGCATCGCCGACATCTTCGAGGCGCTCACCGCCAAGGATCGCCCCTACAAGCAGGGCAAGACGCTGTCCGAGTCGCTCGAGATCCTCGGCAAGTTCAAGCAGAACGGGCACATCGACCCGGACTTATTCGACATCTTCGTGCGCCAGAAGGTGTACCAGCGCTATGCGGAAATGTTCCTCGATCCGGACCAGATCGACGTCGTCGACGAGTCGAAAATTCCCGGCTACCGGCCCTAGCACTGACCGGATTTGTCAGCCCGGACACTTCGCGTCACTCGCGGCCTTCTCGGGCTCCAGAAACGTGAATTGCTCCACGCATTTTTCCACCTGAACGCGTGCACTGCTTCATCGTCGGCTGGCACAGACGTTGCTGAAATGACGGCAGGTCGAAGTGAAGACCGAGCATGACTAACTGCACAGGGGAGTACTGACATGAAAACGCTTCAAAAGGGTTTCACCCTGATCGAGCTGATGATCGTGGTCGCGATCATCGGTATTCTGGCGGCCGTCGCGCTGCCGGCGTATCAGGACTACATGGTTCGTACGCGCATCACTGAAGGCCTGGGCCTGGTCGAGCCGGCCAAGACGTCGATGGCCGCGGAAGGTGTGTCCTCGCTGCTCGAAATGAGCAACGTGACCTCCAGCTGGAACCTCCAGGCGAACAGCACGGGCGCGAACTCCAAGTTCGTGGACTCGATCCTGTTCAACCCCGCTGGCCCCGCCGGCGCGGCCGCGGCTGCCAACCCCGTGCTGATCATCACGTACAACCCCCTCAACACCGGTGTGGCTTCCGCTAATAACACCATCACCCTGACGCCCTGGATCCGTTCCGGTGCTGCCGGCGCCGGAACAGACGCCTTCACCGCCATCAGCGCCGGCCAGACCGGCGTGCTGGACTGGGGCTGCTCGTCCGGGGGCGCCGCTAACGCCGCCCTTGCCCGCGGCATCAGCGTGACGCAATTCGGTAACGTGCTGTCCAAGTACGCGCCCGCGCAGTGCCGCTAATGGCCTGATCGGACCCTGGAGAGTGTGAACGCATTCTCCAGGCGCGACGAAAAGAGGATTCCCGCAAGGGAATCCTTTTTTCATTGCGGTTATCGGAACCCATGAGGACCACTGCATGGCTGCCCTTTTCCCTCCTATGTCTTCCATGACCACGCCCACCCGGATGCGTGCCGCCTCGCGTGCGGCGCTCATCCACCTGGGGCTTAGCGCCCTGATCGGCCTGACGACGGCTGCGATCGTCTTCGGGCTGTGGTTCCCCTATCCCTACCGTGACGTCGCCGGCGGCCAGTACCTGTTCATGGTGCTGGTGAGCGTCGACGTGGTGTGCGGCCCGCTGCTGACGCTGGTGCTGTTCAGCCCCCTGAAGTCGCGGCGCGCGCTGACCCTGGATCTGTCCCTGATCGCGATCGTGCAGCTCGCGGCGCTGGCCTACGGCGTCCATGCGATCAGCGAGGCGCGGCCCGTCGTCGTCGCCTTCGAGGTGGACCGCCTGGTGGCGGTCGCCGCCGTCCAGGTCGACACCGCGCAACTCGGCGAGGCCCCGCCGGAGCTCCGCAAGCTGTCCTGGAGCGGCCCGGTCCTGGTGGGCGCGCGGGAGGCCAGGGACGGCGAAACGCTGGACAGCGTCATGCTGTCCTTGAAGGGCGTGGAGCCCAGCGCCCGTCCGGGCTGGTGGCAGGCCTACGACAAGAGCCGTCCGCAGATCCAGCAGCGGATGAAGAAGCTGTCCGAGCTGCGCGCCGCGCGCCCCGGCGAAGGACAGGCCGCCATCGACGCCGCCGCCGCCAAGGCCGGATTGCCGGTGGCGGAGCTTTTCTACCTTCCGCTCACCGGCCAGAAGAGCCTCGATGGGTGGATCGCCCTGCTGGATCGCGAGGGCGGCATCGTGGGATTCGCGCCGGTCGACGGCTTCTGACTCCGGGGCGTTTTCTTCTCTGCTCGCTACTTAGAAGCTGACCGACCCGCGGTGGCGGTGCCGACGATGACCTCCATCCCCTCGGTGAGCGCGCCGGCGACGAGTTCGGTAGTCGTGCCGTCGGTGAGTCCGAGGCGCGCGTCGCGCGGCCTGGGCGCGCCGTCCTCGAGCACATAGACGCGGCCGATCCCCGGTTCCCGCACGTCAGCCGCGCCCGGGGGGCGCCAGCGCAGGGCGGCGTTGGGCACCTTGAGCACGCTGTCCCGGTTCTCGACCACGATGCGCACGTTGGCGGTCATCCCGGGGAGCAGGGTCAGGTCGGGATTCGGCGCCGAGATCACCACCGTGTAGCTCACCGCGTTCTGCGCGTTCGGCAGCGACTTGCGGATCTGCTGGATCTCGCCGTTGAAGTTGCGTCGCGGAAAGGCGTCGACGGCGAACGTGGCGGGGAGCCCGACGCGCAGGCGTCCCACATCGGCCTCGTCGATCGCCGCCTCCACCTGCATGTCGCGCAGGTCCTGCGCGATGGTGAAGAGCACCGGCGCCTGCCGGCTCGGCGCGACCGTCTGGCCAGCGGCGACGTTGCGCAAGACCACGGTGCCGTCCACCGGCGCCCGGATGACGGTGCGCTCGAGGTCGATCTGCGCCTGCCTGAGGAGCGAGTCGCGCTGTTTGACGGCCGCGACCGCGCTTTGCACCTGCCCCTGGCTGACCTCGATCTGCGCCTGCACCGCCTTCAGCTGCTCGCGCGTGCTGTCGCGCGCGATCTTCATCCGGCCGAACTCAGCCTGCAGGCCAGCGAGGCTCGAGCGCGCGACCGATGCCGCGCTCTCGGCGGCGTCGAGATCGGCACGGGTCTGGTTCACCCTCAGCTCGAAGGTGGCCGGGTCGATGAGGGCCATCACCTGGCCTTTTTTCACCGGGGTGTTGAAGTCGGCGTAGATGTCCTTCACCTGGCCGGAGATCTGCGAGCCGACCGGTACCGTAGCCACGGCGTTCAGGGTGCCGCTCGCCGCCACCGCGGCTGCCATCGGCCCGCGCTCGAGCTTCGCCAAGCGGTAGCGCACTACGCTGCTTTCGGCGCGCGATTGGTACCAGTACCAGCCGCCGCCAGCCGCGGCCGCGACGACGAGCGCTAGGATGAGGGCGAATCTCATGGCGGCGCGGTTCCCCGATTATCCTTAACGCTCAGGACCCTCGGCTGGTTCACGCGGCGCGCGGTCACGCTCCGTTTGGAGCGCAGGTAGCGCGCGACCACCTCCCAGACCGGCTCGCCGGCAGCGCCTTCGGCCACGGGCGCCCAGCCGGCCACCCTATAGCGCTTGTCCGCCTGCATCGGAACGCCACGCATTCTCATTTCCGAGATGCGCGCGCCGATACTTCGTCCGGGGGCGATGGCGTAGGTCATCCCCTCGACGCGGGCCATGTCCCCGCCCTGGCGCAGGTACGGATCGGGATGGAACACGTTGTCGGCCACGTCCTCCAGGATGGCTTTGATCTGCGCCCCGGTGAGCTCGTTCAGCGTCGTGTAGGGATACGTCACCGCGGTTTGCTCCATCAGGGCTTCCACGGTGATCGCCTCGCCCGGAAGGAGGGTCGTGCCCCAGCGGAAGCCCGGCGAGAACGCGATCTCGGCGTTCTTCTCGGCGGCGAGCGCCTCCAGGATGACTTGGTCGAAGCTGCCGTTGAAGGTGCCACGGCGATAGAGCAAGTCCTCCGTGACCGCGAGCTTTTCGGCGAGCTTTTCCTCGTAGGGCCTGCGGACCGTCGCGATGTACGCAGCCATGTCGGGATCGGCGGGGAGGAGGTCGGCGAACACCGGGAGCAGGCGGTAGCGGAAGCCCGTCACGCCCGGCTGGCGCACGTCCAGGTCGAGCACGCCGAGGAACTTCCCGTTCGAGCCGGCGTTGGTCACCAGCGTCTTTCCGACGCGGGTGGGCGCAGGGACCGGGTCGTGCGTATGGCCGCCGAGGATGGCGTCGATGCCGCGCACGCGCGAAGCGAGCTTGAGGTCCACGTCCATGCCGTTGTGGGAAAGCAGCACGACCGCCTTTGCGCCCTGCGCGCGTGTCTCGTCGACGATCTTCTGCAGGCGCGCGTCCTGGATGCCGAAGGTCCAGTCCGGGACCATGTAGCGCGGGTTCGCGATGGGCGTATACGGAAACGCCTGCCCGATGATCGCCAACGGCACGCCGTTCACCTCGCGCAGCGCGTAGGCCTTGAACACCGGCTCGTCGAAATCGAGCGTGCGCACGTTTTGCGCCAGAATCTCTATCGGCCTCAACTCGGCGAGCGACTCCAGGATTCGCTTGTCGCCGTAGGTGAACTCCCAATGCGCCGTCATGTAGTCGACGCCGAGCCGCTTCTGGGCGCCGATCATGTCGCTGCCGCGGGTCCAGAGCGCGCTCGCCGACCCCTGCCAGCTGTCGCCCCCGTCGAGGAGCAGCGCGTGCGGCCGCGCGGCGCGCAGCCGCTTCACCAGCGTCGCGAGATGGGCGTAGCCGCCGAGCTTGCCGTAGCGCTGTGCGAGCGTTTCGAAATCGAGATGCGAGAAGGCGTAGGCGCCGCGGCTTCCATGCTTGATGCCGAAACGCTTCAGAAAACCGGCACCGTTCGGCTCGCGGAAGTAGACCGGGAGCAGCTGGGCGTGAACGTCGGTGACGTGAAGCAGCGACACGTTCCCGAACGCCGGCGCATCGTAGAGCTCGGCCGCGGCCTGCGCGGGTGCGGTTCCGGGCCGCAGGCTCGCCCCCGCCGCCGCTGCCAGGAGTAACGCCTCGAGGAAGTCCCGGCGCTGCAACTGCTAGTGGTTCACCGGGGAGGCAGGATCGAGCAGCAGCCCGACGAGGTCCTTGATCTGCTGCTCGGTGAGCGTGCCCGAATAGCCGAGCCGCGGCATCTGCGAGCACAGGTTGTAGGCCTTGGCGTTATAGATCTTGCCGTAGACGTAGCGTTGCACGTCGGGGCCGTTGCCCCGCTTCGCCCCGTAGCCGGCGAGGCTCGGTCCGATCGTGCCGAACGAGATCTCCTTCGGCGAAAGCTGGTGGCAGTTGTAGCAGCTGCCGCCGTTCGCAGTGCCGGGCGCGTCGGTCCATTGCATGCCCCGGCCGTTCTGCGCGATGCGCTCGCCGCTCTTCCAGTCGCCGATGAGGCTGCCCTGGGGAAAGGCGATGGTCTTCATCTGGTCGGCTTCGAGCTGTCTCGCGAGCTCCGCCGGCGGCCGGTCGCGCGTGTCGGTGCACACGCGCTGGAGGCCGTCCTGCACTATGCGGTCCATCCCCGCCTGGCCACGCGGGTGAAAGTCGCGCTGCATGACTTTCTCCACGTCCTTGGGCGTGGGCTGGGCGAGCACCGGGAACAACGGAAAAAGCAGGAGAAGTGAGAACAGTTTCATCGCTTGTTGCCGGGCCCGCGGTAGACCTCGCCCTTCCCCGTGACGGTGATGAACTGGATCAGGGCCACGGTGGCGTCGGAGCCGAAGGCGGGCTCCGGCATGCGCATCTGTTGATAGCAGTTGTTCATCCGCCATTGCATGGTGACGAAACCGCTCGTGGAGATGCGGTAGGCCGGCCAGCTCGCGGCCACGCTGCGCGCGTTGGCAGGGTTGAGGAGCACAGGCAGCTCCTGCAGCCGGATGCGCCTGCCTTCCTCGCCGTGGCAGCTCGTGCAGGCGAAATCCCACGAGCCCGCGCGCTGGAAGTAGAGCGCCTTTCCGAGCTCGTAGGCCGCCTTTTCCTTCGGGTGGCTCTCGCCCGGCGCCATCTTCATGCCTCGCGACTGCGCCGCGACGTAGGCCGAAAGCGACTCCATCTCGGAGGGGCGGTCGGCGTTGCCGAACACGCGCTTCGTCGCCTCCTCGCGGCTGCGTCCCTGCAGGTTCACCATGCAATGGAGCAGGCGCGTCTCGAGGTCCATGACGCGGTCGGCGTCCTTGAAATAGCGCGGCAATGCGGCGTACGCCCCCTTGAGGACGCCGGGCCCGAGGCCGAGGTCGCATTTTTCGAGCGACACCTGCTTCGGCCCCTGCGGCTTCTTCCACAGCGCCTCGCCCTCGAGCTCGAACAGCTCCGCCGGGCTGCCATCGTTCACCATCTGCCGGTAGCGCTCGATTTCCTTCTTGACGTCCTGCGCCGCCGCCGGCGCGCAGAATGCAAGGCAGACCAGGATGCGCGCGAAGGCCCGGCTCACGCGACCGCGGTCTCGATCTTGTTCGACTCGCCCTTGTTGTCGAGCCACGCCACTTCGATGGTGTCGCCCTTGGCGCCGCCCTTGAGCCGGAACGAGAACACGGGATTGCGCGACACGGCCTGGCTCACCTCGGCCTCGATCAGCGCCTTCCCGTTCAGCTTCACGCTCACGTTCTGGATGAAGTGCAGCGGCTGTCCGCTTTGCGCGGTGGTCATGGGATGGGTCATCAGCACCCGCACTTCCGTGTTGCCGCCCGCGAGCGTGGCCCTGATTTTCATTGGTCCCGCCATGTCAGCCTCCGCACCCGCCGATGGTTACCTTGACTTCCCGGGTGGCGCTGTATTGCCGGCCGCCCGCCGCCGCGACCACCCGCACGTCGGCCGTCTCGGCCATCTTCACGTTCAGCTTCACGTAGGGAAGCGCGCCTTCCTTGAAGTCGAACTTCGCCGCCAGCGGAAAGGGATTCTTCTCGAGCACGACCGCGATCGAGGTGGTGCCGGGGATGTTGCTCGTGATCTCGATCGGCACCACGGCGCCGTTCTCCGCGATCTGCGGCGCGTCGATCGCGATGTCCTTGGACGGCGCGGGATTGGCGGCGCCGATTCCTTTCAATGCGTCCTGCGGCGTCTTGGCGCCGAACGCGTTCTCGTTCCACGCCGCGGCCGCCGCGAGCGGCTTCGCGAGCCACGCGACGAGCGCGCCGAGCAGGGTCCTGCGTAACCGATTCATCGATTCTCCAAAACTCCCAAAGGGGGCTTGCGTATTCTAGCGAACGGGGCGGCGGAATACCCCTGACTTGCCGCCGAGTTTCTCTTCCAGCCTCAGGCTGCCGAGCGTCATGCCGCGGTCCACGGCCTTCACCATGTCATAGATCGTCAGCAGCCCGATCGCGGCCGCGGTCAGCGCCTCCATCTCCACGCCGGTCGGGCCGCGGCATTCGACGCGGGCGCGCACCACGATGGCCGCCGGCTTTTTCCGCAGCTCGAAGTCGACCGTCACTCGGCTCACGGCGATGGGATGCGCGAGCGGAATGAGCTCGGGCACGCGCTTTGCCGCCTGGATGGCGGCGATGCGCGCCACGCCGAGCACGTCGCCCTTCTTCGCCCGTCCCGAGGCGATCAGGCGCAGTGTCGCCGGGTTCATCGCGATGCGCCCGGAGGCGGTCGCAATGCGGTGGGTCGCGTCCTTGGCGCCCACATCCACCATGTGGGCAGCCCCCCGTGCATCGAAGTGGGTGAGGCGCCGCGGTGTCATCTTCCTAGGCATGGCCGGCGTTATGATAAACACATGCGCGCTCTCGCCTTTCGCGCTGCCTTTCGCGTCATGGCCCTTCTTTGCGCGGGGTTGATCGCCCTGGCGCCGCGGGCCGGGGCGCAGTCGGCGCTGCCCGACCTGGGCAGCGTGGGCGACCTCGAGCTCTCGCCGCAGCAGGAGCGCCGACTGGGCGAGAGCATCGTGCGCGACATGCGGCGCGATCCCCAGTTCATCGACGATCCCGAGCTCTCGGAGTACCTCGGGACGATCGGCGCGCGCCTGTCCCAGGCCATGGGCGCGCGCCAGGATTTCGAGTTCTTCGGCGTGCGCGACCCGACGATCAACGCGTTCGCGCTCCCCGGCGGCTTCGTCGGGGTGCACACCGGCCTGCTCGCCGCGGCCGACACCGAGTCGGAGCTCGCCTCGGTGCTCGCGCACGAGCTTTCGCACGTCACGCAGCGCCACATCGCGCGCATGCTGGGCCAGCAGAAGCAGATGCAGCTGCCGGTGCTCGCGGCCATGGCGGCGGCGCTGCTCCTCGGGCGCTCGCGGCCCGACCTCGCGGGCGGCGCGACGGCGGCGGTGCAGGCGGGTGCCGTCTCCACCCAGCTCTCGTACTCCCGCGACTTCGAGCGCGACGCCGACCGCACCGGCCTGCAGGCATTGGTCGCTGCCGGCTACGATCCGCGCGCGATGGCGGCGTTCTTCGAGAAGATGCAGCGTTCGCAGCGCGTATCCGACGACGGCACGCTGCCGGGTTATCTGCGCACGCACCCGGTGACCACCGAGCGCATCGCCGACGCGCAGAACAGGGTGTCCGCGCTGCCCTACAAGCAGACTCCGGACAGCGCCGAATTCCACCTGATTCGCGCGAAGCTGCGCGCCGAGGGCGGCGACGCGCAGGACACGGTGACGCTCTTCGAGCGCGCCGTGAACGAGAAGCGCTACGCCAACGAGGCCGCCGCGCGCTACGGGCTGGTGAGCGCGTTGCTGCGCGCACGGCGGGCGAAGGCCGCCGACGTCGAGATGGCGAAGCTGCGCGCCACCGCAGTGTCGAGCCCGATGATCGACGCGCTCGAGGCGCGGGTGCGCCAGGCGAACAACGATGTCGCGGGAGCCGAGAAGGTGCTCGCCCAGGCGCGTACGCGCTATCCGACTTCGCGGGCGCTGCTCTATGCGCAGGTGGGCGTCCTGCAGGATGCCTCGCGCAATGATCGGGCGATCGCGCTCCTCAACGACGCGGTGCGCAACGCCCCCGGCGACCCGCGGCTGAGGGCCCTGCAATCGCGCTCGTACGCCGCGCTCGGCAAGCGCCTGCTGCAGCACCAGGCGCAGGGCGAGTACTACGCGCTGCAGGGTAGCCTGCCCGCCGCCATCGAGCAGCTCCAGCTCGCGCGCGGTGCGGGCGACGGCGACTTCTACCAGCTCTCCGTGGTCGACGCGCGCCTTAAGGAGCTGCGCGCACAGCAGTCGGCCGACAACAAGCGCTAGCTACGCGTGGCGGCGCCACGCTGGCGCGGCGACGGCTCGAAGTACGCTTCGTAGAGAAGGTCGAAGGTCTTTTCCGCTTCGGCGAGGAGCTCGTCGTCGCTCTGCGCACGGCGCACCGCGCCCTCCAGGAGCGTCTGCACCCCGGCGGCCTCCTGCACCGGCGCGCCGCCCGCTTCCAGATAGTGGACGATGGCGCCGATCCTGGCGATCGCCTGGTTGGCGCCGAGCTGCAGCTGGCGCATGATTTCCTCGTAGGCGACGAGCGCGTCGCCGGGGGCGAAATGCGCGCCCTGGAAGCCGAAGCTGATGGCGCCGGGCGGCGCCTCGCCCGCGCCCTCGAGCCACAGCATCTTCGCCTCCGGGTCGATGAAACGCCGCACCAGCCAGGCGCTCGCCAGCCGGTCGGCGCGGAGCGGCTTGCGGGTCGCCCAGGTGCGGCCGTGGAGCTTCTCCCCGGTTGCGATGGAAGTCGGCGCCTTCGAAAAATAGAGCTTGCGGATCTCCTGGTCTGCATCCGCGAGCGCCTGCTGCGCGCGCGCTTTTGCCGGCGAGGGAAAGAAGTCCAGGGCAGAAATGGCCTCGAAGTCGCGCCTTTGCTTGAGCAGCACCCTCGCGAGCGCGCTCGGATCGCTCTGGCCGAATCCGAGCCGCAGGCCCTCCACGATTTTCACCAGCGCCTCGTATTGGGCGCTGCGATCGAAGAGCCGCCTGAAGGCGTCGTTCTGCCCCTGAGAGGTCGCCGCGACGCGCAGCGCGTAGGCGGTTCCGCCTTCCCTGCCGACGTGCGCGGCGAGCTCGTCCAGCGACTTGCGGTTGGCCGGCGTGTCGGGAAGCGCGTAGACGCCTTCGCGCAGCACCCCCGCACCGAGCGATTCGAGCTTGCGCAGCACGCGCATGCGCGCCGACGGATCCTCCGTCGGGAGCTGTGCCACTATGACGAGCCAAGGGTCCATCCCTCTTATCATCTTATACTGCGACTTGACCCGGATCGCCCATGAACTTCGACAAGGAACTCGACGCGCGCGGGCTGAATTGCCCGCTTCCCATCCTGCGCACGAAGAAGGCGCTGACCGATCTGCAATCGGGCCAGGTGCTCAAGGTGCTCGCCACCGACCCCGGTTCCGTGAAGGATTTCCAGACCTTCGCGCGCCAGACCGGGCACGAGCTGCTGTCGCACGCGGAAGCGAACCGCGAATTCACTTTCTTCATGAAGAAAAAGTGAAGCCGGCGGCCGCGCTCGTCGCCGCGGCGGCGTTCGTCCTGTCGGTTCCGCTCGCGGCGGCGCAGGCCACTTTCACGCTCCGCGTGCTGACGCCGGAAACGGCGCTGAAGGCCGCGCAGGCCGCGCTGAAGAAATGCCGCGACAGCGGCTACCAGGCGACCATTGCGGTCGTCGACCGCGGCGGCGTGCTGCAGGTGCTGCTGCGCGACCGCTTCGCCGGGCCGCATACGGTCGAGCTGGCGCGCGCCAAGGCCTACACCGCGGCGAGCTTTCGCACCGCTACCGCGGCGCTCGCCGAGGCAACGCAGCCGGGGCGGCCTCAGAGCGGGATCCGCAACCGGCCGGACGTCGCGGCGGTGGGCGGAGGGCTCACGATCGAGGCGGGCGGTTCGCTCCTCGGCGGCATCGGCGTGTCGGGCGCGCCCGGCGGAAGCGAGGACGAGCGCTGCGCGGCGGCGGGCATCGAGGCGATCCGCGAGGACATCGAGCTCTGATCGGGATTATGGAATAATCGATCGCATGATGGCGCGCTGGATCCGGCTCGGCGCATGCGAGCCGCACGAATTCGAGGAGCTGTACTCGCGGCTCGCCGCGGCGCAGGCGAGGAGCGCCGCGCCGGCGCTCCTCTGGGCGCAGGCCCAGACCCACTATCTCTTCGCGCTCATCGCGCCGCGGCGCCTCGCTCCGGGGCGCGTCTCGCGCTGGATGTCGTGGGCGCTTGCGCCGGCGGTCGCCACCTACCGCCAGTTCGGGCTCGCGGCGTACCTCCAGGACGAAGCCATGTGGCTGCACGGGCACAGGATCGCCGCGAGCAGCGTGCGCGCAATCGGGGAATGCGCGGTCGTGGCGTCGAGCTTCCTGCTGCAATTTCCGGCGAAGTGCGTCGCCGTGCCTTCGCGCGATCTCGAGGACGCGTTCCGGCTGCGCCTCGAGGCGCAGCACGGCTGGCAGTTCGACCATTCCTGGCCCACCGAGCCCGAGCGCCGCTTCCGTCAGGTTCCGAGCTTCTCGTAGACCGGGCGGATGGCACGCCCGATCGCTCCAAGCTGCGTGCGATAGACCGTCGCGGCCACGATCCCGGCGAGCCCGCAGAAAAGCAGCGTGTGAGGCGGGCCGATGCGCTCGGCCGCCCAGCCGGTGGCAAGCGCGCCGAGCGGCGTCATGCCGATGAACGACATCACGTAGAGCGATGCCACCCGGCCGCGCAGCTCATCCGGCACGATGCTCTGCAGCACGGTATTGGACGATGCCGCGGTGAGCATGAGCCCGAGCCCGACGAAGTAGAGCGCCGGCAGCGCGAGCCAGAGCGTGCTCGAGAACGAGAACACGCACAGCGCTGCCCCCGCCAGGGCGACTGTCCGCCCGACCAGCCGGAACAGTCCGCGGATGCCCGAGCGCAGCGCGAGGTACACCATCCCGGTCACGGCGCCGAGCCCGGCGGCCGAGATGAGCGCGCCGAGCGTCCCCGAGTCGCCGTGGAACGCCTCGCGCGCGAACCACGGCATCATCGACACGTACGAACCCACGGTGAGGCTCGCCGAGGTGAGGAGCAGCAGCGCGCAGCGCGACGGGAGGAAACCGTAGGCGTAACGTGCGCCTGCGGCGAGCTGCCGGAAAACGGTTTCGGCTCCGGGCCCGGGGGGTGAATGCCTGCTCGGGAGGCGCGAAAGAGCGAACAGCATGGCGAAGTAGGAGGCCGCGTTCGCGCCGAAGCCCCAGCGCTCGCCGAGCGCGGCGATCAGCACGCCGCCCAGCATCGGGCCGACGAAGCGCGCGAGGTTCATCATGATCGAGTTGAGCGCGATCGCGCTCGGCAGGTCGGCGCGCCCGTCGACGAGCTGGATCAGGATCGACTGCCGCGCCGGCGCGTCCCAGGCGTTGACCAGGCCGAGCACGAGGTTGCCGGCGATCAGGTGCCAGGGCTGGACCACGCCGAGCGCCACTACGCTGAACATCGCCGCCGCCTGCAGCGCGGCGATGGAGTTCGTGACGATGAGCAGGCGCCGGCGGTCGAAGCGGTCGACGAACACCCCGGCGAGCGGCGCCAGCAGGAGAAACGGGATCTGCTGGGCGAACGCCGCGACTCCGAGGAGCAGCGTCGAGCCCGACAGGTGGTACACGAGCCAGCTGGTCGCGATCATCTGCAGCCAGGTGCCGAGCTGCGACACGCCCTGGCCGGCGAAGAACCAGCGGAAGTCGCGGTGCCGCAGGGCTCGCAGGCCGTGCGGCTGCTTCACTTGCGGCCGCGAAGCTTCTGCAGTTGCTCTTGCAGCTTGAGCAACTCCTGTTCGTTGTTGGATAGGCGCCTGCGTGCCTCTTCGACCACGTGCGCCGGTGCGCGTTCCACGAACGACGGGTTGGCGAGCTGCGCTTTGGCCCTGGCGATCTCGCCATTGACGCGGGCGATCTCCTTGGAGATGCGCTGCGCCTCCAGCGCCGGGTCGACTTCCTTGAACAGCATGATGCGCGCATCGCCGACGACGGCCACGGGTGCGGTGGAGTCGGGTAGCACCTTGACTAGTCTTATCTCGCTCAAGCGCGCAAGAGCCTGAATCGCCGCCAACGTAGCGTGGACGTCGCTTACCGGAGGCAACGCCGTGGCATAGAGCGGGAGCTTCTCGCCTGGCGGGATCTTTGACTCGCTGCGCAGGTTGCGCGCCGCCACGGTCCAATCCTTCAGCACCGCCATGTCGCGCTCGGCGGCCTCGTCGATTTTTTCCGGCTGCGCCTTCGGATACGGCTGGAGCATGATCGTGGCGCCTGTTTTCCCGGCGAGCGGCGCGACCCTCTGCCACAGCTCCTCGGTGATGAACGGCGTGATCGGATGGAGCAGGCGCAGCGCGGTCTCGAGCACGCGCACCAGCGTGCGGCGCGTGCCGCGCTGGATCGCCTCGTCAGAACTCTGCAGCTGCAGCTTGGCGAGCTCGACGTACCAGTCGCAGTACTCGTCCCACACGAAGCTATAGATCGAGGCGGCGACGTTATCGAAGCGGTACTCGGCGAAGCCCTGCTCGGCAGCTGCCTCCACGCGCTGGAGCCGGCTGACGATCCACCGGTCAACGAACGAAAGTTTCGCCGGGAGGGATTCGTCGGTGCCGCAATCCTTGCCTTCGGCGTTCATCAGCACGAAGCGCGTGGCGTTCCACAGCTTGTTGCAGAAGTTGCGGTAGCCCTCGCACCGCCCGAGGTCGAAGTTGAGGGTGATCGAGAACGTTGCGAGCGAAGCGAAGGTGAACCGCACCGCGTCCACGCCGAACGCTGGGATGCCGTTCGGGTAGTGGCTCTTGATGTACCTCTCGATGCGCTCCTTGTGCTCGTCCTTCATCAGGCCGACGGTCGACTTCTTCAGCAGGTCTTCGAGCGAGCTGCCGTCGATCAGGTCGAGCGGGTCGATGGTGTTGCCCTTCGACTTCGACATCTTCTCGCCCTCGGCGTCGCGCACGATGGCGTTGATATAGACGTCGCGGAACGGCACCTTGCCGGTGAAGTAGCGCGTCGACATGATCATGCGCGCAACCCACAGGTAGATGATGTCGTTGCCGGTGATCAGCACCGACGACGGAAGGAACACGTCCTGGTCCGGTGTCCTGTCAGGCCAGCCGAGCGACGAGAACGGCACCAGCTGCGACGAGAACCAGGTGTCCAGCACGTCCGGGTCGCGGCGCAGCTTCTTTCCCGGATACTTTTTCTGCAGCTCGGCTTCGGTCCGCGCGACGTAGATCTTGCCTTCTTCGTCGTACCAGGCCGGAATCTGATGGCCCCACCAGAGCTGGCGCGAGATGTTCCAGTCCTGGATGTTCTCCAGCCAGTGGTTGTAGGTCGCAGTCCAGTGCTCGGGGACGAACCTCACCTCGCCGCGTTTCACCACCTCGAGTCCGTCCTTCGCCAGTGCGGCCATCTTCACGAACCACTGGTCCGTCAACATCGGCTCGACCACCACGCCGCTGCGGCCCGATTTCGGCAGCACCATCTTGTGCTTCTTGTCGACGCCGGCCAGGTAGTGGCCTTTCTCGAGCTCGGCGACCACCGCTTTGCGCGCGACGTAGCGGTCCATGCCCTGGAACTGCTTCGGCCCGTTCTGGTTCACCTTCGCGTCGAGCGTGAAGACGACGATCAGCGGCAGCTTGTGGCGCAGCGCGGCGCCGTAGTCGTTGAAGTCGTGCGCGCCGGTGATCTTGACGCAGCCGGTGCCGAAATCGCGCTCGACCATCGGGTCTGCGACGATCGGGATGTTGCGGTCGCAGAGCGGCAGCTCGACCAGCTTGCCGACGAGGTGTCGGTAGCGGTCGTCCTCTGGGTGCACGGCAACCGCGCCGTCGGCGAGCATGGTCTCGGGCCGGGTCGTGGCGATCGTCATGCCGCGCAACGTGACGGGCTTCCCGTCCTTGTCGACGGATTTCTGCGGACCGTCCACAAAGGGATAAACGATCTGCCACATGGTGCCGACGGTTTCCTCGTTCTCGACCTCGAGGTCCGACACCGAGGTACCGAGCACCGGGTCCCAGTTCACCAGCCTCTTGCCACGGTAGATCAGGCCTTCCTCGTACCAGCGGACGAAAACCTCGGTAACCGCGCGCGACATCTTCGGGTCGGCGGTGAAGTAGCCGCCTTTCTGACCTTCGGTGTCGGCGTATTCCCAGTTGGCCGACGTTCCCAGGCGCCGCATCTGCCGCGTGATGGTCGAGCCGGACTGCTGCTTCCATTGCCAGACGCGGCGGTTGAATTCCTCGCGCCCAAGGGCATTCTTGCTTTTGCCTTCGGCCTCGAGCTGCCGCGTCACCACGATCTCGGTGGCGATGCCGGCGTGGTCGGTGCCCACCACCCAGTTGGTGTTGAAGCCGCGCATGCGGTGGTAGCGGATGAGCGCGTCCATCAGCGTCTGCTGGAACGCGTGGCCCATGTGGAGCGTGCCGGTGACGTTGGGCGGCGGAAGCTGGATGCAGTAGGCGGGCTTGCCGTCGCCCTTGTGGCGGAAATAGCCCGCCGCTTCCCAGCGCTCGTACCACCCTTGCTCGATCGCAGCCGGGTTGAAGCTCTTGTCGAGCACTTCAGTCCTTCTTCTGCCCGTGCAGCGCCTGCGCCACCGCCGCGGCCACGGACTCGCGGACGATCGTCATGACGCTGACGGTGAGCTCCGCCCGCACGCCGTTCAGCGCCCGCGCCGTGGCGCGGTCGATCTCGGGCCCGAGGCGCTCGAGCAGCGCGCGCTCGAGCTGGTCGGCGAGCGCGTCGAGGGCGGCCTCGTCCACGGACGCGGCGGGGGGCGCCGGCGGCACGGCGGGCGCGGGCGGCTCCGGTGCCAGGTCATCGACCACCTGGGTCAGGAGCGGCACGTCGCTGTCGACGGGGTCCGTGGCGCTCACTGCGCATCCCTCGCCAGGTCGTGGCTCGTGATCTTGTACCCGCGCGACTGGTAGAAGCGATAGCGGGCGCGCGCCGCCTGGCGCTCGGCTTCGTCGGTGGCCACCACCTCGAGCAGGCGCTCGAACCGCTCGAAGTGCGGCGGACATTCGGCGCCCAGGTTGAGGAGCAGCTCGCACTCGCCCGGGGAACCGGGGTCGGAGGCGATGAGCACCGGGGTCTGCGCGGCGAGCGCGTCGTGCGGCGCGCAATGCGGGACGAAGCCGATCGCCGGCCAGGTCCACAGCAGCTTGTCGATGCGGCTCGCGGCTTCCGGCTCGGGGGCGTAGATCAGCATGCGCTTTTTCTGCGCCAGCGCCTTGCCGGCGAGGCGGCAGGCGACCTGGAATCGATCTTCCGCGTTGAAGTAGAAGTCGATCGTCGTCAAGAG